>Ga0247770_1000393_pt1 | contig 42848 bp, 47 predicted proteins | sample UWRJL136409B6_FD_179943 | JGI IMG/M metagenome (GOLD analysis project Ga0247770, IMG submission 179943) | Plant litter microbial communities from Arlington Agricultural Research Station in Wisconsin, United States - UWRJ-L136-409B-6 | ecosystem: Environmental > Terrestrial > Plant litter >... | reverse complement strand
GGGCCGCCGCCCATCCCCCCCGCGTATATTGTTCGTCAGCTTGGACGCCTTATGCCGCCCCCCGTGCTGACTCGCATACTCCGGGCTGCGATACACCGACTCCCCCGACCCAGCAGCAGCGACCTCCCCCTCCCGATTCAGCTCCTCCTGGCTCGCCGTCTCCCTGTGCCCCCCGGAAGAGGACACAAACGTTCTCATCGGGTACACCTTCCCCGCCGCGCCCGGCGCATCCCCGCTCCGGCTACTGCCGCCGCCGCCGGGCTTGGAGAACGACCCCTCCCCGCTGCGCTCGCGCAGGTACCCATCACTCCTGCCCCCTCCGGACCCAAAGCCTCGCACGCCCCAGTGCCGCAGCAGCGCCCGGAGCGGCGGTAAGCTCGCGCACATGATCCCGCAGTTGAGCTCGACGACCGACCACCACGCCGACGAGACATTATCCCACGTAGGATCCGTAGTGGCCGCCGCGGCGCGCAGGGTGAACAGTCGCACGATGGAGATGATGCAGGTGAAGAACCCGAGGCAGAAGACACTAGTCACAAGGATCTTTTGCCGCGGCGGCAGGTGCAGCGCCTTGACGGCCGGTAGCGGGACGGTAAACACGATGAAGTCGGTGATGATGTTCATGATGGAGGTGAGGTAGTAGATTGTCAGGCTGTCGAGACACACGGGGACTTGCGAGGGGATGAAGAGCGAGGTGGGCACGCAGGCGAAGGCGACGAGGACGGATTGGGTTATTCCCCAGAGCGCGAGGAAGATGAGGAGGTAGAGGCAGACGGTGCGGGTGCGGCCGCCGGAGTCGAAGATGCGGCGGTATTGGAAGAGGAAGGACATTTTGGTGATGATTTGCGCGAGGTTGTAGATGAGCATTGCGGCAAGGAGGCACTGCGGGGGTTAGTAAAGGGGAGGGGACGGGGGGGAGGGAAGGGAGTACCTTGAGCTGGGAGATGCTGTCTTCAGGTGAGGCCATCCAGACATGTCGTCCGAGGGCATATTTTGCTTCTGTAGAGGGTTAGAATCGCGGGATAGTAGAGGATTTGCGGTTTACTGACGGAGGATCGTCACGATAGAGACCCCGATGGAGAGGATCTGAGCGAGGCCGATGGTGAGATCGTCGGCGCCGGGCGACCGCACAACGAAACATCGTGTGTACAGCCGCAGGGAAACGACGAGTGTCGACACCGAGACGAGGCCAATGGACACGCCAACGAGCGTCGGCACGCTCGTCTCGGCGTCTAGCTCGGGGTTCTCGCCGGGGACGGGCATCTTCGATGGGGTCTTTTCTATCTTCTTCGCCCCACCTCTAAAAAGGCTGGCCGTGAAGAGTTTCGTCGACGAGACGACACGACAGCCCTTCGCAAGATATGGCTTGCTGGCAGCCACGAAAGCGAGGCAGGTTCCGTGGGAACCACATCCCGTCTGTCCAGACTCCCGACTCCCGATGGCCTGACATCCTTGCGTCCCGTCCGTGCGCTGCAGGTTTCGCCGTCACGCCCTCACTGTGATCAGGCCGATCAACACACCGAGCCCGCGAACATGCTCGCAAAAATAGGGGGCGGGCGCAACCCGCGTGTAGGGTCGCACCCCAGGGCCGCGGTTAGCACTCTGCCTGATCGCTACCAGGGTCGAATGGTCCCTTAAAACAACGAAACATGTCGGCATTTGACACCTCGCGGACGTGTAAAGCGGCTTCTCGTTTGAGTAGGTCCATTTTCGACGTGCCAGCCCGGGTCGCTCCAGCCAAGCTTTACCGACCAGAGCGCTCAATCTGCCACCCCCTGCTCACCGGCAGCATGGGACCAGACTGGCAGGCCAATCGCGCTGTCATGGCACGACTTACTTAGTCTTGAGGGTATGTGCTCAGCGGCCGTGTCCTTCCTGCGGCACTCCCTCCGCAGGCCCGGAGATGGAAGTGTGTGCGGCCTATCAGAGCGACCACCACGATGCCCCGAGTGCAGGCGCTGAGATCCCGTCTGGCGTTGCTCCCTGTGCTCAGCTTGCGACGGGAGCGAGATGAGGTGCGACGCGGCTGTCGATAAATCAGGCGATAAGCGAGATAAAAGCTCGGATTGAGTTGAGGAAGCAACATCATCTCCACCAAGTCAAAATCCCTCTCAACGAACAAAAGGGTGATTTGAGCCTCGAATTCCTGTCCGCGAGCAAGCGGCGGCAATCCAGGAAGCGCGTACTCCATGTCTTGGATCAAGATCGGCGACCGGGGGTGAGACATCGGGGTGCAGGGGCCGCCTGTGCCAACGGGATGTGGGCGTAGCGGGGAACACCCAACGCTGCAGCAGTTTCACGCATTCTAAGCCTAACTAATGCTAGTGCAATGGCTGCAACCACCACGCCCCAAGTGCATTGCCAAGTTTGCGGTTCGAGGGAAGATGGAAACCTGGAAACATGGCATTGGCTTGGCGGAGGCTGAGTTCTTTGGAAACGGGGGGTTTTCTCTTCTCTAGCACTGAAAACAATTTGAGATCGGGAGTTGCGCCGCGGGAGGTTTTTCGCTTACTGCGGTGGGTGGTGTAGCTGCCTGCCCCGCCCATCGTCTAGGTCATCAGCGAAGCGCGTGGATGCTCGGGTTGCGCTGACATGGGATGGAGCACGACTCGGATGCATTTGATGAACAAGAACATTCTCGCAGTTCGGATTGAACATAAACGATCCCAATTTGTCGTTGGGCGGTAGAATGCTGACTCGGTAACAATGCTTTCAACCCGATGCCTTCCTGCGACAGGCCCTTTCCCGCAAACCCCTAGCCCTCCGGAAAAACGACTCAACCAACATCAAATCCTCAAGGTTGTGTAGTGTAGTGGAATAGCATCCATCTGATTCCTCTCCTTCTGATAACCCCGGTTCGAACCCGGGCACGACCTCACTTTTGCCCTTCCCTTGTTTTTTTGGTGTTTAGGTTGGTGGGTGCCAAGAGTTCTGAATGGAGTCGCAGCTTGGGGTGTCCACTCTCGACGAGGCTTGTCCCCGCGGCCTGCAGCAAGAGCCATAGTGGAGTGGAGACGTTGCTCATGTGCGTCAGTCTCCTTTCTACCTATCTAGGCCGAAGAGGTTTGGGTTCAAGGTGTGATCCGAATGGTGGAAGCAACCAGTGAGCGAGTTGGATCCAAATCTTTAGGTGCATGTGCCTATGGCCGGCTGTAGTAGCTCATCTGAGCCGAGTGCGCCCGTTTGATAGATAGAAGCATCCCCGCATGCTGCATTGCAGTTTTTTGACGTGAAGGAAATTCAGGTTAATTATAATAACTCGACACATCTTCTTTCATCTGCCGTAGCGGTATGTCCTCTGCGTTGCTCGCCTTTGGGTTGGAGACGGAAAGTTAGGTAACCTCGGTGGCAACTCGGATCCTATTTAATTCCGCTTCTCGGTTGCATAGGTAGGTAGGCTCTCTAATCTCTTCCTCCCGAAGTGCATCACATCGATTCTGGCAGTCAGGACAGCTCAAAGTCTACGCCCCAATGAAAATCGACACAGACCGGCAGCAGCCCCTAACGGTTTGCCTCAAAGAGCCCAAGTCCAGTTATTCTCGGGCCTTTTTAATTGAAGTCGGACTCATCCCGGACAACAACCTGAAGCTCACCAAACATCATCAGTCCGGAAATGCAAACGACTTCGACCGCAAGCTCGCAGACAAGCAATGGTTCGCAACCATATCTTTTCGTTGCCACGACATCGGAAAAACAATGAAAGAGGGGCTGTACCGGACATCCAAAAACAGCATTCCTGAGCTGGAACGTTATGAGACCATGACGCCATTTGGACACAAGTCCTTCTCGCGCCATATCAGCCGCGAATATACTTTGCATGAGTTTCCCGACATGCCTGATCGGCAGGCCAGCTGGGTTGCCAACGTCGCTGTCTTTTCACGCGACAAAGAAACACTGTCCAGTTCTTGGCTTGATAACTTAGTGGAGAACAATGTCCATTCAGTCAAGGTTTGGAATAAAGAAGGGCAGATTAGTTACGAGTACGGGTCTGAAGGAGGTTCAAATGAAACCTTCCACGCCATCGACGGAAATCTGCCTCCCCGGAATGACCACTTATGGTTGCTCCCTAAGGAAAGTCCTCTAAATCCTGAGGAGGGGGACCCTGAGATCCACTGCCCTTGGGAAGCGAAGAGCAAAGACGATTTGGTAAGCGAGCTGCCTGAGTTTGAGGAACCGGTGTGATATACAGACATATGTGGGCTTTGAAGGAGTCCAAAGCCCTTTTGGCAAGGGAACAACGTGAAAGAAAACAGAACTCTGCTCAAGAAGAGCACAGCATGGTAGTGGATAACATCCTGGTGCTTCAATGTATTATGCTTCTCATTCAGATCCTCCACTTTACCTTCTACTTCTTCTCAGGATGACAGGACAGGCAGGTATCTGAAGGGTCTTTGATGGAACGAGGGGTCTCGCTCTGCGTTCCGAGAAGGGGCTAAGCTGTTAGGGAGTTATCTGTACCTCAGCAAATTTTGCCTAGCTGAAGATGGTATGGTAGCACTCACTCTCCCCCCAATGTAGCTTCTCATCTTTGACCGCTTGCCCGCGAAGAAGCAGGATGCACTTGCCATCACGACCACGGCGAATTGCTGACCAATAAAATCCAAGGACTCAGTTAGGGGCATCCTTCACCTTTCAAGTGTACCCACGTGTTGGTACAGGTGCATCGCCGGATGTCATGTTGCCAGGAGCCGTTCGTGACACAGGGAGATAAATGACCGAAAGCGAAGGAAACATCTCCTACTGTGTCGCCTTCCTTCTGTCCCATCATCAAACCTTTCGTCCGTACCGGCAGACAGAAATGCAATCTGACCTGCGCTACTGCCACCGGCCCCAGGCACTTAGTCTGGTGGCCGAACTTTGCTGGCGCGCTCCGGATACCCACATGACCACACGTCCACGCATCGACAGTTGGTGCGATTGGTGTTGCGTGCGACTGTTGCACTTTTCATTGCCATTGCTTCACCGAGCCCCCGACGCCAGCTACCGCGACCGATCAGTCGGAAGGAAGGAGCGCGTCTGACCATTGGAAGCTTGAAGTCACATATCACCCGACCGTTCCGCTTGTGAGCACAGAGCGCAATCAGAGAAGGAACAACGGAACCACAAAAGTACCCGACCTGCCACTCAAATACTGCACCTGCCCCAAATGCCCCCAGAAGAAGTCACCATGGTCACTCCGAGGGCTCCTTGTGCAGTGGTCGCACTTGTTTCCTGCACGCTGCAAGCCCATCTGATTCTGTATCAAACATCTGGGCCTTGAGCGAGCCAGAGTCGGGGAGTCGTCAAATATCTCCCTCCTCACACTCGTTTGACTTCTGATCGTTCTACTCCGCACCCCGATCTCTGTCTGTGCTCGCCGCAATGAGGGTCCTCAACCTCCCTGTTGCCACTCTCGTCTCCGGGGCCATCGCGGACGCGGCCTTCATTGGCTTCGGCACCCGTACCGTGGGCGTCAAAGCAGACGTGTTGACAGTTCCCCCCAACCCTCGCACGGCGTCCCTGACACAGGTCCGCAATCCGAACTTCCGTCGCCATGGTCCTCTCGCGCTGGCCAAGATCTACCGGAAGTACGGGGTCCCTCTCCCAGAGGACCTTCGGCTGGTCCTGGCGGCCATGAAGTCCCACCATCGTCGAGACACCGGCAGCGTCGTGGCTACCCCGGAGTCGAACGACCTCGAGTATCTCCTCCCGGTTTTCATCGGCACCCCGCCCCAGCAGTTGAACATCGACATGGACACCGGATCCAGTGACCTGTGGGTTTTCAGCACCGAGATTCCCAGCAGCCAGAGTGGCGGGCAGACAGAGTACGACCCGAGCAAGAGCACCACCGCAAGGAACCTGCCGGGTGCCACTTGGGACATCCGCTACGGCGATGGCAGCTCTTCCGGCGGAGATGTGTATATCGACAGGGTCGAAATCGGGAACATCAGCTTCGCGAACCAAGCTGTTGAAGCCGCCAACCGAGTATCGGCCGAGTTTTCCCAAGACTCGCAGAATGATGGTGTCTTTGGGCTCGCGTTCAGTATCCTCAACCAAGTCACGCCTGACCCGCAGCAGACGTTCTTCGATAACCTGATCCCGGATCTTGACAAGCCGTTGTTCACTGTCGATCTGAAGAGCCACAGTCGTGAGTTCATTCCTGCCTGGCGCTTGAGTCCCTGCTTACACTATACCTCAGCTGGCAATCTTAACTTTGGCTACATCGATCCGAAGGCGTACACCGGGGACATTGCATATACGCCAGTGAATGACACCCAGGGCTTCTGGGCGTTCACTGCACCGGGATACGCTGTTGGCTCAGCGTCTCAAGAATACAACATCCATGGCGTTACGGACACGGGTACTACCCTGCTCCTTTTGCCAAAGGTAGTTGTAGACGACTACTACAGCAGCGTTCCCGGTGCCGCATACGACAAGAATCACGGTGGCGTCACCTTCAAGTGTAGCGCCTCGATGCCTGATCTCTCGATTAGCATCGGCGACAACGCTACGGTCACGATTCCAGGCGAATACATCCGGTATGGGTCGGTGGAATCGTCGGGTGATGCTAACCAACTTTGTTTTGGAGGTCTACAAAGTGATGTCGGAATAGGTTTCTCTATCTTTGGTGATGTTTTCCTCAAGGCCACATTTGTTGTGTTTGACGCCGGGGAACTCCAGTTGGGCTTTGCAGCAAAGAACTTGTGATAAATCATTGATCAATGTCTCGAAAGAAAGGATGTATAGATTTACTGGCGGCCCGAAGGGAGGCAAAGTTGTACGAATATTCCAATCAAAGAAACGATTCTTAAATTCTCACTTAGCTGCACGGCCTCTGGACAAAGCACTTATTACAACATTTCTTATTTATTTTAGCATCACCAATATCATCACTCTTTATCCCTCCATCAACACTGTTCCTGCAAGCCACTATGCAGCCCCCGCACGCAATTAGCTTGTTTCGGCAAGACATCTAACTAGACTGTGAAACAAAGGACAAAAGGACAGGGTATTTATAATCAATGAGGGATTGGAAGCTCCCCGAAGAAGCCGGGCAAATCAGCCACCTTCAAGAGCTATTGAACATGAGCAAAGTGCAAAACGTAGGGCGTGGTGGCATATAACCAGCACCACGCCACCCGCCCCGCAGAGTTCTTTCCACTCCTCCATCAAATTGGACTATAATTGGAATCTTCACGATACCCTACAGCTGCTGTTATCAACAAACCCGGCCAATTCCGCTATCCTGCGCAAACATTATGAGATTTGTAACTGCTCCCTACTTCTTCGCTTTGCGGCACGCAACCGAGTTTGGCCCCAGTGACTAACAGAGCACCCTTAGCTGGGCAGAAAGACTTCCCCCCTGTCCCTCTTTTACTCCTTGTTGCTGTTGTGAGTATCACGACTTACCTCCTATCATCCACCAACACGGCACACAGGCAGTACCTGTCCGTGTCATCTAACCAAGAGGAACAGCGCGACGCCTCTCCTCGCTGCGTTCAATGGCAACTGCAACTGCAACTGCTATGCAAATACTGAGGGCAATTCAGCATGTCACAAAACCTGCAACCCCAACTAGGAGGGGCGGTGGGAGAGCCCCATGCGCCAGGCCACTACGGTCTTCCACTTCGCCACATCGGTCCTCAATTTATGCTCTGCTATCGGCTGTTACTGGTCAGGGAACCGCGAGCCCCCGAGAATAAGCAGAGCGGCTATTATTAGGAGAAGAGTAGGGGTAAAGAAAAGGGAGGCGGCTTTATGGAAACGGTTAATGGAATATACAAGGGCTATAAGATACTCGATACTGTGATGAATTTGAGATAGTTTACCCAAATTTGGGTTTGGGTGCACTGTCTTGGCGGGTATCGAGTGGGTAGGAAGAGAAGTTACAAGCGCGTTCTCTTGAACCGCCTACGGGTGGTGATATCTCATGCTCCAATCTCACTTCCCATATTATCATGACCTCACAAGTTGCCCTCGCAAAAATTTTTCTAATCATTCGAAGTTTGTTTCTGAAAAACAAGTTCCTCTGTGTTGCTTGTGCAGCCTCGCACTAGCTTCTGTCTAATGTGCCCGACTTCAATGTTTCCGGCTAGCAACTCACAATACCCAGGTATCTTATGATGAAATACAGAGGGGACCCTGTCAGGAATTCTCCTGCTACGGATCGTATCTGCCTCGACTTCAAGTGAGGAAACAGGATCAAGTAGTAAAACAATCCCTCCACTGGGCCGGGGTTACATTGGGAATAGAACCGTGAACGTGGAGTCAGTGAAAGCGATATTTATAAGATAAATTTGGGCACCTGCGCCACGGCTCAACCCACATGACATTTCTCACATTTGTCTTAGACTAACGGTGACCGTTTGCATTGATACAGGGGAGCCATGGCGGATGCATTTCGGGGGATCAATAGCATTATTTGAGGAATGAGCGCACCGAATGTACCGTAACAAACATGGAAACTACCTACTATCCCTTAGCTGCCATGATTTCCGGGTTTGCAAGTCAGCGGCGCCATGTCGGGCTACCAGGTTGGTTTAAACATCGCTGGAATTTTTTTGGTGGCCATAGACTCACCCTTGCTTAGGTTAGGTTCGGTTCAGAGCGCACGCTTATTGGCTGACCTTTATGTTGTGTTGCAGAGGTCACACCACCAGAGCATCAGACATCACCTGATCATGAAGCTGTGCCCTTCCATGGGAACATGTATTTAGCACTGGACTTTGCGTTCATCGTTTACTTCTGCCTCCCTTGTTCCTGCTGCACACATACCAAAATCCACAGATCGCTCTCAGCAGCTCATCATCAACCATACCCCCCCAACAATTTCAGCTCAAATATCCCTCAATCACCACCTTGAATAAAATGGCCACCAACACTGGTATACAAGGCTACTCCCCCATCTCGACAACGGAATCACCGCCCACGCCGCTAGAACCCGCCTTCCTCCCATCACAGTCTCAATCTCAATACCAAGCGCAGCAACAATATTCCAGCCCCCCGCCCATGTCCGCCGACCCTGATCAGCTCAAATGGGATCAGATGGAGGACACCCCCGGATGTTGCTTCGCCGACAGCGCCGGCTGCTGCTTCTCATCGCACGGAGCATGCTGCTTCTCTGACCACGGGGCATGCTGTTTCTCGGACCACGAAGGCTGTTGTTTCTCGGACAACAAGGGGTGCTGCTTCGGGCAGGATCAAGGAATGTGCTTCAATGGGTGTGGAGGGAATCCGTTTAGGAATAGGGCGAAGCCGAAGAGGGTGTGGAGTATGGGGAGTTCTGGGCAGGCGCGCGAGGCGTAAATTTGTGAGGGCATTTTCATAGTGTGAAATGGGTGTAACACAGGTCTTGGAATGATGTTGCTAAGGTGCTGCCTGTCAAATTTCTCAGAATAGCTTTTGCCTTACCAAATCGGCGCTTAAGGCTGTGAATATGTTGTTCGAACCTTCTTGGTCCCTCACGCTAGCAAAACATTGTTCGACTGAGATCTATTGTTCGGAACCTCTGGATCTGCGGCCTTCGTAACAGTGTACTGCCCCCAACAGTTTTGCTAGCCTTCATTCAGTCATCTTCTCCTTCAAGCCTTTGACCGTCCTGGTCTACGATCTGTCTTTACTTGTACCGTTGCATTCAGCAGCGGAAGGTGAAATTGGCGCGCCTGCTGCTTCATAACATCGAACGGTGGAAGGCCCAGCCTATAGAGGTCGAGATATTGCTCAACGTCGCGCAGCAGCTCCTTGTACTCGATGCGTCTCCCGATAGGCTCGGGCGTTGGCGGCTCCTGTGGTTGGCCAAAGCCTAGCCTGCCGAGGAGTGCCGCAACAATGGCGGCAGGGATCGTGATGATAATGATGAGAATCACGATGCCGGTGAAAGTGAGGTACCAGGGGCGCTCTGGTCGGATCACCTTCACCCCTGTGTCGCCTCTCCCCGCCCTCGGTGGGGAGGAGGGGCTCGTCTTCTCGTGCGCGAGCTGGGTCATCCATTGCGTTCCTCCCAACTCAAGTTTTGTGGTAGACGAAGTCGAAGAGACAGATGATCGAAAATGATTTGATCTAGGTAAATGAGGAGAATCTATTCGCCAAAATGTCACCAGGATGGCCCGTGGATACCTGGCGATTTCGCTGCATGATATAGTTCTGGTTGATGCAGACGGCGTCGATCTAAAGTATCCGATCAACGTAGAGGTGGCGAAGACGAGAAAGAGCCTGATGGAGGTTCGCCGCTACCCGGACGACCCTTTTAGAGCTGCTGACGGCGCTTCTGACCGCAAAGCTTGCTGAAGGGTCTTCGTTTTCGACATAGATCTCTCGCGGGTTGTCGGGCGAGCCCCAGGAGTAGGACAAGGCCTCACAGAGGCCATCTCCGTCTTGGATAGGTCTACACCCGCGCACGATGGGACACGCGAAGAGACGACCCTGGATCAGAGCGTTATTTTGTGTGCATGGTAACAGACGGATAACCCTGTTCATTCCCCCAATGGTGCCTGGCCTACATCGACGGCAAAGATCAATGGTCGATTCTCGAATTCTACAGGCCAGTGGTCTGAAAGTCAAGTGATTATTCTTTCTTTCCTGTTTTCCAATTCGTCCCGATCTCCAGTCTAGTTCCTCTCATTCCCCATTGTTTCCTTTCTTTGTCCGATTTGCCCCTATTCGCAATTGTTGCGAATAGGAGCAAGGGGCTCTCCGCGACGGCCGCTAACCCTAACCCTATCTTTTGCAACCAAGAGGCTACGGAGCGCACATCGATTGTGAGGGCAACAATAGATACTGAAAGGCTTTGTTATCTTTCGTTTGCAGTGGAAAGACCATAATAACTGGGTCCTTCCACACTAGACCGGATCAGGCATGTGCCGCCTCTGGGATGCGTGGGAAAACAACGTTAACGCCGAAGGACCCGAGAGCACGTTTTTTTGGGAAAAGGAGGGGTAGCTTCTGGTCACGGGACTCCGCGTCGAGCTCGCGTCGGCATAATTTCGTCCCGCGCGTCGTCATCTGCGCAGTTTGGCGCCCATCCTCGGCCGTGTTTGGTAGTATCCCACCACCCCCACCTCATCTATCACCCTGCATTACTGTATTTTTAATCGGCCGAGTGGCCTTCCGAGCCGCTGCGACACGGTCATGGCTGTGGCGTGAGCGTCATAGGCGGTCGCGCCCAAGCATCAACCCGTGCCCTCTCATGCCCAACAGAAGAGCCTGCAGAATGCGTGTGGGCGATTATGGTGTGTTGTGTTGGCAGGATGCAAAGATCCTTCTGATGGTTCGGCTAGCAGACTTTGTAGGGTAACGGCCTTGGAAATGCAACATTCGATGTGGTCGGCCAACTTGGAGTCCGGACCACTCAATGCTATCCGGATTTCGCCGCTCACCACCCGCTGGCTTGCTTTCCACTCCTATCGGATCGTCTATTCTCGTGGCGCTTCGGCGGATCTCGATCGAATGAATGGATGAGAGATTTTTTGCTTGATCCTGGTCCCAACTCTGGTGCCCAACTGAGGTGTGCCCATCTCGCGTTCATCATGTCCAACACCTCCCGGGATCTGCAGCCGCGCACGCATAACATCTGGCACTGAACCTGCATTTTCAGAGGTCAGGCTCCAGGCCCCAGGGCCTTTTCCCTTGTTCGCCAGCCGCCGCCGCACCACCTTTGGGTAGAAGCTGTCAACCACTCGCCCCACCCCCCCTTTTACCCATCCTCACCCTCTACACAAGCATTGCCGAAGAGAGACCGCGCCTTCCGCAGTTTGCCACCATTCTCGGCACCATGCACGGCCTACTTTTCTAGCCTAGTCAGGTCATGCGGTCCGGGTTTCGCATACAGCAGCACTCTTGCGGCGTCCCGAACAGTAATGTCATTGGCTAACGCTTGCTGCTGCTGCTGCTGCTGCTGCTGCGACGAAGCACGCAACGAGATCCCGTCAATCCCCAGAGCGGAGTTGGCGTGGTTCAAACTGCGCATTGGTCGAGGGCTGCAGGGACGTGGAGACTTGGGCTTTTCGCTTTGGGGCTCTTCTAATCGGGTGAGGCCAGGCTCGCGCATCACCACCACTCCTCGACTTCTCAGCCACCAACACTGCTGCACGTGAAGCGGGATGTCAAGAGCAACCCTAATTCCTTTTAGATTTACGTGCCATTAATTAGGCGCGACGTCAGCGGCTTCATGACGCAGGGAGACGATAGTCTGGACCTTTATGAGCTGGCCGCTCGGGAGTCCTGGAGGTGTGGCTGGTCGTTGAGGCAGCTTCCACCCACAGGGAACTGGCTGCAATTAGTTCTGGCTGCTGGTGACGGCGACCGGATTGCTCCCGAAGATGGCACACATGCAGCATGACCAAAACAGGAATATTGAATGCCAGCCACTAAGAAAAGAAGATGGGCGCCGGGCTGGCAACCCACGGGGGAGGGTGGGGAAGGGGGGCCTAAATTTCCACGCGCACCTCCAGTTAAGGGGGTACTGAGCCGGTACCTTTGGGTACCTGCAAAAATGCCCCGACAACAGGTCATGATTCTCTAAATCTACTTCCATACAAGCAGGTACCACCATAGTCCATTCTTGTACCTTGACCTTCCTTCCACACATGGTGCCCCCTTTCCGTTCAGCACCTTCTCGCCCAATTGCAGCCACACAGCCTTCCACTTGCATGACGGTACGAATTCCAGGGGTCGAGCGCCGGGCAGAAGTAGCAGATTCTGCTCATCGTCTGGCCATCGCCCCAGCTGACCAGAAACTCCCACACCGGGTACACGTCTCTCAAGGTTGCTGACTCGTGGCCAAGCCCTTCTATTTGAAACATCAGCTGGCGCGCTTTTTTCTCTCCCCCATGCAGGCTGCTGCGTAATCCGAGTTGGGTTCGTTACCGTCTTCATTCACAGGACGTGCGGTTACCCACCCGCCCATGCCTGACAACAGTGGGTTCTCTGTGAATCTCGTCAGTCGATTGCCTTCCATCAGGTCAGGCTGGAGCATCCTATTGACCCATTCTTTCGGGATGTCGCGGCAGTGACGCGGTCCGGCTCAGTGCTGTTGGCGTTGCACGCCCTCCTCCCCCTTCTTTTTTTGGGTGGTGTGTGCGGGTCCAGGATGTAGAGCCTCCAAGGGAAGCGGTAGGAAAATAAATAAACAAATAAAAATGAAAGAGGTCGACAGCGAGCTCTCTCCTCTCCCCTTTCCTCGCTGGAAACGCTACGCTTTTGTAGTCGCGTCTGAGAAGACGTAAACGAGCCAAAAAAAAAAGGAAAAGACAGTTCCTCCGGAAGCTCGTTCTCGATCGCCACTTGAGCCAGGGCAGAGCGGATCTCTGGGGTTGAGAGCTCATCTCATCACAGATGACCAGCCATGATCGTGGACGGTGCGTAACAAACATGCCAGTCCCGAGCCACCACCGGCAACTGACCCGGAATTTCCGGCACCACCATGAGATCCAAAAACATGGTTTAGCGCTTGGATGGTACCAGCTGCAGAAATGAAGGTGGGAAGGTGGCTGGGTGGGTTTCCCGGTGGAACGGGGGGGAGGGGGAGGGCGGGATGGGCCCGGCTGGTCTGGTCTCTGCAGAGACTGCAGCCCGTTCACGGTTCTATGCGGTTGGGCAATGGCCAGTCAGGACCGCTACATTTGCAATTTGTGCCGAGAGCGTCTTTGCTGCCCTAGGTTGTCCCTTCGGCCAAAGTACCCAAAACAAGGGATTCTGGAATTCCGGAGAAAAAGAGGTGCCTGCGTCGAGGGAGCCTGCGGGCGAGCGGCGTGACAGCACAGGCAGACAGTACCTCGGAGAGATTGCGATGCAATGGGAGCGGGTGCTTGACGGGTCGCAAAGTTTTGCCGTGTTCATTCTGTCCCGCCCCCCCTCCCTCTTTTTCCAATGTGCTCAAACTGAACAGGCCCGCTCGGTGTCTTGGGCGCCAAGTATCAGGTGGACTGCCCTAAAACATTCCAGTGTTGTCGGCTCGCCCAAGCGGCCTGGTTTCGATCCTCCCAGTCCCTGAAATACCTGACCGCCAGCTCTCTTCTTTTACCCACTTGACTTCATTTGTTGGTCGCTGCGCTCTTGGGTCGTGCGGCCCTCCGTTTCTCGTCCTCTCCTACCCTCAAGCCAACCGTTCTGCTGGAGTTTGCTGGCAACGAGCCGTGATTGTCCTCTGCGCCAAGGTCCGGTGCCAGCCTTCTACTCCCTGCGCGTCATCGTTCGGAACGACACCATCGCCTCTTTGTTCGAGAGCGCCGGTTTCACGTCCAAAGTGAGGCCTGCTTGCTAACTACCCGAGCGCGATGGTGGACCGATACCTCACGGAAACATGTCCTACCCGTCCCTATCTTCCAACGAACGACCCCCTAACCCCCTAACCCGAGTTGACCGACCGTTTGTCCGAGTACTCTTTACCGAATCCGGCACCTAGCCATCGACCCTTCCGCCGATTTGTTGCTCTCTACCATCCGACGACCGAACTTCAGCACCGCAACGAATACGTTTGGCATGACGCTGGCAAATACTTGCGCAGCAGCGCCGTACAAGAAAGACAAAGGGGCGGCGGAAGAAATGCCAGCGCGCGATGGGCCGGCAAAGAGAGCCTCATCTGCAGCTCCATGGAGAAAGAAAGACTTGGACGGGTGGGCCGTATGCCGACTACGAACTGCTCGCCGCTACACTTCACATCCCCTGCTCCAGGTCTCCATCCCTCCGGTACTGTGACGTTTCGATCCAAGGAATATCCAGCCTGCCTGGCGCATCAAAGTCTGCATCGAGTTGCCTTCGTTACCTCGCAAACACAAAGGCAGCCGCTTCCGAGAAAGGCTGGAGATCGCCGGTGTAGGTGCTACCTACCTACCAGGTATGTCGACTGTCGCGTTGCAGCCTTCGCGGTTTCTCAAGACCTTTGCTGTCGTCTCGAGCCCATAGACACTTTTTACCCCCTGCGGTACGAGGCGAAGCTGAGGAATACACTGGAACGTCCCCCACGTCCCCCTTCTGCCGCCGTTACAAGAGAGAAACTTCGGCTGATGGAAAACGACACAGGAATCTCATCAATTCTAGGGTCAGAAATCGACAAGATAGCGAGTCCACTCGGGAGTCAAATATACATCTAGCGACACATCTCTCAGCCTGATAAACGCCTCAACGATCAAATATATCCTCGCAGAGACGTGGGATCAGCTTGCGGCCGCAACGGCATCCATGGGGATCATGACAAGATGGTGCCGAGAGGCGTGACGAAGTAACTGAGCCAGATGCGGGAACGGGGACTGTCGCTTTCCTTCTTGGAGAGGCAGGACTCACGAATCCAGGCGAGGGCAATTCAAGTGGCCTTGAGCGCTAGCCAGAGCAAGCCGGAAGCTGCCACGTACATGGATGATGTGTGCCATAGACATCGCTCTATCTCGGACGGGGAAGTAGTCGATCTAGGTTGTGGCGTGGACACCGCCGTACCGGAGGACGCAGAGCGCGAAGAAAGCCTCACCGGCACGATCAAGACGGGGACAGGGTAAGATGCCAATTAGGCCAGTTGGGCACCGCCGCGGCCACGAAGTCGGCCTGTCCCGACCGCTGGGGGCGGTACTTGTACATGACGTACCGCTTGTCGTCGCACACAGCGGCTTGAGAAGCAAGCATCTTGTACTTGATCCAGGCTGCTCCGTGCTCCCGCAGGCTCTCGCAAGCGAGTGTCCACCGAGTTAGAGTTGTCCGATCAAGATGCATTCTGGCTGTGTTAGGGGCGAAGCCGAGTGGTAAGAGCAAAGTCGCCGCAGTCAAGCGTGATGGCGGTTTTGAGCGGTCCCTTGCCGTCGTCTGTCCCGTTAGTGGCAACACGAAATGTGTGATGTTCATCGATAACAACATTCATGGGTTCTGGGCCAGGATGACGAGGGAGAGGCGCGGTGAAGGGGCCACGCTGATGTCTGTAGCGTGCTATCCGTAATCTTTTCCCGCTGGATGGGTGGTCATTTTTTCTTCTTCATGAGGGACAAAGTGGAGGACATCATATATCTCGGGCGGCAGGATGCGTTGGCTGAACATGCACATGGCTGCTACCAGTGACCGACTCCCTTGGCTATAGGTGAGCACCACGGGCTGCTCCGCATCGAACGGCTTGTTCCACCACAAGACGTAGGCGGCAAATGCGCAAGCCACATGGGAGATGGTGTTGAGCCCAAACAGCGTCAGGGGCAGGTGACCGGCGACACGAGTAGCACACTCGATGACCAGCCAGCCGGCCTGCATCAGGACAAGCAGCTTGGTGGCGCGGCTCGCTTTGCTCTTATCCGTATAAGGTCCACCGAGACGGTCGTGTGACAATAAAATGTTTGAACTGTACCATTATTTGAGTGTATAGATTCCGACCATTGTTGTTTTGTTGTGGTCTGGTTGGTTTGGTGTGTTCTCTCCCCGGTTCAGTATTGACTTTAATAAGTAAGGCTGTTGTTAGGAAGTCGAGATAGGGCCTTAAAGCGGCATTGAAATTAGCCTAATCGAAAAGGGCGTTAACTATAAGTGGCCTATTGTATCCTAGGGTAACCACTACGACAGCTACCAGATCTTAAACCATAATACTTATTTTAAGTTTATTATACCTAAGGCTTCTTAGACCCTGGTTATCTTGCACTTGAGCTTAACTATCTATAAGAGCAACCTATTTAGCAGCTAAAGGGATAACGCCATTATGAGCGCTTTGTGTACGTAGGGCCTGGTTTGTGTTAAGATTTCGGAAACCACGGCGCGAGAGGCTTAGCGAATCAGCTTAGGCAAACGCACTCGTTGTGTTCATGAGGGTCTGGATGGCGCAGTATGGGTCCTGGAAGATGGGGCTGGCGGTAGACTGTTGAAAGTTACTCCTGGTAAAGTTGGGTAGATGGGAAAGTGCACAGCTACCCGATCTTTTTATGTACAAAGGTGGTCTTGAATAAAAAAGCTGATTGCTGCAGGACTACTAGTATCCCAACCTTTGCAAGTTGCTGAGAGTGAGTTCCTTAATCCTTGAAGGCTCTAGAAAACTTTATTTCACAACGCCGTCGACAACTTCCGAGTCGGATGAAATGAAGGGTTTGTTATTTGTGAGACAGAGGCTAGTAGCTGCAGGTCTAGCAGCTGCATGCCATCACCCCACGGCCGCCACATCACCCCTATTGGTACTCAACCGCCAATAGCATACTTCGAAAGACAGCCCAACAACCAAAATGGAATAGCTTGATGCAATTCACACAACCTACATTGGCTGTTGCGAGGCCGAGATCAGACCATGCTGTCCAGAATGAGAGAAGATGGTATGACACGATTCCGAGGCGGCATTTGCTCGAGAGCAATAAAAGCTATAAGTACCTAGGAATCAAGGGTCATCTCAGGCTTCAATGCAACCCTACACCATTTTCGACATCATGTCTCTATTTCAGAAAATCAGCTCTCGCACAATATCCTAGCAGCGCCTTGAACATGCAGCAAGCAGGGAACAGCTATCCGCCCTACGGGCCGTATCAATTGGGCCCCCCCTATCGCGGTTCTATCCCTCCCATCGACCCCCTCGTACCAAAAGACCAATATGTCTCCCCGCCCATCAGTCCAGTCTATCCATCCTCCCTCCCGGGATCCCAGAGTCAAGGGCAGTATTCGAGACCCATTACCCCGGCGTTGGTGCCCGAAACTCGGCATCGGATCCACATCTTGCGATTCTGGAAGTGGGAGGTCCTGGCAATCATCTTGGCAGCTTGCGCCATGGCAGCCATAATTTTCCTTCTTGTTTACTTCGACGGAGAACACGTCCCTGAGTGGCCCTACACGATCAATCTGACGACACTGGTTTCGGTGATTGCAACCATTTTCAAGGCGGCCCTTTTAGCCGTGATCGGCGAGATCATCAGCCAGGCAAAATGGTCGTGGTTCCGCAAAAGCCATGCTGTCAACGACCTCCAGCGGTTTGACGAAGCCAGTCGCAGTGGTTGGGGTGCGCTCAAGTTTTTCCTGACCATCCCGAAGACCTTCATCGGAACCATCGCAGCTGCCGTCATCTTGATATCCATGGCCATTGGTCCCTTCAGCCAGCAGGCCATCAAGTCGGTCACCTGCCAACAGGCGAACCCCTCGGCTATTGCCTCCGTCCCCATCACCAACTTCGCCGCAGGGGGCACATTTCGGTTCGGAGCCGGTCAATGGCGACTTACCCCTGACTTCCAGGGCGCCCTTGTTGACGGTCTGACCGCCCCGCTGAGCAACGTGTCCATCCCCACCCTCTCGGCAGCGTGCACCACCGGCAACTGCACATTCCCCAGCTATGCGGGCGTCACACATTCCACCATGGGCCTTTGTTCCGCTTGCGTCGACCTGACGAGTCACATCACCCTTATCCCAGGGACCAAAACCAACTACACCCTCCCTGGCGGCCCTTTTGTTGATGCCTCCGATGCCGGCGGGACAAGTAGTCCCATCCTCAATGTCCAGCCTAACACGCTCAAATGGCTGTCCCCGTCATCTCTTGAGCCTCACAACGCCGCTTTCAGCTCCTCGGCCATCAACATGACCATGATCGCCCTCACCCGATTCAGCCAAGGTACAAACATCACCATCAGTTCCCCCTACTCCCTCGAATGGCACCCCTTTGCGGTGACCTGCGCCATCCACCCCTGCCTCCGCAACTACCACGGCGCCGTCAGCAACAACATCCTCAACGAGACGTTACTCTCCACCGTCCCCGCCATCCCCGCTGCCGAAGGCGAATTCTCCTCGAACGGTTTCCACAGCTCCACCGCTCTCAGAACCTCCTGTCTCATCGACGGAAACTTATACACCCCTTCCAACTTCTCCCTCGTCCCCCGAACCCGAACCATCCCCGGTCCCTCCAAATACGGCCCAGACACAGTCTCCCTCCCCCGTCTTTTCGAAGGCGTCCTTGCACCAGATGGCCACACCAACGTTACAGCGCCCTACGAATGCATCTACAAACTGTACTGGGTCCTCTACTTCGCTCTCTACTATTTCTTCACCGACTACCTGTTCACCGGCTCGTGCTTCCGCTCTGCAGACGCTCCTGAGGCGACGTTGAACTGCCCGGATCAGGTATTTTGGTTAAATTCGTTTTGGGGAAACGGCAATGCCAGTATGCACACTGTGCAGAAAACAGTGGATGGGTTTGTCAAAGCCGCGACTGACAGGATGAGGGCGGAAGGGGGGAGTATGTACAATGGTAGGGTCCCTGGGGAAGAACTACCGTTTGAGAAGTTGGTGGTGAAAGGGGTGGGATTGGACACAACGGTTTGCGTCGAGTTTGACAAATGGTGGTTGGCCTTGCCGGTGGGGCTGTTGGCACTGGGGGCGTTTTTGCTGGTGGTGGTTGTGCTGGATGGGTATTTGGATGTGGATGAGAATGGGGAGGGCCGACAGCCGGTGTGGAAGTCTTCGTTGCTGCCGTTGATGTATTGTGGGTTTTTGGGAGGGGTTGGGACGCCGTGGCGGTCGGTGCCCGAGGAGGATGAGTTGGAGAAGTTGGCGAAAAAGGAGAAGGCTGTGCTTTCGGTGGGAGATGGGTCTGTGGGGTTCATAAGAGTGATGGCTTGAGTGGAACAGGGGGTTTCGTGGTGGTTATTAGCTTCAAAGCACGGGACTTTTAAAGAAGACAAGAAAGCAGGAAAGCAGTCATAATTAATATTCTCCTAGCTCATGTTGGTAGGCATCACGTGACTAAGAACTACAGTTGTCGGCATGTTATCAGCAAATGTTGTGACTCTTTGACGCCTACTAAGCATGTACCAACAATGGAACTCTTTCAAAATTTGTTCACAACGAGGTACCTTGGCGATTTGGGTCTTGTGGCCACCCAAACAAACTCAAGGGGGGCTGATGCCACATAGCTTCAAGTCACAGGGCCTTTTCTTTAGGCCCCAACGAAACGTGCGCACTACGACGATCATGATAATGACAGGCATTTGGCTTAAACTGAGCCTTGCCCCCCACCAATGTTTACTTTGTTCGCTCCACTGGGAGTAAATATTCCCCCCAAAAATGATGCCCAGAGTATGCTCTCGGGTCCCTGACCTTAACGTGATGGCTTCACCGCGAAATGTGCCCGTAACAGGCTGCCGGCGCTGCCGGCAATAACCTCACATCTCTGGTGTTTGACATGATGACGAGTCGATTGCAAACGGAGGGAGCAGCGCTAGGAAACTGTTCCTATTTAGAAACTACTTCCTCTCCCATACCGCCACGTCTGGCTCCCAAACTCTCCGACTCCCGAACTGTAGCTCTTGACTTCATTGCTCCGGTCAGCCGTGGATCATCTTGGAGACGAAATCAGGCTTGGTAATCACAAGTGCTAGAAAAGCAGCCAAAAGGAGAAGAAAGACAATGAAAATCCCAATGAGGATCGTGCTTAATTTGGATTAGCAACAAGGATATTGTAAGAAAAGTGGGAGCTTACTTGATAACGGAGACGAGTCCCTGACAGCAATTTCCGATAACCTCGACCATCGTATTGAAGAACCCGTGAAAGCAATTCCCACCGACTTCGACGAGTCCGTGAAAGCAATTTCCGATAACCTCGACCATCGTATTGACGAACCCGTGAAAGCAATTCCCACCGACTTCGACGAGTCCGTGAAAGCCATGTCCGATGCTCTTAACCATCGTATTGACGAACCCGTAAAAGGAATTTCTGATCGTTTTGCGCATCACTTTGACAACAGCGCGAAAAGAATTTCCGGTTGCTCTGACAAGACCGTGGAGGAAGCGTTTGGTGGCTCGGAGGAGATTGCGAAGGAAAAACTTGATGAGGTTTCTGAACCATTAGGGTTAAAAAAGAGCCCTTGAGAGAGGGAGGGGGAATTGTTCATACCCGATTTCGCGGCAGGTGAATACAACTAGCGACGCAACGACCGAGAGAAGGAGGGAGATGCAAAAAGCGAGGCAGTTCGCATCGCTGTTCTGTTGGCCCATCGTGTCGGCAATTAAGCCGAAAAGAGGGTTTTGACGCTCGAATTCGGGCGACGGACCGCGCTCGAGGTCCATAATTGCTAATTCGTAAGGTGGAGGAGATTCTGGCTGATTGATGGTGGGAGGAGCAGAAATGGATTCCATTTCGGTGGGAGAAAAATTAGTGGACTCCATTATTGGTAAACAACTGAGGTGCGCTGCCACAATGCGTTGCGGGCGTTATGTGGCCACCGCTCTGCTTTGGTGTCCGGCGATGTTTTGTTGGCGTTCATGGCTGGGGTTTGGTGAGCGTTGATCAATTCACTCAACCGTGCATTGGCCATATCATATATTATTACGATAACTAAAAAAATGACCCCGACTGGTCAATGGCTCAATAGATAGCAATCTCTTATCAGCAAAGTCTCTCTACCTATATCTTCCTGCTCTCTCTCAACAAATAATATCTTATAAACAGTGGCCCTCTTGCTATAAAGCTATCAGTGTCTTGATCCCCGGTGGTATTCCCGGCCACCCAACCATTCCAGCAGCCGTTTGGCAAGAAATCCAGCCATTCGAGGAGCCATTTGGTGAGCGAATCGAGCCGTTCGAGCAGATTCAGCCATTCCAGCAACCATTCCACTCGCCATTCGGCCAGCCGTTCAGCTAACCAGAGCGCGGCAGAATCATCACACCGCCCAGCTGATAAGCGCGAGTATTCCGATAGGCAGAATTCCTTTCACCGTCTTCCGCTTTCGATTAATCTATCAACAATGGTGGTATTTCCAGCCAGCCTCCCCCCCCTAGACCACACGCACCAACACCGCTATTGCTGCCCGCCTCTAACAAGATCTTTCATCGTTTCTAGCGAGAGAGGGCGAAATGGTGTGTCCATTTTGGTGAAGCGATGCCGAAAAAGCACGAGAAGAATGGGAGAGCAAGAGAGTGACAGCGATTGCCTTCCCAGCAAGTTGGGGCGAGGGAAGGTGTCGTGCTCGGGAGGACCACCTGGCCCAGGAGATCGTCTCGGTCATGCACCATGCCCACACCCTCGCGGCGTGCGCCCTCTAGGCAAACACCCTCGCTCTCGCCTGGTCTCCGTTCGCGATCGCAACTTGGAAAGCGTCGTAGTACAGCCTCGGCACCCTGGCGTCGATAATATCCTCCTCCCCTAGAAGACGCAGCAGCTCATGCGCGTCCGAGTCGCGCAGGCACACCAGAGGCGTGGAGATGATGCGCATTCCACCTCCGATCTGCTCGTCGAGGTGGGTGATCAGACGAACTCAAAGGCGTTCCGCAAGCGCGGCTGTCTAGCGGCAAAGTTCTCAGAGTCTCCTTATCGTGATTTCTTCCCCTTCCTCGAGTTCGAGACCCACTGAGCCGGAGCGGGAGATCGCTACGGTGGGAGTTGTTGGTGGCGTATCCCGTAATTCATCTGACACCTATTCATGAGGATCCCGCAAACAGATTCGGCGGGAGCGTTGACTGTTACATAGTTGGCTATTCTTAGGTAGGTAGATTGCTGAACGGAAGTACGTACGGGGCAAACAACCTCGAAGCCGTCGCGGCGGAAGCAAACGAGACAAATAAGCGCGGGTGTTTACTTGCAGTCGGGGCTTACTGTGATTTGTATAGAACCATGTCTGTTCTCTTGATTCTTGCCGTTTTGCTGCGGGGATAAAGAGAGTTATCTTGATGCTACCCCTGAACAAGAGCTCAGAGGGCTCGTATCAGTGACGACCTGTCCCTAAACAGACATTCTTCATCGTCTAGTCTCAGGCTAGTTTTTTGAAGGTAAAGAGCACACGGAACTCTGCAACCCAAGCAATCCTACCGAAGGCCCATTACCACGGAGCTCGTAATTGTTTGCCCACCCTCGCACGTTGTTGGTGTCCACCCGCACAGTCCTGCTCCCCCCCGGCTTGGGACGGGTATGCGCGGGGCAATGTTACGTGGCGATATTGACGGCCCGTCCGGAGATGCACAAGTGTACAGTGGAAGGATCTGTGGAAGGATGTGTGTAAGGGTCGGCGGGACGAGCGGTCAAACCATCCTCGCTTCTGGGTTGTGTCTACCTAACTAGGGAAGATCAGATGGCTGGCAAAATGATCACCCTGCTGATCCGAGTATTTGGGAGGGTAGAATCGTGTTTACTGATAGCTGCTGTGGATGAAACATACGCACTTGGCAGATACGCGTTGGACAAGATGCACGTACCTACGTTATCTTCCCCGTGGATCTTAGTGCGTGCTTGCGGCTGCATGAGCTCTCTGCAGAGCTCTCTGCAGCAAGAGCTGTCAATAGTGGATGCTGGTGGATGCGGGTCGGGGGCGGGAATCTGAGCTCGGTCCTGTTCAACCCGGCGAGGGGCTGTTAGGTGATAAGGAACATTCGGAGTTGACCGGCATCCCAATTCGGGAGCTGTCTGCGTTTTGCGAGGGCCGGGAGGGGTGGCGCCTTGTACTGACACCGCCAAAACGCTGTCACCGAAACGGGCCGTGATGCTGGATTTGCAATAGCCATGAAGCGACCTCAGGGGCCTGTCGCCCGAGAACATGAGATGGACGTGGGGTGTTAGGGCGGAAGCGCTCCCCGGGACCCAAGACCCGCTGGCATGTGATGACACAAACTTACCTAAAGTTACGATTAGAATACCCGAAGCTATTTACCTGCTGCGTAGGGTTACCGCTGGCCAGGAGGGGCAACGCTATTGGTGATTTCTTGTGCTGTGAGCCGACTCCTCATAAAGTAGGTCGTAGCAGCCTAGCTCGCCGCCGCGAGCAGCCTCGATATCAAGACAGGCAGGAGGTAGACTCCAGTACCCGGACACGGTGGGCCTGATCTAAATGTGTGTCATTAGAGAGGCCCGGGTTGTGCCGTGTTCCCAGGTGTTGGCGGCGAAAGCAGTCGGTTGCGTTATCCGCTTTCCTTTTTGGTACAAGCTCCTTGTGGATCCGAGTGCCGGCTCGTCGGTTGTCGCATGGAAGCATTGGCTTGATAGCTCGCCCCGCTCTCGAATTTTGTTTCAACATGTTGCTAGCATGAACCCAAATCCCCGAGGGGTGGTGAGGACAGTGGTGCAATGCGGCCTTGACCAGGGGCCATGGTAGGGTGCGATCGCGCCGGGCCTGAAGCCTCATCAACGACGGGACTTTACCTGGCTGGAACAGCAGGTGAGGAGCACAGCAGTTGAGGTGCAGAGCAGTTGAGGTGTACAGCAGGTGAGGTGCGACAACGGCGGTTCGGAGTATCCATCCTTTGCGCTGCCAGGAATAGATGTCAGCAATCTGGGATCGGATCGATTGACTCGCTTGACTGTTCCCCATTGGCCGCAGATCCAATGTCGACGGAAACATTCGCCTTGCACGATGACTGAAGAGGCACCGGTGTCTTGAACGGCGCAGGCACCATGATTGAGATTGACCGTTTGGTGCGGGGTATCACCTCTTGAGGCAGAATCCAATGTAAAGAAGGGCGCGCAACAGCGCACTACGCAGTAGACAAGGGAAATCCCCTTTTGCGACCCGCTCGGTTCGCATAGCATGCTCGGTGCGTGTTGCATTCGAGGGTGTTGGCATCCCACCTGCCTGTTTGATGCGCCGGCTTCGTTCTCTTCGTTGCTTGTGAGTGCTTCTGTGGTGGGAATTTGTCCGGCTGGTCTTGGCGACTAACTCAGCGCTAGCAGCATGGGGAATTTTCCGGATTAGGGAGCTGTCAATTGAGCGACGCGCGCGGTGAACCTGGCGCGCCTGGCAGCCCCTGTGGCAAGAATTCAAGTTCCAATGACAGGATGCCGTTTCTTCCCGGTGGCTGCTGCGGGGAAATGCACAGCATTTCTCGACTGTTGGAGGGGCGGATGTGAGATTGTTGAGACCAGCGAGCGATAGAGTCCATAATTTCATGTGCCTGAGACACTCGGGATCGGCGTTTGTTCGGGACGTTGCAAAAACGCCCCACCAAAGGAAAGGATCTCGAGGCCGGTGCGCCAGCAGTTTTTTTATTTTTTATTTTTTGAACAACCCAGGTGTCAATGTGAGGCCATTCCACATCCATGAGAGCTCTTGGGCCCCTGAATTGACTACGCTTTCCAGAAACCGATTCCAATGCATCTGGTGCTTTTCATGAGGCCGGCAGGTCCGTTGGCGATATTGGTGACGCTTGCAATTCCTGTTCACACGAAGCAGGTACTTTGATTCGGCCCCATTGGCGCATTCGTGTGGGTCTCGCCAAGACCCATACCGCTGCCGACCAGATCGCACCTGCCTGCTTTCGACAAGCGCGATTTCGAATGCCTCTCGCAGCGCACATTGAATTCCCCGCATCCTCGGTCCTTCGAAGCAGACACGCCACCACTGACGCGAATTAACTTGGCAGAAAACCAAGAGGCAGCCAAGCCGGCAGTCGGCCGCCACCGGCTCCTCGTGTGTGTCTAACCTTTTCCGGCCGAAACCAGTGGTTTCGTCGTTGGACAATTGACCTCATGCTCGGCATCGATGCCAGTGCGAGGGATGCAGCGTGTCGTGGGTGGCGCCCCCCCGCGAACGACCTGAAGGTGCAAGATGCCACAGATGCGAAATGGGTCCGACGCAGGAAAGCGATCGCCGGCCTGTTGCACGGGTGCCCACAGTTCTCTGAGATGAGCCAACCGTCGATGCCCGTTTCCAGTGCGGCCGTCCGACCTGCCTAATATGGCCGACCTGTTGATTCCGGCAAATCAGCCAGCGCTCGCGCTTGGTTGGCCCACCTCCGCGAAAGGCAGCTGGCAGGAATTGGGTTCGTTTGGAGTGGAGATCACGCACTGCGCGCACAGAGTGCCTTTGCTGCCATCCATGATCCATGATCCATGATCCACCCATCCCAACCCCTGGCGGAGCGGTTCACCCTTATCGCAACGCTGGGGCGAGCCGAGACATACACCACTACCCGCTTGGGTAGGTTGCGTGGCGACTGGGGCGGCGTCCCAGCGCCGCGAGCAGCCTCTTGTCGCATGCAGTTCGTCCCCGTACGCGACCCTGAGCGAGACCTGGGGCCGAGGTGTGCGGACCAACCTGGGCACGGCTTGGTGGCTGGATATTAAGTACGGCCGCGTCCCGTCGTTCTGGGTGTTCCCGTCCTCTTCACCCCGCGTCCTACCCACATTCCGTCGTCTCCGGTCACAGCGAGACACAGGATCAACATGGCGGACGTCGACGAGAAGCGTGTCACCCCGGCACGGGCGGGCAACGATGTCCATCCCTTTACCGAGAGCAACCCTCCGATTGACAACCCTCAGGTTGTGGGGAAGACCCCTGAGATCTCGGCTCACGGCAAGGACGAGACCCATGTCGACGACGACTTGAAGATCGACATCGGGGACGAGGAGGTGGTGGAGGAGGATCTCTACACCCCGCTGGTTATGGCCGCCGAGATTCCCTATGAGGAGAATCCGTTGACAATCCGAGCCGTCGTCACTGGCTGCCTTCTCGGCTGCCTCGTCAATGCCTCCAACCTGTATCTCGGTAAGTGAGCTGCCATGCTGTCGTGGCCGGGGTACTGACATCAGCAATAGGTCTCAAGACCGGTTTCACCTTCAGCGCCAACATGTTCGGCGCCATCTTCGGTTATGGTGTGCTCAAGTTCTTCGAGAGAGTTGGCGGCAAGATGCCCATCATCGGCGGCGTCTTCGGTCCCCAGGAGAACTCGATTGTCCAGGCTGCCGCCACCGGCGCCGGAGGTATTTCTGGCATCTTCGTCGCCGGTATCCCCGCCATGTACCGGCTGGGTGTCATGGGCGAGGGCCGCAACCCGCGTGAGGATATCGGTGCCATCTTCAGCATCACCATTGTCTGCTCCTTCATCGGCCTGTTTTACGTCACCCCGCTCCGCAAGTTCTTCATCATCCAGGTGGCACGCGAGCTGAAGCTCATGTTCCCCACGGCCACGGCTGTTGGCCTGACCATCCGCTCCATGCACGCTGGTGCCGCTGGTAGTCTGGAGGCCATCAAGAAGCTCAAGTGCATCATGCTTGCCTTCCTCGCAGCCTTCGTCCACCGCATCACGTCGTACTATGCCATCGGCATCATGTACGACTGGCACGTCTTCACCTGGATTCACATCTGGAGTGGATACACCAGCTGGGCCATGAACATCGAGTCTTGGGGCTGGTACATGCAATGGACACCAGCCTTCATTGGCTCGGGGATTCTCATCGGTCTCAACCCCGCCATCTCCATGTTCCTAGGTTCTCTGTCGGCATGGGGCTTGATTGGCCCTCTGCTCGTGCACTACGGCGAGTGCATCGGTCTCGATGTGTCTGGTGGTGATCCGAAGTGGGACGGGTATTACACCTTCTGGTCGCTTTCCAAGCTGGGCCAGCGTACCCCCTCTCCCCGGTACTGGATGCTCTGGCCTGGTGTCATGGTCATGGTGTGTGCCTCCATGGCTGAGCTCATCATCCAGTGGAAGGTCATCATCATTGGTGTAAAGTCGGCCTGGAACCAGACATGCATCAGCATCAACGACGCGTTGGTCAAGCGCGGCAAGACGAACAAGTTCTTTGCCAAGCATGGCGAAGTGCGCGCCAGCGAGTGGCACATTGAGGACCCGGCCCCGCCGGAGCAGCAGGTCAAGCACTGGGTCTGGTTGACCGGCATGGCTTTTACCACCGTCTTGGCCATGCTCATCTTCCACTTCCAATGGGAGATGCACCCGGGTCTTACTGTCCTCTCCATTGTTCTGGCCTTCCTCTTTTCCTTCCTCGCCATTCAGATCGGTGCCGTCACGGATCAAACCCCTCTCACGGCGGCGGCCAAGGCCTCGCAGCTCATCTTCGGTGGTGCCACTTCGGGCCAGGGTCTTGACATCCTGCACGCGCAGAAGCTCAATTTGGTGGCCGGCTCTCTCGCCTCGGGCGGTGCTGGTGTTGCGACAGAACTGACCAGCGATTTCCGCACTGGCTTCTTGCTTGGCACTCCTCCCGTCAAGCAGTGGATCGCCCAGGCTATCGGAACCTTCGTGTCGGTATGGCTTGCCCCCGGCCTTTTTGTCCTCTTCACGTCGGCATACCCCTGCATTTACGACCCGTCTCTCTCTGAGGGACACTGCGCCTTCCTGGTACCATCTGTGACCGCGTGGGCTGCTGTCGCGCAGGCCGTCACCGACCCCAATGTCAAGATCCCTCTCTCGAGCGGCATCTTCGCCATCGTCATGGGTCTAGTATCCATCATCCAAGTTGTTGTCCGTCACTACTGGCTGGTCGGTCCTCGTGAGAAGTACCGCAAGTGGCTTCCCAACTGGGGTGCTATCGCTCTCTCGTGGGTTATCCCCGCCCCAGTCTTCGCCAACGCTGCCCTTGTCGGCGCCATTGGTGCTGCCCTCTGGAGAAAGTGGAGCATGCGGACCTGGGATATTTATGGTTATGCGCTCGCTGCTGGTATGTCATCTCCCCACACTCGGCTTCGAAGTTCCTTTGCTAATTGTGTCGATAGGTTTTATTGCTGGCGAGGGTCTCGGCGGTGTCGTTGGCGCTGTGCTCACGCTTGCGGGCGTTGACGGAACCACCAAGGGCACGGCACTTGGATGCCCCATGCTCGAGTGCTAGAAGAGTGTTATTTATGTCGTGTAACGATGATAAGCGGCTCTGTTTTGTCTGTCATTTAAATGATACCTGAGTGGACTATCCTCCACTCACCAACGCTTATTAGTAATTCATGCTTTGCGTAATTGACTGCTTCTTCCTCGTCGTTTCGAACGTGATTTGATCTGTTTTCTGTAACAGCAAGACATAAGTTGTGACATCTGTCGACGTTTGCTGCTAGCGATCGATTCGGTGTCTTGACCGCGCCGGCAGCTAGGGCACGTCATGCGGGCGCGGCGTCCATTTAAACTCAACCGCGTCCGTGATCTAGAAGGAAGTGGCTGTGCGTGCCGACATGGTCCGGCAGATACGACGCCCTCGTTTGGGAGGCCTCGCACCCGCGTAAATCTCGAAGGATTCAAGCCACGACCAATTGAACCCCTTTTCGTAGGTAGGTCTTTTCCAGAACTGCACTTTTAGGTAGGTCCATGTCAGTCATATATCTGCCAACATAGTGCCCGCCCGCACGGTGACAGTCACATTGCGAGCGGTAACACCGCGTGCGGTAACAACGCGGCGACCGGTCGACAGGAGAGTGTGCCGTCCTTGATCAGGTTGTTTGCATCGTTTTTTTTTTTTTCATTGGCTCGTTTGCCAAGACTGGGCCATGTGTTGGTAGGTGTTTCATATCGGATGTTGGTCACGGTGGGGCATGGATTCGACGGCTCATTTTTTTCTTTTTGGATGTGTTTGGGAGGTGTCACCCCCTTTTTGCTGTGATGACTGCCTGCCTGCGGTTTGAATTGAAGCCGAACGGTGGTCTTGAAGGGGGTATCGACCTACCTATCTGGAAAACACTGGACGCGACTTGTTGCGTGGGGGGTTCTATTATCCTGGATGTATGAGGTCAGCCATACGTCAGCTTACACGACTTGGGGTTAGAACTACTATGCTTTGTTAGAGTCGGTGCGGCCCGCCCTCCTGCGAGGATCTTTGCTTCTTGGCGCTCAGCTAGAATAACGTTATGCGATGGATAGGAGATCTAGATGAGGTAGGTGGTGGGTGTGCGACTCCTCTTTTTCCATGTTTCCGCTCTGAATGAACAGGTAAGAGGGGTATCCATACAACGTACCAGGACAGAGAGACCGGGATTCTTGTAGAACATGCCTTGCATTATTGTAGCATTGATAATATTAGATACCTATCTCTTTTCAATATCCAACGTACCCCTTACCGATGTGTCTCTCGCTCTAGCCGTCCAAATTTCAAACGGTGACCTCAATCCTCTTTTCCTGGATCTCACGCTTGTTATCACTGCCCTCGCCGGGGTTGTCTTCGGCCAGAGACTTGGCCGGTGCCTCGGTTACGCCAAACAGCCGATCCATAGCCTCAAGCGAGATGCCCTTCGTTTCGGGGATGAAGAACCAGACGAAAAAGAACATACTAAAGCAAAAGCAGCCGAATATGAGGTATGTTCTGTGGCCCACCTTGTCAGCGGGTTCGAGGCAAGGGGAGGGAGGGGGGATGCTTACCCATAGCCATCACTGCCAACGGTAGCAAGCATAGCAGGCACCGAGCGCGCAACAACAAAGTTGAACAGCCACTGCGTCGCCGCAGCAAACGCGACGTTCAACGAGCGTAACCGCGCGGTCGGGATTTCAGACGCGTAGATCCAGCATGCCGGACCCCAGCCGAATTGGAAGAATCTACCGTCTCGTTAGCTTCCCCTGCCACAAAACATCCATTCCCTCGGAGGGAACTCACGCAGCAAACAAAAAGATGCACACCAGCGCAAAGTATCCTGCAGGAGGGACATCCTGGCCCTCCTTGGGCGGCGCAATACGCACATACAACCCGATGTAGAACATGGCCAGCCCCTGTGCAATCGACGTCCACAGCAGACTCCTCCTCCTCCCGAGCGAGTCGGCCATGAACAGCAAAAAGCAAATACAGCTCATCACCTTCACAATCCCGTAAATGCCCGTGCTAAACAGGCTAGTCGTCGTCCCCTTGAGCCCCAGGTTCTGGAAGATGGTGGGCGCGTAGGTGTTGATGGCGTTCGTGCCCGTCATCTGCTGGCAGATCATGAGCACGATGCTGATGAGCACGCGCTTGCGGTTCCCCTTGATCGTCCACATCTCGCGCTGCAGGTTCCAGAAGGTGGCGTCCCCGATGAGCTCGCGCTCGTGCTCGAGCTGGTCGACAATCTCTTGGAATTCCTCGACGAGGTACGGATGGTCTGGCGGCAGGTTACGGGTGCGCGAGAGGATGGACTTGCATTCCTCCCATCTGTCCTTGCGGGCGAGCCAGCGCGGTGATTCCTGGCAGAGAAGCATGCAGACGCAGAGGAGGACGGCGGGGAGGGCCTGGATTGCAAGCGGGAAAATGTACATGATTTTGCGGCCCGGGAAGTGCAGGTTGGCGGCGTAGTTGATCCAAAAGGCGATCATGCCGCCGGTGACGATGAAGAGCTGGTAGAGGCCGGTGAGGAGACCGCGGATGGCGCGGGGGGCGTTTTCGGACACGTAGATGGGGTTGATGGTGGAGGCGGCGCCGACGCCCATGCCGGCAATGAAGCGCCCTGCGTAAAGGGGCCCGAGGTTCCCAGAGGATGCGGCCTGCATTATCACGCCGATGGTGATGACGAGGGAGACGCCGATGAGGCACCATTTGCGGCCGAAGCGGTCGGTCAGGGGCGAGGCGAGGAGGGCGCCGAGAAAGCAGCCGGCTTGCAGCGTGGAGACGATATTCGCGGCGAGGTTGGCGGAGGCGGGGGTGGAAATGTCGCCGAGGTTGTAGTCTTTGACAAAGGGCTCCATGACAATGACGCCGCCGATGACGGACGAGTCCCAGCCAAAAGACATGGCACCGAAACAAGCCTGGGGATGCTGTTAGTACGGGGGAGGGGTGATCATTTGGAGGCGGCTCACCGAGCATGCCAGGAGGTATACGCGCCAGCCATAGATCTCGGGCGGATCCGAGGCCATGGCCTCGTTCCGCACAATCTTCTGCAGCAATCTCGTGGACCGACCCATTTTGACGGCGCCCGCTTGGCAAGCAGAGCGATGAAGGCTTCCGTCTGTTCTCCGAGAGCTCGGATGGCAATGTCCACGGTTGGTGCTGGTCCTGGGCGCTGGTGTTGGCGGTGGGATCGAGAGGATAATAAATGAAATCCAGGGTATCCCGTCTGTCTGTCGTGCTAACCGCGTCACACCGCATTCACCATGCGCCAGACTCATATATGACCGGGGCGCCGCGGCGTAGGATGGCTCTTATCACATCCCGAGTCCCCACAGGCCTATCTCACCCCGCCGAGACGCGTGATTGGCGAAGCGCCAGTGGAATCCGGGCCGGTTCGTTCTCTCGCGTAGTACGGCCGACGCGCATGTGGGGTTCTTCCCCATGTTTGTGATCATGATCCCCAATTCTCACATCACCCGCTCCATTTTTCCACCAAGTAAGAGGTGATCGCTCGTCCGTTTGGCCGTTTGACCGTTGAAGTGGTGGGTTAGTTGCCAAGTTGATCAAGCTTCGTGGCTGACCGGTCACGTTTGGGGGCGTGCGCCGCGCTGTAACGTTGGGGAGGGGGCGCTCGACGACATGTGGTCGTTTGCGGGGAAAATGTGGCGAGCAGCGCTGAGGTTCTCGTGAGGGGCGGTTGTGGCAAACGGTAACGTTGAGATTCTGTGACCGTTGCCAATCGTTGCTCTTTGACGTTAGTCGCGAAAGCCGTATTTTGGGTGCTGGTGTGGGAGGGTCGTTGTTAGAGTCGCTGCCACCGCCAGATTTTGCGCGTCGCTTGGTTGGTGATGATAGCTGCACTTTGCCAATGATGCCTCTGCCGAGCGAGGGTGCTTCCAAGACGGGACCAAGACTGCGGCTGCTCGGGACGATATTTGTGTAGTATGGGGTGCCCTATCGGAAGACTCGGGGCCGCTGCGGGCACTGACGAAAGCGACTGGGCAGGGGAATCCAACGCTCCTCCCACTCCACTACAATTTGCCAAGCACCGCCAATGCCGAACCACAAACTGGCATCGAAACGGACCGGGAACTGACACAGCTCGACAGTCGCCCCCACCGCCGCGTGGATGCGCTTCCACGCTAGCTAAGGGCCTTTTTTTGAGACCTGCTCGCCGCACGCTCACCGAGTTGCCAAGACCTTGACCAAGGCGCTTTCTCCGGCGCTCATTTATCCACGAATCGGGAGCCATGCCGCTGGACGACATCTTTGAAGCTCCTCGCCGCGTCTCATTGTCCGCCGACGGCAACAACGCACGACGGCAGGAATGACCAGCATGCTTCCCAAACCAGCCATCACCGTTCTCGGGGCAGACCCCAGCCACAGGAGGTGCATCCTCAACGGCAACGCATTCCAGCAAGACGCCATTGCGTCATTCCGCGGGTGGCAGTACGCCGCATTCTACAGCTTCCTGGAAGCCCCCGAACCGTTGTACATCCACATCGCACGAAGACAGCTCCCTGATGGGCCCTGGCAGGTTCTTATCCTCGACGACTACCCGCAAACTGTAGACGACGGCCATAATACGGTGCAGCTGGGTATCTGTCCCGGCGACGGAACCATTCATCTCTCGTATGACCATCATTGCGACATGTACGCTCTCATCCCTCCCTGCAGAAGCAAAAAGGCACCCCGGGCTTACAGCGCACAGACTCCGGTACTGCGTCTCCATCCCATCGCTCGCCCTGGACCCCGCATCTTTCCCCTGGACACCCGCGCTCTTCCTTCCTAATCAGCCTAGCCTCCCCAGCCTTCCAGAGTCTCACGCCCCTTTTCACTACGTAACATACCCGCGGTTCCTACCCATCATCAGTTCGGGAGACCTCCTATACACCCTCCGCGACGGCAAAGCTGGCCTCGGCAACGATCACCTCTACCGGTACGCCCCCTCCGGCACGGGAGGGTACAAGTACACCTACCTGGGACAGTATCTCACAGGAATATGGAGCAACCCATACGTCAACGGCTTGGATTATCGCGATGGAAAGATCCATGTCACATGGGTGTGGCGGGACTGGGTGGAATATGAAGGTTGGGATGACCCGACAGACACGAAACACAAGATGCAGGCGGGCCCAAATAGCGTGGAGAACAACAGGGATTTGTGTTATTCCTGGAGCGAGGATTTGGGGAGGTGAGTGGCTCTGGCTCGATGCTGGCTCGATGCTGATCATTGCCTGACGACTCTGCACAGGACATGGAAAAACACTTGGGGAGAAACGGTGGCCGATCTCACGAACGGGGATACCATCGATAACAACTCGCGAGGAATCACCGCGTTTACGATACCCAAGGGCAATGGTCTTACGAACCAGGAAGCGCAGGCTGTTGATCAGGACGGCGGGGTGCATGTGTTGAATCGCTGCACATGGAAAGCGAAACCTACCTGGATGCATTATTATCGGAATACTAATGGTGGGTTGGAACCTTTTTCTTCTGCTCCTGTTCCTTGGTAGCGCACATAGCACCGGTATTAATGATGAGCAGGTATATGGACTGAACGCGCCGTTTGCATCGTACCCAGTTCTCGCAGAGGAAAGCTAGCGGTCAGCAAGAACGGTGATCTGTATCTGATACTCCCAAACGGCGAGACCAGCGAGATCAAAATCTTCAAGGCGGACAAGCAGGGCGCATATGCAACCTACGAGGAGGTCTGGGCGGGCAAGGGGTTTACGGGTGAGCCGCTGGTTGATGTGGGGAGGCTCGAGGATGATAATGTGTTGTCTGTCTTTGTGAGGGCGGATGTTGAGGGCGAAGGACAGAGGAAGAATGTGGCTGTTTTGGATTTTCGGTTGTGAAACGGGGGAGAGGACCACACTATGGTTTGGCCGGGGCCGGGGGGTCGCGATCCGCAATGCACGACAACTCATCAACCCTCTCTTGACCTCCGCCACCACTTCGACGGGTCGGCCTGAGAATACTGCGTCTCGACCTTCTCGGCCTACTTCCTTGCTTTCTTTTCTCGCCACTCGTCTCTCACCCGAATCGTCTCCATCAGCGCCTCCCTCGGCTCCAACAAATTTGCCACAGCTGAGCATATATTGGATCTCTCCGCTCCTTTCCTATTCCTCTTGGGTGCGACACATTCATCTCACTCGCTCTTTGTTCGAAAACTTTGTTCGCACTGATTACCAGAAGGGGGCGGGGGGCGGGAGTTCCCATGGTTGAGGGGAGGTATTGGGAGAAGGGCCAGAGATACGAGCTGAAGAAAGTGCACCTAAAGATCCGGAGGAAGGTTGAAGGGCTGCGGAAGGCGTAGAGAAGTAAATTGGTGGCCATGGATGTACTCCTACGAGACATGCCGCTGTTGCATCTCAATCCTCCGTCTGTTTCTGGAGCCAACTTTGTCGTCTCTTACAGGGCTGAATTGTTCATCTGGACACGTATTTACCTTATAGCAGGCGCGAATCCTTCCTCTTGGGATACCTGCCCGGGATTTCGCATCGGACATACATATCGGCAGTCCGCAAGAGATAAAGCTCCAGTTTTATCTGCCGACCAAATCCCGGAATCATGCCATGCGGAGAACTTCCGCCCTGACCGCCCACCGCACCCAAGGTGTATACATGCCCGTAGATATTGCACATGTGCCCAGCTGCCAAATACGGGGTTACACGAGAAATCACACAAAAAAATCCGAACCTGGCCGGAGGTAGAGAGATGCAAGCGCGACAGCCGCCCAGCAGCCCAGCAGCCCTAGGATGTATCAATCTAGGTAGGTATCTACCGGGCAGGATCCATGACGGATGCAAGGGTCCATCTGCCATACCTATCGGTGCGATCCTGCGGGACTACAGACTACTGTACCTCAGCCACCATTTGAGATGTCAAAGAAACTTGGTTTAAATGGCGGTCTCTACAGGTAGCAGGTGATGAAATGCCGCATAAGTGCATTGGGGAGGGGAATTCGGGAAGGCGATTGATGTCAATATTGATGGGGAGTGTTTGTCGCAGTGTCTGAGCAGTCGGCCTACGGGGTGCTCTTGGGGTGCTCGACTCTGGCTTATTGCTTGGTGTTGGTCATGGGATTCAGGGGTTTGTGGGGGGATGGGGGAGAAAGGGGGATGGGGAAAAGGGGATAGTGCTAGATGAGAAGAGAAAATACCTAGGGGTTAGTCGGTAGAGATTGTGAAGTAATATACTACTGGTCAAGACTGCCTTGCAACTTTACAAGATCTTTCTTGCTGTGATGAATCGGAGAGCTGGTTTTCGTGCTCGGTTTGTGCCTGAAGAAGCTGGACGATATCATAGGCATTAGCCAGAGAACGCCTTGCGCCGGGCGCCATGACTCAGGACGTCGTAGAATAGAGGCTCCGGTGGTTTTCCTTGTACCACCGGGGCAACGGTTTTACCCCTTTGAATAACCAGTTGTTTTAGTGCAATTCCGAGAAATGATAGAAGTACGAGGCTCTGCAAAAAGAAAGGGGCCAGTACCGTCAGACAGTGCAGCTATTCGCACGGTATGTCAACTCTGGCGGATCAGCACTTGCCTTCTGCGTGTAAGTAGCTTGGTGCTAAATGCGCTGGAATTTAGCAGTAGCAGTACCACGTACGCTAGTCCGGTGTATGTCCGATAGGCGCTCTCATCAGGCAGTTGACAACAGCAAGGAGCGCACTGTGTGATGGACTGCAGGATCTGGAAGCTTGGACCACCTCACAGAGCGGATTCTTCTCCTTTTCCTTCCATGGTGCAACTATACTCTTTTAGGCACAGTGCTGAGCCCTGGGCCTTCATTCTCTCAAACTCGCCAAAGAGCCCTCAGCCCTAAAAGGAGTGCAAAGCGCGTGGAGAAATTCCCGGTGGTGCAGACCCGGACAGACGCACGGACCATATTGCTGTCGCTGCCAACGAATCCAACTCAGGGGCTCAGGAGTTGGTTCCACGCGAGCCCGCACAGAGAGAGACCTTCCTCGGCGCCCTCGAGTCCATGCGCAGAGACCGGTGCCGAAAAGAAGATGCAGAATTTTCACCGTTCCAACATCGGAGTCCCAGGGCTGTGATAAACTCCAGGTACTACCGCTATCGAAGTATGATCGGGCTTTTTGGCAGCACAGATGACAATGGCTGATGGAGACAGGGAACTCTCCCACAATAGTGGTCGATGGAAGCAGGGAGAACTCTTCCATGATGGTGTCAACTTCCCAGTATGAATACCTGCCCGCCCAGCTTTGAAATCTGCTCGTTTTTGACTCGCGCCGGCGGAGAAAGTTGCTCGGCGGAGACCAGAAAAGGTACGTAGGTACGTACCTATCTGCGTGACGGGTGTGAGACTCGGATGGTCGATCGCCAGGGCCTGTTACACGGAAATGGTCTCACCGGAGACATGTCTCCAAAGACGAAAGGTGCAAGTCTGTCCAACGGAAGCTCGAACTGCGAGTTTTCGCTGCGAGTCTTTTGCGGAGTTCGCCGCCCACCAAATGAGCTCCAGCTTGCGTGCGCCCCTATGAGTGCCAGGCCGAGAGCTGGCTACAGCTCTAAGAGAATGATGGCTGGAAACTGTCTCGGGCGCTGGAAGAGTGGTAGCGGGCTCAGCTAGGTACGTCGCTCGCGGATGGGAATCGCAAATCCGGGCGTCAGATGCGTTGTGGGTAGCCAGATTCATCTCGGTTTGAACACTCACATATCCGCAACTGCCGATAGCCTCTATCGAGCTGTCTATGACGGAGACTGAACTTTCGCAGGTGTTGGAAGTCTGTCAATGTTATCAGCTACATCACCGGGGAGCGGAATCCACAAATCTGGGGTCCCTGCGCTTTCGTGGCCGTTGATGGGATTTCCCATGTCCGCCGAGGTCGCCTTCTCCGCCAGGATAACTCTAGTTAAGCTCCGGTGGCATGATGTGGATCTCGGTCCCTGTTGTGTGTGGATCGCACGAAGGGATCGCAGTCAGAGTAAAGTTTGACGAGTCACAACCAAAGGGAAGTAGCTGATCTATGTGCCACGGCCTCGGTCTGGTTTTGCACAGGCAGAAACCCCCTTGGATTCGAACGAGCTGAGTTTCTAGAGACACCCCGGACGTGCCGGGGAAGTCGGAATACGAGAACTCTCGTGCAGTTCCAATGTCATGCACATGTCGAGATTGCTGCCAAATGGCAGATTTGCCGGGGCATGGATGACAGTCAATTTGTTGGGCGACTGTCCAGTCCGGGGTCACCTCGGCCCAGCACATGCGCTTCAGTCGGTTCGAATGTGCCAGAACTTCGGAGGACAGACTTCCTAGCCGTGGAAACCCAAATGTACTATGGTTAGGGATAGTTGTGGGCAGAGATGCTTTGAGCAAGAGAGTGTGTACCGGGTAGCTTTTGATCTCCGTCGTCGGAGCTTGGGGAGGGTGTGAGGCTGTGGTTGTCGCCCCCAGGTCCTTTTTGTCCCCATGCAGCCGAGCACAACAATAGGTGGGCAAGCACAATGGGAGAGATGGGACCAACAAAGGCGGATGAATTCCAAGCGTTTTAGTCCCTCAGCGGTTTTTGTGCCAAACTTCGGCCTTTCAATTGAATAGTGGGATGGGAAAAAATAATTCAGGAAGAAAATAATTTGGGAGAGAAGAAATGCCGTGAGCTTTTTTGAGTGCATCCCGCCGGTGGAGATGGGTGGAGCATGCGTCCCAGGTGACAGCGCGAGTTGACACAACGCCATGCCGCGCAGCATTGCAAGATCCGGCATGAAGCTGATGCCCACCAGTGGGCCAAAACCCAACCTGGAACTGCGTACCCGCCTGGCTTGACGCAGGGTCTGGACCCCGAAGACCCTGATTCTACCCGAAAACTGCAACCGCGCGACACACAAGCCACCGAGCGGATGAGTTACCTGTCGCTTGTCGTGGCGACGTCAGGGGATCCTCCGGCTTTTGCACGGCCAAGCACTTCCCGATTACCTTGCCCAAGCAGTCGGTCGGTCGGAACCGAAGGAACAAGACGGTTGGCCAAATGTCGTGCAGGCTCGAGGCATGTCGCTCGACAAGGCAAACATTTACAAAGGCTGTCCCAGGCTACCTAGGTACCTAGCTTGTGGCTTCTTGGTGGACTGCACGTGGGTGGAACGGCACAGCGGTAAGGCTGCAGGGACGTTTGGCGGCCCCAGACTGAACCCTGACCAGAACCTCCGGGTCAGGGTCCAAATTCTAAATCTGACCTCTGTGCTGCCATCGCTTTTCCAACCAGCGCTTTTGATCGCTATCCCAGAGCCGTCAGACTACCAGTGTTGTCGACCAGCTTGCAAGTCTTTCCCCTCTCTCCTTGTCTCGGTCTCTAGGTAACTGGAAGCAGGCTATCGAGTGCGCCGAACCTTGGATCGCGTCGTCCTCGCTCCGAGTGTCGAATCTTGAACTCATCCACATCGCGTATCCGCTTCGAGTTTGAGTCTCGACCACCAGACTCACAAACCCAGAGCTTATCCGCCCTGCCGACATCGAAGCGCAAAATGGACCGACCTCAACCTTTGGTTATGCTTCTGGAGCTTCCTCTCTGGCCCCACCGCCCCAAACTTCCGACAGCGCCTACATACCCCCCCCTCGGTTTTCCACCGCTCGAGGAAGATCCCATGTTCTCTTGCTCTCTTACCACACACCAAAAGCTTTCACGAGTATCACAGCGAGTATTACAGCTCTGTCTTCGGACCAAATCTTGACCGCCTTCATCGCCGTCGTCACTATCAGACCTCACACAAACATCGCCAGACTTCCGAAGATCTTTACCATGTCTTCCGGGTATTTCACCAATCCTCTCTCGGTCAATGGCGGCTCCTACTACGTAGGCCATGCCGCCGACTCGAACGAATACTACACGCACAACCCGCTCTCCATGCATGGCAGCCAGGTCAGCCCCAGCGCCTGGGTGCAAGCTGTCCAGAGCCTTGATCGCACGCTCGACGATGACCCCCATTCCGTCAGCCCGTTCACCAGTACCCGCCACATCAGCACCAACGCATGGGTGCAGGCCGTACAGAACCAAGATCGCGAACTCGACGAAGAACACAATTACCATTCCGTCTCCCAGTTCGCCGATCACCCCGACCTCGTGGAAGGCCTCATTACAGCCCCACGTGTCGCACCGCATCGCCGAGGTCTCGCCCCCAGCAAAAGTTGTCTCAAGAAGTCTCCGCGCCACACACAGAGCACGGCCGGGACTACCGCTGGGCGCCGAGGAGCCAGTTTCAGCACCGATCTGCGTGGAACCGTTACCTTGAGATGCATAATCACGGATCGTCCCGTCGAATCCCGTCAGCGTAGCACCAAAGAGTGGCGCTACGCCCTGCGAAGCGCGCTGAAGCGTAAGCCGCGGGGGGAAAAGGCTCCTAAGGAGTGTCCGGATTGGACTTCGCCGCTCGACGAACCGATGACAGGAATATCCTCCGACCTCGATCTGGCTGCTGCGCAGTATCGGGCGGAGGAAGAAGAGTTGGACGCTCGGCTGCAGTTTGCTGCGTTTAACTGGCAACGGAACAAAGCCGACTGCCCGATCCCCACCAAGAAACACCGGAGCCTCCATCCTGCTGTGCTAGAATCCAAGGCGCAGCGGATGTCGCAGGCCCAGTCGATCTTGTCCTGTCAAACCCCTGGATCCAACTAGGTCCCGGCCCCGAGGCTGTTATGGATCGCGCTCCGCATGCGGCGATCCGGCCTCACCCCCATCGTCAAACATCTTCGACTTTAGGTATCACACAACACACAACGTTTCTAGAGACGCGACGAAGCATGCCGCCGCTACCATCAGAACGCTCTGGGCTGACACGAATCGCCACCATCTCATCGTTAGACTTTGCAACGAAAACATCATCCGCGACCGGAACCTCACGTGCGGCAAACGGGTCAGTGTCAGGACCCCACGCTGCCGGTCGACCTCGTCAGTACCTTTGCAGTCCGGCATCACTCACATCGGTCGACACATCATGCTGCATTGCGAACGCGAGGGAAGGAAACTAGGATACGAATTTTATCTCTCTCTCTCTCTCTCTCTCTCTCTATCCGAGGGGGCCCGAGGGCGCTGGATGCACACCGAACACTTGGAAGACAACTAGAAGACGGAAGGGCGCCAGGCGTTTTATCTAAAAGGGTGAGCGTCTGTCCGCAGCGGGCAGAACTTGAAAATCTCGAGAAGTAAGGTTCTTGCACGCCTAGGATTTCCGAAGCAGGGGGCCAGAAATTCCTGAAAAGTACGGCTTTGAACGTCTTGTCGAAGAATCCGTCGTCGAAACCCGTCCATGGTCTGCAAACTACTTGTGCCAAGCCTGATCCAGTTCCCGAAGGTCCGCGAGTCTCGTCATCTCCCCGCGAGCTCACCTCACCATCTCATAGCCCAAGCCCGAAGCACCAGGCGTCTGCGTTGCCAAGGCCCATAGCTCCCTGACATCCGACCTCTACCTACGAAAAAATACAAAAACAACAAGTCAAAGCAGCTACAGCATAGCGACGATCCCCATCGGCCACTGTCTCTTCGATCCGGACACGCCGCCTCGCCTGCCGCCTCTGAGTGGGAAGCACCAGCCCGACGCGCAGGACGAGATGAGACTCACACCTGAAAAGAGTCGAAAACCCCCCGGGCCTCTGTTATTCGTCACACGCCCAAGCGATCCTCTACCACGAAGCACGATCCGCAGCAACCGGCCACCGACCTGCTCACGTCGGCAAACACAACGGCCCTCGAATGATGTCGGGAACAGAACACAGCATACATTTTGTCCATAGCACGATTTACGCTCCCTGGATGCCACTCTCGAACCGCGAGCTCTAGCGATTCACCAGAACATTTTACGCCCCAACCGTGCACGATGCCAACCGGGCGCAGATCACCACCAGAACATATCACAACATCTTGAGACACATCCCAGTCCTCTGTCCGAAGTCGTGGGACATGGCTCGACGCCTATTGGCTCACCATTTTCTGCCATCGCGGCATCGAAAACACCAAAAAAAGTTCAAACCGAAAAACTCTCACCAAAAAAAAGTCTGTCGACACCACCTTTTTGCCCTTGTGGCACCATACAAAATCCTCACAAATCGAGAAGAATACGGCACAGTTTCCTCGCGGGGGTTGTGTCGCGGCCTCTGAGACATGCCGTGGGCGGCGAAATCGGACTCTGCACCTCCGCGCGGTGCCGCCTGGGAACCTGGCCTCGTTCGCGGGGCCAGAGCCAGCGCAGAGACGTACTGTTGTTAGTCGGTGGCTTTGGTGGGATTACAATGGGATTGTTTTCGTCGGGACTTTTCCATCTGAGCTGTGTGCCTGTGTATTCGTGATGTGTGATGTGTGATGTGCGATCTGTATCTTTGTGTCTGGTCTGTGGAAACATGCCATATGATCTCTGGGGTGTGCTGTCCATGGAAAGGGGTCACGATGTCTGTGCATGTAAGTCTCCGCGATGCCAATGAACATGTAATTTCTTGGCTTGCTGCCCCCTCAGGCATATTCCATTTTTGCAGAGCTTCCGGGAATATAAAGAGCGAATGACGTATTTAGAGGCCGGACGGAGGGAGTATTGGTTGCTGGTACCCCTGAACGCGATGGTCCGGCGCCCCGGGATGTGGTGGACACACGGCTACGGATAAAAGCCCCACCTTGAAAAAGCTTAGACCAAGCGGTAGTCCGTAGCATTGCTTGGTCCGAGCGTGTTGCTACGGCCAACCCTAACCCCTTTACAAAATACGGAAAAATAGGCTGTGTGAGATGGAGAGTTCGCCCCTTTTTGAGAAACAATACGGTATTATGGACAGAAAATGGGTGATGGGATGTAGTCCATGGCAGCTTCTCTCTATCTCAGACTGCACACAGCTGCTGGAACATGCATTGAACCCTCTCCAAAATCATCAACTTCTGGAAGGCCCAAGGTCAAATCCCAGCAGCTGGAAGTCCCGCTGCCCCTCCACCTATTAAAATGCCCGATAAGACGCCAATGCGGTGGTAGCCACGCCGTTCCAATCTGGATAATACGCCGCAACAATATGATCCGCCTCACCGCAGCCTTCCCCACAAACCGGCACCCAGGGGCTCGGGTCAAGCTCGCCCGAGCCTCTTGAAGGGGGCTCGGGCGATGGGATGTATGGGATGTTAGTTGGTTGGTTGGTTGGTGAGATACGCTGCTCACCTGGTTGGTATAGGTATATCACGTCCGTTGCCAGCCAGTGTTGAGGGCCGTCGTGCATGTGTAACACTCGCCTTACCTCCCTCCCCGTCCCCCTAACCATCATCACCAACAAGATGCGCTCATCAAGCACCCTCCTCCTCGGCCTCGCCGCCTCCGCCTCAGCAATCCCACTCACCCCCTTCCCCCTTCCCCTATCCCAACACGAACCTCGCCAAACCACCCCCACCCCCAACACCACAATCCAATGTGCCCCCCTCCCCTCCCCCTTCCCCACATGGCAACAACTCCCCGTCCAGAAATCCCTCCCCGACCCCTTCC
>Ga0247770_1000392_pt1 | contig 42862 bp, 52 predicted proteins | sample UWRJL136409B6_FD_179943 | JGI IMG/M metagenome (GOLD analysis project Ga0247770, IMG submission 179943) | Plant litter microbial communities from Arlington Agricultural Research Station in Wisconsin, United States - UWRJ-L136-409B-6 | ecosystem: Environmental > Terrestrial > Plant litter >... | reverse complement strand
CCGCTGTGGGTTGGGGCAGTCTTGCGATCCCCGAGACCGAGTGACACCCAGCTCCCGTCACTGCCCCCCGTACCCCCCTTCCCGTCCAGCTTCCCCGCCCGGCCTGGCACCACAGCTGCACTCAGCTGCGCAGTACCTTAGCTCGGCCCCCAAGGTTGTTGGTTAGTGCTGCGGCACCATGGCCGATGGCAGCACCGGCAGCCCGACCCCTGACGACGCTGCGGCCCCGTACTCCCATATCTTCCCAATCGGTGAGTTCGCACCACCACTCATTCTCACCCAACCATCCGGCCCATGTGCGGCATTGCCACGCTACCGTTGGCTGCTCGCCCTACTCCACACGATCGGATTCCCAGCGCCTTGCGTCAAGCGACATCAAGGATTGCGATCTCTGTCTTAACTACCTCTCGTTCTCGACGACGCCGTCGTCCTCGCCCTGCCTTATCCCGCGCAGAGCCAGCAACAACAGCCTTTTCCCTTTGTCAGAGAATCCACCATCAGACAACAGGTCGACCTCTGACCCGACAGCCTGTACTTTTGCATATTTCTTTTCCTAGCAGTCCGCCTCCTTGCATTCGTGGCTGCATCACGTGGCTGGGGGGCTGTTGTCATTTCCCCTTTGGTGTTTAGTGACCCAAGTCGGCTTGTCTAGTCTTCTTTTCGTGTCAGACGAGGTCCTGCTCAGAGTCTTACTCGCAATATCCACGTCTATACTGATAGTATTCTCCCATCCTAGGATACAGTAACTCGTCCGATTGCGGCTACTGCCGCGGTGCTCGAAGTGGTCAGTCTCGAAAACGTGAATGCCACCCTTCCCCCAGGTTCCTCCGAACCAGTATCCTCGAAGGGATGCCACTCTCTGCGCTGACCACGGCCCCCGTGTCGTTGGTTTGCGCCTGGTCACCCTTGGCACTGTGTGCATGCTTCGGCACAAGGATTCCATGGTGGAGCAGCCACGGAGCCGTACATCTATCAACTAACGCTGTCATGTGTCCGCAGGCTTTTCCTACTACGCCGTTGCCACTTCTTTGACGCCGGCCTTCTACCAAAAGCTAGTTGACCGCTGTTGGAGACGGTCCGGGACACTTCTTTACCGCCCGAACCAGAGAAACTCATGCTGCCCCCACTACACCCTGCGTCTCGACTCAACCAGCTTTAGGGCTACGAAGGACCAACGTCAGGCTGTCAACAGGTTCAACAAGTATGTGATCGGTGAGGAGTATAGCAAGGAGATGGCACGTGTGTCTCCCCGGTCACGCGAAGAGATCAGGAAACGGGGCAACGAGTTTGATCTGGTTGCCAGGATCTCTGAGCCAGAATTTCGGTCGCTCAAGACTCCACCCCAGCCGGCACATAAATTTGTTGTCACGCTGGAACCAGATACGTTCACCGAGGAGAAGTATGAGGTCTTTGAGAACTACCAGCGTCTGGTCCATAATGAGCCATCAGACAAGATCTCACGCAATGGGTTCAAGAGATTCCTCTGTGACTCACCCCTAGCCCGCGAGATCCTGACCGGCGTGGACGGTAAGGAGCGACAATTGGGCTCATTCCATCATTGCTACCGACTCGACGGCAAGTTGGTCGCTATGGGCGTTCTCGATTTGCTGCCGGATTGCGTCAGTGCCGTCTACTTCATGTACCATGAGTCGATCCGTACGCAACACCCTGGCAAACTTGGGGCCCTGAGAGAGATCGCTCTGGCGCTTGATGCAGGATACCGCTGGTGGTATTCTGGCTTTTACATCCATAGCTGTCCTAAGATGAGGTACAAGGTCGATTATTCGCCACAGTACGTGCTCGATCCCGAGACTCTCGAATGGGACTTGCTTGACAAGAAAGCCTTGGCTATTTTCGACAAGAAGGCCTACGTCAGCTTGTCGAGAGAGAGGCAGCAAGAATCACACGAGCAGGAGGTGGAGAGCGAGAGAAAATCAGCAGACGAGGGCCCGAAAGCAGATGGGGCGGCCGTGGCGGTTGACGAGGGTGAGAAATTAGGGGAGGCCGGTGACGACAACGCCCCTGGTGGGGACGATGAGGCGTTCCTTTTCCACAGCAACATGCCCGGGATACCTTCCCTGGAGCAAATGGAGCAAGTGAATATGGGCAATTTGCTGCTTCGCTCCGACTACTCGGATGACTGTTTCGTCGCGTCTCAGTTGGTTGTATGGGATACGGAGAGTATTGGTGAATACGGGAACCTGAAGTCGAGGATCGCTGAGCTGGTGGCAGCCATCGGACCCGATCTGGTTAGTGAATACTGTGTGGACTTTCGGCGCAAGAATAGAATGTAGACTGCCTCCCTGCCAGGGGGCTCGTAAGTAGCTTAGGTTTGTATGTGCTTCCGTACGCAAATAGCGGTGCGGCGAAACCCGGGGAGGCAACATGCACGCAAGTGCTTTTGAATAGACAACTCTACATTCTCGGTCAACAGATCCGGAAGGTGATCGCATGGGTTCCCGATCTGTTGCTCGGTAAGGCCAAAGTAGACGTGGGGGAGGCTTGAGGTGTCAGTCTGGGGTAGTGGGTGGCTGGTCCCAGATGTTCTGACCCCCTTCAGCCCCCTGCCTCATGCCAAACCTGCAAATCCCTCCAGGTGAGCTGCTTTGACTAAACTAGATGTGCTCAGCGAACGAGAAGGCTGAAATACATGTTGGTGGCAATGCTGGCGACCACAGAGCGCTGCCGTCATGCGTGGGGGGGTGGGTGATTCCCCGGCCGTCCCGCGAGGAGACAGCCTCGTCACTAGCATGTTGCACAGTCACGGCGAGATAGAGGTATAGGGTACTTCCAAAGTGTCGTGTGCCTATGTGTGCTGATGTGTGGGGGTTGGTCCAGGAAGCTCGGTAGATCCGGGTGGCTGCCTGCCGCTGGCAATGGGCCTTGCCGGACTCTGCTACTGGGTGGTTGTTCACTCTCGATTGAAGGCTCAGCCGTGCTGATTGCTGAGTTTAAAGATGAGCTATGGGGAGTTAGTTGGGGTTGTGTGTAGTTTGGGGCTAGGATTTTAGCGTCTAGGTTGGAGAAGGAGGTCGTCGCTGGGATGTAAACACCGTGCGGTGATGGCAACACTGGGGGAAAAGGGGCAGGCTATCAGCTACCACCAAAATATGGACATTTCCTCCGGGTGAAACCGAGACGAATGAGACATAGAATTTAAATCCCACGAACCCAGTCCCGGTATTTCGCAGTGGATTGGGGCTGATAAGGGGCTTGGGTTGGTTGTTCCTGCTCTTCAAATGGGTTGCCCCTTCCCCGTTACTGGGCGGCTTGAAAGCTGCTTGATAGTGCCCCCGCTCGGGGAAATTTTGCGCTCTTGATGAATTTGAGCACTTGTTGTCCTTCATTACCAGAAAATTTCTCCGAACGCTGTCCATTGTGTCCATGAAATGGGTGCGGTGTTTACCATGTCTTTTCGTCGCTCCCTCTAGCACGTGGCGGCCTCAGGCTGTTCTCTCGCAATGCCGGCAGTGTCGATTGATCTTGGGAGCATTGAAGTCTCCAACAAACATTCTTTTTCGTCTCTCACGCTGTCGAGCTCCTTCTCTATTGTTCTGCCTCCTGAATGGCCGGAGACGACGACTGCTGCGGAGCTTTGCGATGCCTCTAGCGCTGGCGATATCTGGATATCGAAGGCTGGATCTTGCCTGGTTGAGGTTTTGACTCTTGTTGGGGGGAAAATTTCTGGGGATTATGGGTTTGATGGCGATTCGACCTTCTTGGAGCTTGTGGCCGACTGCGCAGTATGATGATACCCCTGAAGTGACGGCTCCGTACTAATTGCTGGTATTGTAGATATGGGAAGACATCGGACTGGAGCTGAGGACACGCCATGTCATCCCCGATGAGTCGCCGGTCGAGAGCCGCTCACAAAGGACATACTACCTACACCATCCCGATCTCTCTTCAAACATGGTTGCACCAAAACACATCCCCATTGCTCGATTTCAGGGGCTTCGAATCGAGGTCAACTTCAGACCCGAAACAGCTGGGCCCGAGACACAAACAAATTCACAGGGGATTTCTCAAGGGGCTCCAGAATCCCAAAGGAGTCATACTTACAGTCTCAGGCGCAATCCTAGGCCGACGCCTAGAGCCCTAGCCGCGCAAGAAGACTCTGAGCTGTCAAATAGCGGCACTGCGCGTAGCACTATGGCTCTGATTCCAACGCAGAGAGGGGGAGGTGCAGAAATGTCGGTTCTTCTTGAGACCGCTCTTCGAAAGATGGTGGGAATAAGGGGAGCAACACCGGGGATCAGAGTGCGGAAGCGGGACGGATCGCCCTCCCTGGTAGATATCGCCCCTGCTGTCTGGAATCTGCGGTACCTGCAGGTGAAGCACCCACAAGAAATACTTTGCAAACATTTGCTGATCAGGATTCAAGTCATTGACGGCCCATGCCCGGGTGATCCCCGTGCTTGCTGAGGGTATAGCCCGGCTTTCGAGCTCACGGTCGTCAACGTTGCGGGAGAAAGTTGCAAGACTTCGCCTACCGGAGATCCGGCCAGGAAGTAGTACAAACCAACACAATAGCGAAGGGAGTGTCGAAGAAGGGGTCAAGTCCCGGCTATGGACGCTATGTCAGACTACCATTCATGCAGATCCGATTGCGAAGGGCAGCACTCGACGGAACCTGGATTCGGCTTTAAACGAGAGTCAACAGCTAGAAGAAAGCAATCGTGCTTGGCAGGACGAAAGACAATACCTCGAAACACTGGCCAGTCAGGGTAGCTACGCCGACAATCAGGATAGCTACTCTGGCAGGTATTTTGGACAACACGCATTTTCGGAACTTCATCCAGGGGTGTATGAACAAAGGGAACAGTACGGCCATATTGTGGAACGCGATAGTGCCCATGACATGTCGGAGGAACTGGCTGAGCAACTCTTGATGGCCTACAATCCCTCGGGCCTCTCACCGCATGTCGACGAGTGGGAACAAAACTCAAACTATCGAAACCTGAGAGATGTTCCAGAAATGGCCAGATTTGGCTCTCTCGGCCATCATGCCGACTACTTGTTAGATCAAAATGCTGCTGTACCTCGCGTGTCGGCGGATGAAGTGGACGGATCGGCGGACGAAAGTGAAGGCGGCTACTTCTATGTAGATGGGCAGGGAAACTATTACCAAATCGACAGACAGTGCCTTGAAAACAAGGGACCGGGGTGGGAGGCGAGCCCGTCTCTGAACATGCCGACCGATAATCACAGCGCAGGGCAAGTGGCGAGCACCGACGCGCGGTAACCAAGAGAACTGAACAAGATTAATGAATTCAGATGTGGTATCTGCAAACGAGCTAGATCAGTATCTAGACGAAATGTCTCTGCCGAGATAGAGCCGACATTCGTTGCAAAATGCTACCGACAGAGTTGCTCAAGATCCTCCAGATCAAGTATTAAACCCCCCGCCGCCTCGTATAAGCTCACTCTATGCTTCCTCGCTAATAACGCCAATGCCCCAATATGCGCTGTCTTCGCCCACGACGTATCTCGCCCCAATTTCGGTGAAAACGGCCCGTCTATCAAGAGCCAACCTTCCAGCACCGACTTCCTGGCCAGATGTCTTTGGGTATCGCGCTGGCCTTGTTGTGGTTGTCGGTCACCCATCGACTGAAGCGTGTAGGTGGCGAATATGATGCCCAAAAAAAATACGTTTCTATCCTTCTGCACACTCTTTGTAGGATAGCGACTGCTCTCCTCCCTTCTGCCGAAGGAGACATTCATCTTTGAGCTGGCGGCTTTGCCCCGGGCTTTGGTGCGGCCTTCTTTGGCTTCTCTTTCTTGACTTTCTGTTCCGGCTTCATGGTGGCGTAATGGATATACCAGAGAAGCACGATCTGGAGGATGATTGCGATGAGGACAATGATGAGGATGGTGAAAAGCATCGGCTGGTCATTGAGCACAGCGACGGCCTCCGGCGTGGCGCCGATTTTGCTGAACCAATCGAATTGACTCATGGTGAGCTAGCTGAGAGAATAGAAGGGGAAAGTCGACGGAAGTTGAGAAAGAGGAGGTCCTGCCGCCGCGTGCTGCCAATTCGAAGTGTATAAGACGGTATGAGAGCGGCTTCGCCTGCGCCTCGGGAAGAATTGAAAGCTGTACAGAATCGCACCGAAAGAAACTGAGGGTATCGTGAACACAACCAGGAAAGGGAAGTGCAGAGCAGATCAAGAAAAGAGAAATGGAGGGCACATAGGGAGAGGGCAATGCGTGGCCTGACCAGACCACTGGGGCGAGCCGTAAGCCCACTTGGGGATCATTCTGGGGGGTTTGAAACCAAAGACGTCGCGCTGAGGCCAGCCTGCGTCGATGAGATGGCGCCAGCAGCAGCGAAAAGGGGCTTCTGATCCCTGTCACCATGTTTCAGGTCTGCGGCAGAAATCGACTGATGTCGTTAGGTAAGCGGACGCTGATTGGCGCGCAGCTGGCGACCGTCCGAACTTGACGACGAGGCCCAGAGCCGCAGAGACGATGGGAGTGATGGGTGAGTTCGAGAATATGATGCACTCTGCAGGATGCTCCCCGGGCGATCATCTCGATGCTTTGCCTGACATCGGGATGTGACTTCGGCAGTCTGCTCCGGTTGACGGTGAAGGGAGCGTGGCTCACCTGACCGAGCACATGATATCGGTCCATGCTCCAGCCTGCCAAGGAGTTAGCCATTGCGGCCTTGACTTTCAGGCAGCAACGGGATTTCGGAGCTCAGGTTAGTCCCCAAAAAAAATTCACGGTTGCGAGAAGCGTGTCGCATAGCTCCCCAGACAAGCAAGCCCGACGACGGCCGAGGGCTCCCCAAACACCACTCGCTAGCCATTGGGGTCCCCCCCACACGCGACGAATACCCAGGAGCCATGAGTGTAGCTCGTCCGGCCAGCAGGGGTCTTTTCTCCCGGCGCGTGGCCTGCCCATCGACGTCCGGAGCAGCAGCATCGCCGTTGATATCGCCATGTCGCTCGTTTCACGCCTCGCCCCAGCTGGCGAAGAGGAGGAAGCCTTTGCACAAGAGCATCAAGGCCGAGGATTTGAACCTGGTGAATGGGAGGGGGCGTGAGCCGTGGTCTGACCAGAAGATCGACCAGTTCACAGCGAAGAAGTTCCCCAAGTACACACCTGAGGAGATGGCCGAGCTGCGGAAAATCTACACGCCCGCACAGATCGAATCCGTCAAGGCTGGCGAAGCCGCCATTGATACCCGCGACCTGACGATACAGGGTCGCCTACGGGTCGACCCCTACCGGTTCAAATATCTCGACGACTTCAGCACGATTCAGCCCATCATCGACAAGCGGGCGAGGAGACAAGATCCTCCGGACCCGATGGCGCGCTTCATGAACCTGGACGATTTTACCAAGGATCTGATCGAGTGGGCCGACAAGTTCAAGGTCGGCGAGGTGACGGGTACCTTGAAGAAGCTGGAAGACTTTGCCCCCGAAGAGTTCAAGAAAATACCGGAGAAGAAATGGCCTAGGAAGGTCAAAACCGATGTCCACCAGCAGTATATGGCCTACCTCCAGGTTGAGGCAGCGAAGAACAAGGACGGCAATGCCACTGGTGGCGACTTGGATCTCGTCGGTGGCGGGCCCACCGACGCCGACGTGCTCTCGTACATTCTGCAACGGTCATCCATGACCGACAAGGGGCGGACAACCAACTCGTCGATGGCACCGGCACTAGCTAATAAGGTGCCCGGTGTGGCGGGCATGTACAAGGCCCCGCCCGACCCTGAAGACGCTGGTTTGGATGAGGAAGGTGTCTACCAGGACCTGAAGGCTCGGACCGGTATGTCGGTGAAGCAGATCGTCGGCCTCAAAAAGAGGTTAATCTCCCACCGGTTCGTCAGCAACCAGACTCGTCTTGGTAAAATCCAGAAGATCGCGTTGGCGTTTATTGTTGGCAACGACGATGGCTGGATCGGCATGGGCCAAGCGTCGGCCGTCGAAAGAGAAGACTCCATGCACACAGCGGTTCTGAGAGCAATCTCAAACATGAGCCCCATTCCCAGATACGAGAACCGGACTATCTATGGCAACTCCGAGGCCAAGGTCGGCGGCACCGTCATTCGGCTGTTTAACCGCCCCCCAGGTAGGCTTGATGTCCCTGTTTTGTCTGTATAATGGTGTTAACACTGTTCTAGGATTCGGCCTCCGCGTTCCCCACCAAATCTTCGAGATTGCCCGCGCGGCGGGTATTCGTGACCTTGCGGCCAAGATCCCGCGCTCCCGAAGCTCCCTCAATACGGCCAAGGCCACGATCGCGGCGTTGCACAACCAGCGTAACCCCGACGAGATCGCCATGGGCCGGGGTAAGAAGTTGGTCGACCTCCGCAGGGTGTATTACGGCGGTGAAGTGCACTAGACGCCCCTTCAGACTACTTGTGTATAATTTCGTGTAAAGCTGTGTATAACAGACAGGTCAAGGCACGGTGTTGTTGGTGTGTGTGAGACGGTACTGTTTATATTTACATATCTCAATTGGGGTATCTCTCGCCTCGCCTCAAGTCCAATGGAAGGCATCCTCCATCCTCCATCCTCCATTCCTCTGCCCCCTTATTTCCTCCTAAACCACATTCTCGTTCGAAGTTTTGTCATGACATGTCCCATTGCGTCGCCTCACCTCCATACCATCCTCGTGACCACAGGCCGTTCTTTTCACCATCATAAGCCCCTTCCTGGCTCTCCCACCTCCCATCTCACCTAGAATCTACCCTTGCCCCTGCCCCTGCCCCTGACCTCCGCCCTGCCCGTGATCGCCCCAGTCGATCTCCTGCTGTAACACGATGCTGTATACGCTTGCTTTGAGCAGCGTAAACACTAGACTTGTCTTGCGCTCGAGCTCGCGCAGCCCGTCGAGGATTTCGGTCGTCGGGGACGATGCGAGGTGGTCTAGGAGCGTTGCTAGCTGTGGCCGGTGCGAGTAGATTAGTATTGGTCTTGGTATTTGTCCGGGCGAAGGGGAGGTGCGCGGGGAGCGGAGAGGTGGGAGGAGATAGTGGGAGGTCGGCAACGGAGCTGGTACGGGAGCTGGTAGGGGAGTATATGAGGGGGTCAAGGGTCAAGTACCTTCTTCATGTTCTCCGCCAGGCGCTCATACTCCTCAAGCACCTCTTGTTCTGTGGGGGAGAGTTCTGGTGGGGAGGCCAGAATTCTTCCCCCTGCGGAAGGGGGGCGTTCCATTTTTGCTCTGCTCCGCTGCTGCTGCTCCTGGTTTTCTTCTCTTTTGGGAGGGCTTATATCAAGCGCAATGGGTCGGGCTGTAGAGGCTGTGTGGGAGTTGGTCCGTCAAGGTGCGGCTTGTTGCGCGATGATGCGCTGCGGCAGCTTTCGTGGGGCACGGTTCAGACGCGTTAGAGGTGGGGGTGGGGTTTGTTGTCTTTGCTCTCAGTTGGAGTTGGAGAGCGGAAGCGGGGTTGATTGGTCGACGATTCAACGTCAAGACCTGAAGAGAATTGACTCGGTAGACTCTGGTTTTACAAAGAAGTTCAGCATAGAAATGCCAAAAAAATCTGAGTAGTTTACTTGAAAGTCGAGGCTTTGATATTCCTAGATATGCCGTTCTCGGGAAATTCCGGGTTTGTTTGTATTCGTCCCTTGGCCAACACCCCCTTTTTGCTGCCTTTCTCGGCCGCTTTGGTTATATTTTTCTCCTCTTAGGAGACATCTACCATGAGACTAAACTTAAAATTTAGGATCACATACCTGCTAAGGGAGATCAAATATCAATCACCAACAGAAACAACGAATACTAACATATCATAGGTGTGTACCTAACAGCCTTGCAAACAAATAGCTTATGGCTAAAAACATCCATAGCCCAGTATGTATTCCTGGCACATTAACACGGTAGTTGCACCGCTACGTGAGTACAAATCAGTTTCGGACACCCCTCTCCTTCTCCCTCTCCCTCTCGTGAGCTTCATGAGCCACCAGGTCCTCGGGCGAGTGTTCGTGGCAGTACCGGGGCTTGCGGCGAGACACAATCGTCTTCATTGCCCCGCCCCATCCAAGCTTCTTTCTCTGCCACGCCCTAGGTTTGCTCCCACCGATCGAAGGCTCCAATATCACATCCGGTTGATCTTCTTCCTGAACCCCGTACAGCCCAGGCCCCAGACTGAACAGCATCGGGAATTGGACCGGCGCTTCCTCTTCCTCCGAGAATCGTTCATCGACCTTCTCTTCTAGCGGTGCTGCTGTTTCTGGCGCTACCACTATTCGTTTCTCAAAGTTGGGCTGAACGTTAGAATCGGTCTTCTCTGGTGGCATCTGTGCTTCCTCGTCCTGCTTCCCACTTGTCTTCCTGTTTCTCCTGTGCCATAGCGACCCGATGCCGTGTTCGCGAGCACCGACACCCTCCGTGTCAGCCGATGTTGAGAAGGCCCCAGCGTGCTCCGAAGCGACCTCAACCCACACCTCGGCCTTACGTATGGTGTCAGCGTAGACGATCATCACAGCTACCAGTGAAAGGGGGAGCGACACAGCCCAGAATATGAAGAACTTGTCCCCGTCCGGGCCAAATGTGTCGCCCATCGACAAGATACTAGATACAATGGGGAGCGGGATCAGGATTCCTCCGAGGTAGCTAATGCGGTCAAGTGCCCGGTGGTTTTCGTCGAGGAGCTCCCGACCGCTTCTACCAGGGGTCCTACCCGGCGGAAACGCCTGGCCCGTCCCGGGGGTACCAGCAATGCCAAATTTCTTCGTACCACCCGGTGTTCGCATCGAGCTGGTGGTAATCATGGTGGACGATGGCGTGAGTATCGGCTTCCTAACCAGCGGCGATGCCGATAACAGGGTGGAACGCCGGTTAACTCGAGCAAGTAGTGTCGACCAGTCTTCTGATGTTGAGAACCGCATTCCCCCCCTTTTTTGACGCCGCCGGACTTGGTAGGAAGAGGCGTCTTCGTTAAGCTCCAAAGAGTGTAACATCTGCCACAGACATCCCGTCATCGACACTCCTCGCCTCTGGTGCGTGGGAGGTGCCAGCAACTCAAAGAGTTCCAGCCAGAGGTCGAATACCAATTCTTCTAGCAAAATGCTCCGAGGGAATCGCAGGCCATCTGCCGACCCTAAACTGAAGATTTGAAGAAGGGACTCCAGACTTGGGATTGGGTCTCCTTCATTTTGGGTCTCAGAAACAGCATTGCTTTCCCCTCGACTGACGACGCAAACCCCCCTTTGAGCCTTTCGTAGGCCTGAAACAGAATTTCTCCAAATCGGTCGGTCCAGGAACAAAATCGGCGTGTATGAACCCATCCACATTGACGCTCGACAGAAGACTGCCGCTAGATCACCCTTTCCCACGGAGCAGATCTTCGGGCTCGTCATAATATCGTCTTCCCCCTGACGGGCCGTTCTAGCAGCGGGATCAAACCCTTGTACCAACTCCGGGTATTCCCAGTTCTCAAAGTCAGCGTACCCTCGCCATGCCCCGCGAGGGCGGTAACACCGACGCTCTGCATGCGCCTCGACGAAGCTTGGATCAACATCCCCAGTAACCTCACTGATCACATTCAGATACCCAGCCGGCAGCCCCCTCAACACGAGCAGCATCCCCTCGTTCTTCGAACCCCCCTCCTCACCCGACCCCCTCAGCGCATTCCCAAACTCCCCAGGCGTAACATCCCTCCTCTTGCACCCCTCCCCGTCCCTGAAATCCAAAAGATACGCCGACGGAAGAACAACTCCAACCCTACCACTAGTCCCACCTCCACCGCCGCCATCACCACCACCACTGGGCGGCAGCTCGTTCTCGTTCCCATTCTCGTCCTCCTCCGGGTACTGATCCAAGTCCAAATGGCGCTGGATGTCGTGCGCGGCCCTAGCACGCTCGATATCGCCGAGAAGGACACTCATTCTCGGCGTCTAGTCCGCACCGTATGACAATCTCGCGGTGCCGCTGGATCAGCCGCGCAAATGCGATGCTCACGACTAGCTCGATGAATGCAGATACGACTATGTACTGTAGGTAGGTAGTTGTAGTAGGGAGGTAACGAAAAGATTGAAGTAAACCGAGATTAATCACCCGATATAGAAGCTAACAATACCGTGAGATGGTACCTCACTCAGAGCAGAAGGTATAAGGAGATGTATCAAGATCAACAGGAGAAACAAAGAAAGCCAAGACAAAATAAGAGAAATGGCCAAGTTCAGACGAGTAGGTTGAGACGAGGCAGACAGGCAGATAGGCAGACAGGCACGTAGGTACCTAGGCAAGTGCAGTCAGCAGACGTCTTGCGGGTGGTCACGCCGCCCGATCCTTCCCTCCCTCGCAGCGCAACATTCACCCACCCATTCCCACCCCCTCCAAGTCTTCACTAATCGATCGAACAAACCCGATCGGCCCCAACTTGATGACTGCAGATCTGTGTATGGTATAACTGCAGAGTAAGTCCCGGCTGCCTCGCGATGGCCAAGAAGCGAGTGACGGTGCGTGACGCGCCGTGACATGACGTTGTTCCCGTTCGATGCACAGATATGCACAGCGGGATCTCCTCTTGGCACCTGAAGCTCGTCTCCTCGTTCGACCTCGCTCACATGGCACAGCGCGCCCCACCCACATAGACATCACACGGTCCACGGCACGTCGTCCATCGTCAACAGTTCAATAGATATTCAAAGACTATGGGATCCTCGAATTTCTCCTCATTTTCCTCTCCTCTCCTCTCCCCCATACACTTTCTACAATCCCCATAGGGAAACCTGAGTTGCACAAAAAATGAATCTTTCCTAAGCTAACGCCAACCAACCACACAACTCCGTCAGATGAAGTAATAGTACGAGATACCTAGTGCCAAAGCTATATGACACTTTTCTCAACACTCCATCAGTTATTCTTGCATCTCCCTCCTCAAAATATGCCTTGCGCACTCGCCGGCCCCCTTTTCTTCCATGTCAAATGCCGGCGTCTAAAATGAGAGTTGTAGGTGGAGAAACAGAGGCCCTTCCAGAAAGTCAAGAAACATAAAAGCGAGATTATCACAATGCCTCCGCCTGCTTGCTGTTTCGTCTACTTCCCCTCCTTCCCCCAGTTCTCGCTGGTAAAGAACGAATGCCTAGTCAGCCCTGAGAGGATCAACGCCCATCCCTTCCTAGAGTACGTTGCAGAACAAGAGCCCCCGCTTCCCTGAAGAAGAGGCCATTGAGCTTCCCGTTTTTAGAGTAAATCGACTGCCTCGACGGCGACCGGGAGCTCCCTACGACTCGTATCCGTTCATGCGGTTGGGAGAGGCGTAATTATCCTCGTCATCGTGGTGAAGCGTAACGCTGTTGAACTCTTCAAAAGGATCCACCACTTCCCCGCCGGGCGTTGCGAGCCCGCTCTCGAGCGGAACGCCCTTCAGACCAATCTGCCTCGAGCCGCTGATGTCGACACTCTCGCTCTCTTTAACATTCCGGAAGTTGACCGTATCGATCCCTCGTCCCTGGTTTGGTACAATTGGTGGTTTCATGTGCCGGATCAAGGCCCATTGTGTTGTCCTGAAGAAAGGATGGCTCTTGATATCCGATGCGCCAGCCCGGGCTCCGAGACGGCGGTTTTCATCCTTGATGAGCAATTTCCGAATTAACGACTTGCAGAGACTGCGATCGGTTAGCAAACAGTGCCGTGAAACAGCGACCAGAGATGAACTGACTTGGATATTTGCGGTGCTCCCGCATGGTCTGGGAAAGGAATATCCTCCCTCAGGATATTCGCAAACGTTGCGTTGCGGTTCTTGCCCTTGAAAGGCGTTGTGCCGTAAAGCATCTCATAAATTAAGATGCCCAGCGTCCACCAGTCCACCGCGCTTGTGTGCCCACTCCCCTTGATGACCTCAGGCGCTATGTACTCCTCCGTCCCCACGAATGAGTTGGTCCGGAAGTTGGCTATGCACGACTTCGTGTCGATAGTTGGCAGCGACGAGGTGCTCGTGCCATTCTTCCCGATAATCATGGTTGGCTTGCCACCCGGATCTGACTGCTTCGACAAATCGAAATCGGACAGCATAATATGGCCTGATTGGTGGAGAAGGATATCTAATAGCATGTTGGTCAGCTGGGTCGCACGGCACACAAACTAGGAGAGGGTAGGCCATACTCTCCGGTTTTAAGTCACGATAGATGAAGCCCATAAGATGCAGGTATTCTAATGCTGCCGTAACCTCGGCGGCATAGAACCTGGCATCCTCCTCCGGTATGCACTTGCCAGGCCGTGTCTGTAGGGCGCGGAAAAACTCGCCACCACTGCAATACTCCATGCAGAGATAGAGGTAATCTTCGGACTGGAACGAGTGATAAAGCGTCACGATAAATGGGTGATTGCTCGTAGCCAGGATCTCCTGTTCTGCTAGAGCGCGCTTGATCTTGTTGCGCTTGATCATCTCCTTTTTGCTCAGAACTGCAATTTGTCAGCGAGAAGGGCCCTTAGAAACGAAGCAATTTTCCTGACCTTTCATGGCGTAAAGCCGTGAGCTTTTCTTTTCCCTCACGAGGTAAACCTTTCCTACGTCTCCCTTGCCAATGAGCTTGATCTTGTCGAAGCTCTGGGGTCCGACCTCAACATTGCGGACCTTGATGGAATTGGAACTATAAGTCCTCCGGAACGCGAGAGGGGAGCGGCCCGGTGGCGGCAAGGCGCCGAGGCCGTCGGGATCGATCACCAGACCATCGTGGGCATCATCCTCAAACTTGGCCGAATTGGCAAACCCCAGCATGTTGGCGCCCTTGCTCTCAGCGAGCGGCTCCTTTGTCAGCTCGGCGGTTGCTGGTCGCTCGCCGCTGGCCTTGGCACTCTTGGAGAATAGGCCCTGCGCATTGGGGGCGCTGGCAACCCTCCTGAGCTTCCGCGCGAGTTCCTCCTTCGTCGAGAGAGACGGCTGTTCGGGGCCGCCACCGGGGCCATTGATCTTGAGTATGGGGGTGTCGGGCGGGCTCGGCGGCACGGAACCTTCGTTGTGATGGCGCAGGCCGGGCTGGCCCTGGTGGGCGAAATAGGGGTTCGCATGTGCGGTCGGGCTCATCGACTCATCGAGAGGGTGGCCCTCGCTGGCGACAGTCGCGCTGCGCAGGCGGCCGACGCTGAAGAATCTCGACTGGCGGAAGGGCGTCTTGGATTCGGCCTTGAGGCTGGACGTGGACGCGGATGCGGAGCCATCCCGATTGCCCGAGTTAATGCGGAAGAAGGCCTTTAGCTTTTGCGGGAAGTGGCTGTCGCCATTCGCGCTCTTGGACGACGGCATCTTGCAACTCTACCCGATCATGAAATGATCGCCATGACTGTGAGTCGGAATTAACGGGATGACGAGGATGATGTGAATGGGGAATGTAGGCCGTGGTGTGGACAGCGCGGACTGGGGGTGGACTTGTTGGAATGGGTCGGGACCACTGGGCCAAGAGTGGAGGAGGGGACCGCAGCTCTGGGGCCAGCACCAGCCCCAACCATCCCGGTCAATCCCAGTCAGCGAGCTGCACCGCCCTGCCTTTTCCTGCCCTGACCTGGCCACTCAACGCTTACTTTGTCAGATTCAGGGCCATAACGGGACATTCCGGTGCACTGTCGCTGGCACCTTCCAGGGCATCGGCGCCAGCACTTGTGCGCTGCAGCACTGTGTTCCGCCCTTTCCTTCCATCGTCACAGCAGCATCTACGGTACACGGCGGGCCACAGAGCCAGAATGGTTACATGCGATCCATCCAGACGAAGCGGATCGAATTTGGCGCTTCCTGCTTTCGGGTGCCGCTTCCACGGAGTCAATGTCCCTTGGCAAGCAAGTTCCATGCGGCGCCCGCGCGGAAATCGTATTTAGTCGGCACCCCGACCGACGAATTGCCCGCCCTGCAGCAGCCCACGGGGGACCAAGAGCCAAAAACCCCAATTTTCACTTGTTATCTGTCCCCAAGGGACCACACTAGGAAAGCCTAGACGCTCCCCTTTCCGCGACAAACCAGAGACGGCACGGCCGCTACTGAAATGGCCGAAGCCGGCGCCGCAAATCCGCGAGTCGAGACCTCCAGGGGACGCTCACTCGGTCGCCAAGTTGTTTCCGCTTCGCGGCGTTCCCACGGGGTTGGGATGGGATGTTTTAGTTCTCCTGAGGCTAACCTTGCCCGCAGGTCCACTCGCCTCCCCCGCAGAACGTGAGGAGACCAAGACCCATTCTATGCCGACCTACCTGTTGCGTCTATTCATTGAGGAAGCATGCGCATACCAAGAGAAATCACCTCATAATAAGGCGTTATTCTTCACAGGCTATCTTGCCCGTATCGATCCATCGCAACCAGAGTCTAGACACACTCATACAACACCAGTGATAACAATACGCTAGGGATTGCGTATTTCCCAACCAACCAGCCAGCCACCTTCCGCAATGGGTCGACGGACAGAACAGAGAGAGTTGGAGGCAAAGTTTTTTTGTGAGCCATTTCCCGTCCCCCAACTCCTCTAGCGGGCTTACAAACCAAGACCTGCAGCCGGCCCTAGAGTGATTTCGAGAATAGTCCCGCAGATGCACTATGTACGCAGGCAAGTGGCAAAGCGACCCAGATTTCCGGGGTAAGATGCCGTGGCCGCTGCAGTAGCTACTTATCGGTGGTACCGGGCGGGGTTTTTTATTAGATCTAGCCTCCCATCCGGGCAAAAAGACTCAATCAGGGGATTTGTTCAGATGTTGATGTTATATTACAAGCACAACGCTACGTTCATGGTGTGCAAGCAATCAGCTTCCGTCCATCTCCCTTCTCTGGCTTGTTTTTGCTCCAAGACGGCCTCTGCGACCCTTTTTGGTCGTGAGTCGGAGTGTGCATATCTGGAAACCCGCAGACAGAGGTCTGACCGATATCGTAAGTAAATCCGCTAGGAGAAACTCTCTCGGTATGTGGAGTACTGCTCCTCAAATACAATCCAACTGCCATAGCCCGTATCGCCGGCGAGCGACCTAGCTCCCGATGTCTTCCCAGTCTGCGGGGAAGAAGTCGGCTCCGTATAGAGTCCGGCCTCCGGCATCCCTTCCAGCCTACCCAACTCCGCATGTTCCGTGTTTCCTAAACCCAGCCGCCGCCACCGCAACAACAACTACCAGACCACAAGTTAATCATGATGTATCGGGACCTTCACTAATAGACCCTTCCACTCGGGGCCGTATCGAGGTGGCTGGTCGTTGGCACCCATGACCTGAGCTTGATAGTCGCGAAACATCCTCTTCTTCTGCTTCCTTTTGATCTCCGCCTGCGCTATTCCTTCGTTTTCCTCAAGTGTGTGAATCGGCTCGGGGGCCGCATTGCTGTCACGCTGGTTCATCAGTCTATCCAGCTGAGCGCGCCGCTTTTTGCGCTCCTCGTCAGTCTCCACCTGCAATCCGATCTGCGGCGTCACCTGCTCGCCGTTCGCGTTGTACAACCACGTCGACTCGTTGGTGGCAGGTGCCGAGATCCAGGGAGACGGAATAGACGTGTTCTTTGGCCCTTCGCCTCGCTGCCAGAGGACCTGTATGAGGTGCTTCTTTTCCACGTGCTCTCCAAATTTCTCTCCTGGTAACTGAAGCGGCTCGGGGTGTTTTGCCGCGCAGTCTGCCCACTTGCAGGTGCCGGACCTGCCATGAACGATCAAGACGTGTGCCCGCAGAGTTTCGTAGTTTTGGAGCTGGGCAGGACAGCCCTCCCATTCGCAGGGGAAGACGGGGAACTTCGGGTTGCTCTCCAGGTAAACTTGGCGCGCCGTGAGGGACGGCGCCCGGGGGGGTCGTCCTCTGCGTTTCGCTTCGCCTGGCACCTTTGGAGGTTTCGGCGGCTTGGGGCGCGGCGGTCCGGCAACGCCGCCAGAAAGTGCCGAGTAAGGACCACTGCCCGGTCTCCACCCGACAGGCCGACCGCGTTTCTTTGGCTGAGGAGTGATGGTTTGTTGAGAAGCGATAGTCGGGGGAGGGAAGGGTATTGGCGTGGGCTCGGAGGGGAAAGCAGCACCGGAATCCTGGGGAAGCGCATCGCCCGATGGCTTCTTCAGCTGCGGCGTGAGGTCAGAGGTGATGAGAATGTCTTCGTCGTCTCCAGCCATTGCGGTATATTCGCCTTTTTTGGGACTGGAGTGAAGCACCACGGCGACCCTCTTGGCTGTTAAAATAGAAGCCTGGGGTGTTGGGTTCTGCGAAGGCTGCAGTGGTGGGGAGAGAGAGGGTGCCTTCCCTGACAGTTGAGAAAGACCAGCGAGGGCCTGATCCGGCTCCAGGTCGTCCTGGACTGGTAAGGTGAGCATCTCTTCATCTGAGTACTCCTCCCCCAGCTCATCACCCCATTCGTCCTGGCCTGTCGTGACATAAGGCATGGTTGTCCCATTGTTGGAAGAAGGTTCTATGTGCTCTCCAACACCACCTAATGTGTGCGTATCAGTGGATATATGTCCATCATCGTATTCTGGATTGTAAGGCATGGCTTTCGAGTGCTGGTGTCTTTGTTGGCAGTCTTAAAACCCGACACAAGATAGCGAACGACCGAGTATTTGCTCTCTGCGTCAACTCACCCACCATGAGCGGTGTAGGTAGTTATTGGGAGAACTGCCACCAATTAAACCATTACAGGCAGACCCAAGCTCAGGAATACACGGAGTAATAGCTTTGGCATTTTGTTTGGAAACAAACGGATGCTGGTTTCTTTCTCCAAGCAACGGCCAAGCTTCGTGAACGAAACGCGACTTGGACGTGGTTGAAGTGGACAGGGGCCAGAATAATGCTTGCCGACGCCACGTAGCGCACGGGCCGCATAGCTTGGCATATTCTTGTCAACGCTTCCCCAGTTCGCCCACCATCAAAGACGGCGAGACTTTGAGCCTCAATTTGCATGCTCTCTCAACAGCAACGACATGAGGGGTTCAAATCCGTGGGTGTGCTCTTTGTCGGCCTTGAGTCGATGCTGGCAGAATTTCATCATCCGGTTGTAAGCTTTACACATACAAATGCATTATTAATCACGCCGCTCTGCACTTCGGTACACCGAGCCGGCCGGAAGCGGGGTCTTATTCGTCGGGAGGGGAGTGACGGCGGATGGTCTTATTAATACAAGAACACGCAATCCGGAGATGTTAGTTGGTGATCATTGTCCATATAAGTTGATAATACCCTGCAACTGGCACTTCTGAGGAGTATAACCTCTCCAACACATCAAAACTCATTCATCATGGCTTCAAAGACCTTCTTCGCAGTTGTCGCTGGAGTTGGCGCCGGGACGGGCCGATCTGTCGCTCTGCGCTTTGCCAAGGCGTACCCTGTAGCGGTCTTGGCCCGCAAGCCAGAGAGCTACAACGACATCGTCGCCGAGATCAAGCAGTCAGGTGGCCAGGCCATTGGCATCAGCGCCGATACATCTGATGAGGCTTCGGTAAAGGCTGCCTTCGAACTGATTAAGAAGGAGTTCCCCGGCAAGAAGCTGGCCGCAGCTGTTTGTATGCACTTGAACTCTTTCCTCAGCCTCTGTCCTTAGGCCATACATGACTGATGCGATGTCCAGTCAACGTCGGAGCTGGATTCGCCGTGAAGCCGTTCCTCGAGCTCAAGGCTGAGGACTTGGATAATGCGCTGGCCTCCAATGTGTAACTGGCCCCTCCCGAACGACTATGTACTAAGGGCCTAACTAACCCCTGCCTTAGAAAAGGCCTATTCAACTTTGCCCAGCAGACCCTGCCTCAGCTGCTTGAATCTGTCTCGGACTCGCCGCATCCGCCTACGCTTATCGTTACGGGCGCGACGGCATCGGTCCGGGGCTCAGCACGCTTCGCAACCTTTGCTGCGAGCAAATTCGCCGTGCGCGCCCTCACCCAGTCCCTCTCGCGTGAGTTCCATCCCAGAGGAGTTCATGTTGCCCATACCATCATCGACGGTGTCATCGACATTCCGCGCACGAATGAGTGGGTGGTAAACGACGGGAAGGAAGACAGCAAGATCAGCCCTGATGGAATTGCCGACAGCTTCTGGTATTTGCATACGCAACACCGGTCGAGCTTCACGCAGGAGCTGGATCTGAGGCCGTATGTGGAGAAATTTTAGACGGGTGTTTCCATGTAAGCTGAGACATAATAGCGCAACGAGGCAAAAAATGAAGCAAAAACAAAACGAGAGATTTTTCTTTGTGAAGTGAAGGAGGAGAAACAAACCCCTCAAAAGTGTAAAAAAAAGTGATTGCGCGACGGGAATTGAGCCCGACGTGGGGGTCGAACCCACAACCTTGAGATGTCAGAGTTTTCTCCTTAAGAGTCTCACGCTCTACCGATTGAGCTAGCCGGGCTGGAAGCCGCGCTGCTCGTTATTGAAAGGGAGTCGCCGTAACCTGCCTGATGGAGGGTGTGCGTCCCGGGGAAAAACCACTCCCCCACTCCGCCTCCATGTCTTGGCACCAAGGGTGGGGTGACCGATGGATGGCGGGGCAATCAGATGCTTTGTGGGACGCCGTCCCGCCGCTGTCGTGTCAAGGCAAGCTTGCATGCGCGATTCTAGACCACGCACGCTGCACCGGAGCCGCTCAGTTTGGGGGCGACCTGCTCAAGTTTCAGTGTGGCAGATAAGACCATTAATCCTCGGTCCCCTCCCCTCCTCTGCGCCCCAACGTGCTTACCTTTCCGTCCTCTCAGTCTTCTCGCCTGTCCGATCCTCACACAAACCCCCAAGACAAGACGTCGATCCGGAGGTTTCAGCGGCTCGCCAGAACAAACCATCCCGCCATCCCGCCATCTCGCCTATAATCCCGGCACCCGCCCCTCCATAACCGGCACCCCCGAAACCATACAGACCCTCCGCAAGCCTCGACTGCGCCCATTTTCGGCCTCGGCATGGCGACGGCTACTACCAATACGGCTGCCCCTCCGCAACCGTCGGAGTTCGGGAGGCAGGATCAGACCCTGCTCCTCTTCGCACGGTTGATGGAAGGCGGGAAAGAGGATGAGGAAACGGTCGCCGAACTCGGGAAGCTGACCAAGCTACTCCACGATGATATCGAGCTCGTAAAAAAGGGCGAGCCGTCCATTACTGGCGTTATTGATGGGGACTGTGTCGACACCATCCTATGCTACCTCGACATGAGGCAACCCGATATTGTCCGAGGCCACGCCGCGCTCTGTACGTCGGAATATCTCAAGGCATCCGGCGACGATGGGAGTAAGAAGCTGGCGGAGTTTTTCAACGACAGAGTTCGTAGGGGCACGTACGATGATTTCATTGTCGCTTTCTGTGTTGCCGCCGCCATCTTCCCGATCGTTCCCGACCTTACGTCCGAGCTATTTCTCAGCGAAGGCTTCCTCGCTAGTCTAGGTCCGCTTATGAGGCGGAAGTGGAAGAGCAGAAAGGTGGAAACTGCATGTCTTGAGATGCTTAATGCCGCTTGCATGCACTCGCTATGTCGGGAAGCCGTACAGAAGTATTGCGCCGAGTGGCTCGAGGAGATCATCGACCAGGACCCCGAGGAAGTCGTCAAGGCTCTGCACCATGCCGAGCCTGGTATCCAGGAAGGCTCCATCACTATGAGGAGGCATTCCCTGCAGGTCCAGAACCTGGCAGCCGTTGTCTTGGCTAAACTCAGGGTTAGCAACCACGTTCTCACACTTCCTTCCGACTCCGCCGCTGTCTCGTGCTGATGTCCGGCTGACATCTGGCGTGAAGGCAGTCCAAACCTCGAAACCCCCCGATGGGTCCGAACCCCGGATACAGCCGGCCACAACAAGCGTTGAAGATCTCTCCAAAATGTTCACGAAAACCCTTCTTACAGACCCGGGACAGTCGACCCAGTCCTCAATCGAGGGGTTGGCATACGCTTCGCTGCAACCAAAGGTCAAAGAGGATATCTCGAAGAACAAAGAACTCCTGGAAACTCTCGTCAAGACACTCGAAAACGCGCCGCCCAAGTCACCCCTGACGTACGGTGCCCTCAGCATTTTTATGAACCTGACAGTATTCAGACCCGTACAGACGGAAGAAGAGAAGAGAATGACCCAGCTGAAGGCATATGCAAATGCCGCTGGGAAGCTGCAACCAGAACCGCTCAATGATCACGAGCATACGACGGAGCGCTGCAAACGTGTCTTTGAAGCCGGCCTTACCCCCGTTCTTGTTTCACACAGCAAGAATGGTTCCCTAGCGTCACTGTCACTCATCGTATCCATCCTATTTGCACTCTCCACAACCATTTCTCTGCGCGGCCAGCTCGCCCAGCAGGGTGCAGTTCGCTTGCTCATTGCTGCTTGGGCGGCCCTCCCCGAACGTGATCAAAAGGTCCGTCGTGCTGCTGCGCAAGCTTTGGCCCGCATCCTTATCTCGACAAATCCAACCATCGTTTTCGGCGGGAACCGTCCGATTCCCCAGAGCAATGCAATAAGGCCCTTGACTTCCATTATTGCCCCAGACCCAGATGCCGAGACGCGAGACCTCCTCCCCACTTTCGAAGCCCTGATGGCACTAACTAATTTGGCCTCTACGGACGACGAAACCCGCCACGCTATCGTTCGCCTTGCCTGGGATGACATCGAGGACCAACTCCTGAGCCCAAACGCGCGTGTCACGACTGCCGCGGTGGAGCTTATCTGCAACCTCGTCCAAAGCCCTACCGACGCCATTGCCCTGTATGGGGATGGCACGACCAAAGCAAATAACCGTCTCAAGATTTTGGTGGCACTCGCTGACGCCGAGGATACCGCCACTCGAAGCGCAGCTGGCGGGGCTTTGGCGAGTTTGACCGGCTACGAATCTATCGTACGAGCAATCGCTACGCGTGGTCGTGGGCCGGAAATCATCCTGGGGCTATGTGGCGAAGAGAGTGAGGATCTACGGCACAGAGGCGCCTTCGTCGTCTACAACATGGTAGCGGCAGATGGGGAGGCAGGCAAGTTGGCAAGAGAAAAGTTACTTGAGGCTGGGGCTGTTCAGGCCCTGACGGACTGTGCTAAGAAGAACAGGAGGTCAGAGGTGGTGGAGGTCACGGTGCAGGCGCTTAAACTGTTGCTCGAACAGAAATAAAATGGTGAATGGTAGCGACTGCTTCAGCATTGTTAGGTAGCGGGGCATTTCTCAGCATTGGAGTTGGGGGTTTTGGCGGAGTTTGGTCCATAGCATGGGAGATCTGTCAAATTGAACGATTATTTGACATAAGTAATTGTGTCTCCTACTGTATGAGGCTGCTTTCTGTGCTGAATCGGGTGTATGTTGCGTGAGGTAAGTCTTGCCGTCTCTATCGTTGATTGTTGAGCTCAGAGGCAGGATCTCGTTGTACCGAGACTGAGTTGGGTGTATCGGGAGGAGTTGAATGGGGGTATTCAGGCTGTTGAGAACTGGCGAACTTGAGAAGCTGCTCATGCGTGTGATTCAAACCGCCCATGTTGATGCTACATACGATCAAGGAGTAAGTGACCGGTAGGAAACGGGTAAGAAACGGATAAGCAACGGTTAGCAATGGGTTCGCAATCATGTTGCCACCTGGTTCTGAATATATTCTAGAGCAGGTATGGAGTGGGTAGATAATACCTAGGAAATGGTTCAGTGAATAGATGGAGAACGGGTTGGATCAGGTTTAAAACATACACAAAACAGGTATGAAAGGTAACGCATATTAGATGTGAAAACTACTCGGCAACTAACCTCCGGCTAATACAACCTCCATGGCTGTTACTGAGGCACCTTTTTGGGCCCAGATGCCTCTTGGGTTACCCGACCTACCTTTGTGGTGGGACTCGACTGATGTGGTTTTTGTTCAACATATGACACGAAGTGCTCGGGTCTTGGGGATGCCCTTCTCTGCCCTCTATAGTTGGATTGAGTCTCCCCTTCATCTCTGTTTACACCTCTGTTTGTATCTGTAGACTGCCGTCGTTAGACCCACTCGTACCAGGCTTCACCTCGCAGAGGTGAGCTGGCACTCCGGTCAGTAGAAGCATTGGTAAAAGACCCCTCTCCTCTTGGAAAGAGAGAGAGAGGGGTAAGTATTGGAATCAAGTGCTCTTCTGCTTCAACTTCTATGAGTTGCAAATGTTGCGTATGTTTCACATTTGAGAAGTAGCACCTGGTTTTGCCAGTCCTCTTCAGTCGATTCTTTTTCGTCAGGAAGATATTATAATCCCGGCAATATAATACAACTACATCTACCATCAACAACGCCGCGTCCCTTCATATCAAATGATATCATAACACTGTTATAATCTAAACACCAGCTGATCTATACTGCCAGCTTTCTAACTTCAGGCAATTATCAAGCAGCTTCTCAGCGTAGTACACGAGTATATTTGTAGGAGCCTGGGGATCGCTTGCTCCCATTTCCGAGATGTCCTCCACAGAGGCTCCCTCGTCGAGTCTAGATATCGGTACTTGTTTCGTCTGTCCCTATGAATATCTTGTGCAGCCTTTTGCTCACCGCTGGCCCAATCACGCGGTCCGAAAACGCGCCGTCCTTGTTTGCACTCTTTCTAACCCTCTCGAGAACGAGAGGGCCGCTTTGCTCCAACCCTGCCACAAGCTGAGGAACAGTCGGAAACTCGCCCGCGATCCCGTACGCTATAGGGGCCGTGATGCGACCAACCTCCTGCAGCATGCGTAGGTAAGTGTCGCGGGGGCCGTCGCCGGTGCGGACCTGACCAGTCTCCATGCAGAAGCCGGCAGAGGCAGCATTGGTTTCTTCACACTGACGACGGTATGGTACTGTACTGATGTGCTGCGTGAAGGTGGCGATCCACTGCGCCGTCTCGATCTGAGCCGCGGTGTGGTGAATCAGAACGCCGTGCAGCACCTGCATCTGCAACAGTGCGTCCTCGATCATGTCTTCGTCGATATATTGCTGCTGATCTGCTGCCTTCTTGCGGCGACGGGGCTGACTCCCGTTTGGTGGTGCCTCGGCAGGCTCCCCATCGTTCAAACCACTCCGCACGGCCGAGACAAACTGGCGGTTGCGGACGTTCCGGTTTTTGCGGATCCAGGGCGTCAAACCTTCGAGCATGTATATGACTGTGTGGCCTGGGAATTGGGATACTGTTTGTGCAACATGCGTATCCAAGTCAGTACCTTCCGTGGCCAGCGCGAGCTGAATAAACTGGGCAGCCGGCATGATAACCATCGCATATGTTTCGCGTTCGATCCTCATGGGAATGGGTTCCCAGCGCTCGAATTCTTCGTCCCACCGACTCCTAACCTTCCTTCGCCACCTCACCACGTTCTCGACAGGCGGGTTCCAAGAGGAGGATTCTACATCAAGGTCCTGCAGCAGCGTTTCTGCTTGGACTTTGATGGTCGGGTGAAGGCTCGATGGGAGATCGACGATCATTTCTGGCGTAGAGACCTTCTTGTCTGTCCGGACCTTGTTCACCTCAGCAAGAGCCGCAGCCTTTTGTTTCTCAAGCGCCTTTTCTTCTCGTTGCCGGTCCTTCTCCTTCTGTTTGCGCGCTTTCTCAGCTTCTCGCATAGCGGCCTTCTCATCATTCTCCTTTTGCCTCTCCTCGGTGCACTTCTTTGCAGCCGGGGCTCTTGCTTGACTGCCGGAGGTAGGCTTCCTGATGCGTGCTTTTGCTGCCGGCTTAAGCGGCGGGCGTGAAGCGGCCATATATTTACCCTTCAGTCGTCGAAGCTCAGCCGCATTAAGGTTAGCAAGATCCGGGAAGTCCTCCTCCTCATCCGACCCCTGACGGCTCACGGAATCATCAGAGTCATCGAGGGCAATGATCTCAGACTGGACTCGCTGTAATGCTCGAGGCTTGGTCTGGGCCATGCTGTCCTTTCTATTCAGCAATGGAGCAGAGCTCGAGATTGGGTCCCACGCCACCGCCCTTTTCGGCGGTGCTTCTGGTTGATAAACATTGCGTTTGGGGGGGCTGCTCGCAAAGGGATCTAGATCATCGTCTATTACGGCGCGTTTCGAGCCGGCTGATGTTGACTTGTTCTCCTTTTGCCTTGGGGGTGAGCTGGCAAAAGTGTCGTCCTCAATTTCGTGATCATGATAGCCCGACTTCGACTTTGTACCATGTGTATTCGCAGTAGAGTTCAAGCGACTAAAGTTCCAATTCTGGAATGCCTCCGGGCGCTTGGAATACTCGCCTGGAGGAGTCAAGCGTGCCCTCTTTGGGCTGGGGCCATCAAGTCCAGCGCTGTCACCATTTCGGCGGCTATTCCGGATACTGCTGTGGTCATCATCCGAGAGAAGAGAGATAGGATCCGTTTCAATTGGCTCCCTTGCATTGGCCTTCGAGGGCTTGGACACGTGACTGCCACCAAGACTCGACCTGGGAATAATGCCGCTGTTCTGGCTGTGGGCAATAAGGTCGAATGCCTCAAATTCGTCGTCGAAGTCATCCACTGGGAGCCGCAGACTGGCTGGAACGGTAGCACTTGGCTTTGAGAGATGTGGAGACGTCCTCTTTCCGGTTGGCACCAGCGGCTGTGTCGCAGTAAGAGGAGGGCTCGAGGAGAGCAACGAGATCACCTCCGCGGGCATTGTTGTCGGTGTGCGCAGATGGATGATTTGTAGGCCATATGAAAAGCACAAAGGAGAGCGGCGCTGCTGAACGGAACCGGTCAGTGAAGCCCAGTTTTGGGGCGAACACTGCCTTTTCGAAGTGCTTACCCCGTGAATCAACAATTGCTGGGACGACGCGACTGGAAAGCGCGACTTCGACACGACTCACGTGACTACAGCTTTAATTGGACCCACCTCCCACTTACACGGCTGTGGCTCCGCTCTTGCTTGCTCAACATCATCAATCAATTTACAATTGTCATGTCAACTCATTACTAACCGTCTCTCGCCGAAAAAGGGCCTTGGTATTCAGGATCAACCTAGCCATATCACGCAAGCAACACCGCTCGAGGTTCAAGAACCGAGCACTGCGTAAGGAAGACGGACTCGAGGGCACCCGCATGGATGCAGTCACTCTCCATCTCCGAACCCGTTTTGTCCAAAGGTCAGCAGCGAATCGGATCAGCCCGCCCACCACACACCTTCGAGCCTCCGACACATTTTCCGTCAGCCCCAACGCCCGTTACCATCGCCCATCACAGTCAAGACTGCGCCTTGCTCAGTTTGGAATCGGGAAATTCTACAAACACGTGGTGAGACGAAACATTTTGCCCAAAAAAGACCATGAAGTGGGATCACAATCCTCGTCCCAACAGCATCGCCGCTTGAGCTGTGTTTCGATGCACCGTTAGCGTTGCGCACGGGCGGAGGGGTAGGTTCACAGGCAGGAAGCGACGACGACTGTAGCAGGGATGGTGACTTGGTCAGTGGGTGGTATCGACAGCCACTCGATTTGCAGCGCAAAGACTGTCGAAAATACGCCGCCCTTATGGGAAGCTCCAGCGGTTGGGAAATGCCTCATGGCAAGAACAGGTTGAGAGTAAGAAAGACGGTGTTTGCCTGTTAGTGTGTGGCAAAATGCGCCTTCGGGCAGCTTGGTGGCCACCGAGGTGTCTGACCGTCAGCCTCGACGGATTCAAGCTTCGTCTCGGCCCTTTTTCTATCGCCTCCCTGGCTCTTAGAACTTGTCAACTGATTGAAGTAGGGAGGGGCTCATAACCTCGGCCACTCATAACCTCGGGCTGCGACACCACTCTCAAACTAAGTACGACAGCAACTTGATATGCCATGTACGCCATGACCCATCGTGCGACTCCCGGCCAGCATGCATGAAGTGCGGCAGAGCTATGTTTAACAGCCATGGATACTGACGGGAGGGTTCGCCCTCCAGGCCATGCTGCTCATCTTTGCTTGTGCGCCATCCCGGGATTTGAAGAAGCGATCTCAGGCGGCATATGCGATGCGGGAACACCAGCCACGAAGACGATCGCCACGTATCGGTTTGCTGGCGCACCGCAGATGTTTTCATCAAACAGGTAGTAGGTATGTGCTCTACAGTTTGCAGCCGTTGGACTGACAAAGGGTTCAATCCTTCGTTTTTAGGGGTGCCACACCCAACGCAAACCCTAGCCGTGCGGACCAAATCCTCCACATTCTTGACTGCGTATTTGTTCCGTCCTGCTGCGTGATGTGCCGGCGCCGTCCGGAGATTCCACAGTTTGGTCCAGCCTATCAGTCTTGAAAAGTGGTGGTCACGGACTTCATGATGGGGGTCTGGCTGTGGTGTTCCCCCGCAATTTGGAGATTCGAGAAGAACAAATCTTCCTGCGGGCTGGACGGCCTGCCGTCTACGGAGCGGCTCCGTGCATAGGTAATAGACGACCCCGCCTTGATTTTCGGTTTGCCTTTCGAGAGGCCGGGCGCCGTGGCTGGCAAGGTGAGAGAGCTGGGCAAGGGCAGTAAGGTTGTCCAATGCCCACACTGCTGCTAGGTACTCTACCGTTGTGACGAATCCTCCCCGGCTTATCACAGGGGACGGTCCGCAGACTGCCAGCCGAGATCAAACGGCGCTGAGAAATCAGAACAACAACCCCAACCCCTTGCTAGCGTTGGTAACCAAGCTGTGGGTGAAGGCACCAGCCAGAAGAAAGGAGGGGAGCCCAGGCCAATGCGAAAGCCAACCCCCGCGGCCGTGACAGGCCCTGTTCTTCTCTTTGAAGGTCCCGCTGTTTGGCGGCAGCCGTCGGGAGCTTCCTGCGGTGGCTTACCAGATGTGGCAGAGTATCCCTTTCTCCTGACTCTTTGCCTCCATCCCGGAGCCCAAGAGTGCGTAGCAAACGGAGCTACTATTTCTGAGCGAAATGTCAAACAAGGCAATCAAATGCGAGGCACCGCGTGGGCGGAGGAATTGGTGAGGCAGGTTGTACAGAACGTATAGCATTCGCTTGCTTGCGGATCCACCGACATATCTTCGAGAGCGTTTGATGAACCGTTTGTACATGTTGCTTTTGGGGTGGGGGGGCTGCAACCGCAACTGTGGTGGATGCCGTTCGTTCCCTCAAACCCACCCCGAGCCCAGACTCCAGAGGCACCAACCCCACCCACTATACTTTGTAGTTCGTTAGGTTCTCTCTTGCCAATCTTACCGCTCTACAGCAGGTCGCGCGACCGTCGGGGCGAGAAATGTAATAGCTGTCGCGCTGCCTAGTTTTTACCAAAGACTTCGGGATGTGTGGTCTGAAGCTGGAAATGAGCAGACACGGCAGGCGACAGACCCTGAGTCTGCCGAGATCCATGGATGGGGGATGGGATGCACACCAATGCCGAGAGGCACCCAGCTCATTGGGCAATCTTTCAGTGTGCCTGCAGATGGACGCCCTCTGTGCCCTTCCCAGGCCTATAAGAGTATCTTGGGCTGGCCTGAGTGGTGGGAATGGCGTGGGATGGTGGGATGCAATGCCGCTAACTCGCCTTGTCCATTCACGCTTGATCTTTTGCTGGGCCTTTGCTGCACCCCTGAGCGGAGAGCAAACGGGCGGACGGGGCGCTGGTATCCAGGCCAGTTGGGTACGCCCACTTCGAGGAACGGAGGGGGGCTGATGGAGAGTTCCTAGCGATGGGACGAGTGACGACACGACTGTTTCTCACGAGCGCATCGGCCAGCGTTTTTAGGCTCTGCGCCTCGGCCGATGGTCCCGAGTTGGTGGTCCGGGTGTGAACTCGATGTTCATCTGAGGTCTGAGGTGGAAGCCGACTAGCCCGATTGGGGACGCAGCCATCTGCAACAAGTAGCAGCTAACGCCCGCATGGACCTGACCCGCTTGCTGCTCGCAGCTCATCACCCGCTCTCATCGAAACGACTGCGACAGCTGCCCTTTTCGCTCGCTGCATTGACACATTCGTCGCATGCAAGACTGCTGGCGAGCACTCGAGACTGTTGCGGTGCAGCTTTCCACAAAGGGTGGTGGATTTGCACTGAACCTGGCCTGTTCGTGACTGGTCGTAATCCTCCTTTTTTCGCTCAGTCCCCTTTTCTTTTTTTCTAGCTCGCTTCTCGCCCTTCCTCTTTGGCGCTTGCGATAAGGTCTCGGATGTGGTGAGAAGAGAAAAGAAGAAAAAAATTCTTCCCTCCTTGATTTATGTGGCCGGGGCCTCTGCAACGACTGAACGACTTGACCGCATCATCGAGCTGGTCGAGGTTACGACTCGCGTCTCAGCTGTGTCTCTCGCAACAGCTTGCCCGGTTCGCTGTGTGTTCGTCCCGCCCCAACTTTTGACAACTTTATTGCGACGAAGGATCCCAATCGGGCACCCCAGTTGACCCAGGCGCCCCGAAGCAAACCCCAGCATCCTTTCAGGGGACGCGTCTGTAATTTGCCCACCCCGGTCGGCGCAATCAAATAAACAAGGGGATTCCCAAACGCCTCCAGCCAGAGCATTTTCCCCAAAAATACCCGCGCGACAAGACAGGAAAATCCTCGTTTCTAGCCTCGTGGGATATACCGGATGACGCTTGCGGGAGCCAAAGCATAAACCCTCGCTCGCGGGGTGCCTGCTATTGAATTCTGCCTCCCGTTCGCATTCCAAACAGCCAGACACCTGCACGCCAACTAGCGACTAGACGGCTCTCAGCGCGACTAGCCCAGCTCGCCGGGTGTCGAATTGTGCCGTCGGTCTCTCCCGTCGCCAGTTCGCCAATTGCACAATTGCCTGAGCTTGGGTGGAACCCGACCTGAAGGGAGGAGTGGGCCGCGCCGTCGACGCCGCTGGTTACTGGGCTACAGGCTAGACACGCCTAGAGGCCCTGGGTTAGAGGCCCCCTTGACTTACTTAACGAGACACCGCCCATTTCCGCCCCGGGAGAATGGCCTCACCACCAGCTTCACCGGGAACACTCCCGCAACGGCCACTCAGCGCCATGGTCCGACCAGCGCCGAGAAGCAGCAGCCGCATGAGTGTGCACAGCAAGGCGGGCGGCGGCAGCAGAGCCTCAGACGACGATGGCAGGACGTCGGTCAAAGTTGGTAAGTGCATCGTTACCTTGAGCTTTCTTCCCGTCCGCGTCGCCACGCGCGTGTCGTGCGTGTGCTTCGTGTCTCGCGTACCTGCGTCTGACAATACCTTCTCTTTCCGCATTAGCTGTTCGCGTCCGCCCGCCGCTGAATCCCTCCGATCCGGGCTTCGACCTCATTCCACAACGCTTCCAGCGATCTATGGTGCAAATTAATTCCGAGACGAGCCTGTCCATCGATGCGCCGCAGGGACGCAAGCTTTTCGTTTTCGACAGAGTTTTTGGCCCCGAGGTTGACCAGGCCGGGGTATGGGAATATCTCGAGGATTGTGTCAATGCCTTCACGCAGGGGTACAATGTCTCCCTCCTCGCGTACGGCCAGTCCGGCGCGGGCAAGTCGTACACGATGGGCACGTCTGGCCCCGTTGAGCAGGACGACTTAGATATTATGGGTGAGTCTTTTCCAGCCCACTGTTTTGGCGAATATCCACCGCGCATGTCGCCCTGGACGCGACCACCAGTTACTGACTCTTGACTTCAGGTGTCATTCCTCGTGCTGGAACTGCGCTCTTCGAAGCGCTCGAAGGCCCCAAGGGGAACCCCAACCGGGCTTCCATGTCGCAGCTTCGGGCGCCCGCCCGCTATTCTGCGCAGGCAGCTAGCCTCAACCGAGCCGAGAAGACGTGGACTCTCATGGCGACATATGTAGAGATCTACAACGAGCAACTACGAGATTTGCTGATACCGGAGCATGTACCCGCACACGAACGAGGCACGGTTACGATCCGCGAAGATGTGAAGGGCAACATTATCCTAACGGGGCTGCGACAAGTTGAGATCAACTCGGTGGAGGATCTGATGAACGCCCTCAACCAGGGGTCCACACTGCGCCAGACGGACGCAACAGCGATAAACGCAAGATCTTCGCGCTCACACGCCGTGTTCAGTCTTAACCTGATTCAACGGAAGAACAAGGTGGCGACCACTGCGGCAGAGAAGCGGTTCTCGGTACCCCTGGAGGCCATGACAGGGACTGAAAACTGGGTCACAACCGACAGCAAAATGCACTTTGTCGATTTAGCCGGCAGCGAACGTCTGAAGAACACAGGCGCGCAGGGCGAGCGGGCCAAGGAGGGCATATCGATCAACGCGGGCCTAGCGGCGCTGGGCAAGGTCATCTCGCAGCTGTCATCACGCCAGCCCGGCTCGCACGTGTCATATCGCGACTCTAAGCTCACTCGGCTGCTCCAGGACTCGTTGGGCGGGAACGCAATCACCTACATGATTGCCTGCGTGACGCCAGCGGAATTCCACCTGAGCGAGACGCTCAATACGGTGCAATATGCACAGAGGGCCCGAGCCATCCAGAGTAAGCCGAGGATTCAGCAGGTGGAGGAGGGCGATAAACAAGCCATAATTGATCGCCTGAAGGCGGAGGTGGCATTCCTGCGAGAGCAGATCCGGAGCGCTGAACGGGGCGGGGGCGAGCGGCGCACTCTGGCCGCAGGCGAGAGGTCCGAGCGGCATAACGAGCGGGAGGTCGAGCTCCAGAACCAGCTGTTGGATGCCCAGGAAAATTACACGACTCTGGGCCAGCGGCACGCGAAGCTTATTGCCGAGATGGCCAAGGCCCGGGACAACGAGCTGGCCGAGAGCCTACAACTCGAGTCCTCGCTGGGCGACAGTGCCACAGAACGGTTAAATCGTTCCAACAGCTTTGCACAAGCCGTTGAGCAGGTTGTGCTTGAGTACGAGAAGACTATTCAAGCTCTGGAGCAGTCGCTTGCCAGTACCAGGGGTACCCTGTCGAACACGGAGACGTCATTACTGGAAAAAGAAACTAAATGCGCCTATACCGAGACCATCAACAACCAACTCCAGGCTCGACTGCAAAAGCTGATGGACCGCGAGGCAAGCACCGAGAACTACCTCCACGATCTGGAGGCCAAGCTCGACGGTCACACGTCAGGCGAGGAAAAAAATGCCACCATAATCTTGGAGCTGCGGAAGGAGATCGCCCGAGTGCGTGAAAATGAGGCGTCTTGCGAGGATTACATCTCCACTCTCGAGGAGCGTCTTGCGGAGGCCGACCAGGATGCGGAGCTGATGCAGCGAGAGATTGACCGGCTGGAGCAGGTTGTTGAGCGGCAGCGAAGTCTCGGTAAGCTTGACTCGCTCCTGTACGAACTCGACCATATCCAACAAGACGCGCCGCCCGCAGAACCGGAGCCTGTTCTCAGCAACGGCGCTGGCCACCGGCGCACCGCCAGCAGGGGTCTTGCGGACCACTCGCGCAGCCAGAGCCATGTCAGCCGCCACAGTCACATGGAGGAGCCTATCCCAGAGAGTGGCGAGGAGGATGAGGAGGAGACCTCAGGGCAGCCGCCAGTTGACGGGGAATCTCCGATAAAGGAAGCAACACCGAAGGCTTCCCAGCTCGACCTTACGGGGAGAGACGACGCGCAGGACTACCCCTCGAGCCCAGCACAATCGAAGTTCGTGGCAGATAAGCTCGAGTCGGTCACGCAGGAGCTTGTTCACCTACGGGTCGAGCACGAGGGCACGGTGTATGAATACGATGTCCTACACCGTAAATACGAAGAGGCCCTACGGGCATTGGCCGAGCTGCAGGACGTAGTCGACGAGGCGAAACACCCCAGTCGACAACGGGACTCCCTCCTTTCGGTGGCATCGCCAATCCAGACGAGGCCCCAATCATTCTTGTCCGACGCTCGATCAAGTGAGACAAAAGATGGGACGCACTTTTCCTCTTCGCGCTCCCTCTCTTCTGAACTATCCTCGGCAATGGAGTCTCCCGCCACTTTACTCGAATCAGATACTGAGACTGCAGTGCCCAGATCGGAGTCTGATGTGCAGACTAACGGCGACCCCCTGACCTCGGAGCTTGGTCGGCTCAAGTCGATCGCTGCGCAAAAGGCGTCGGCTGAACGGGAGCTCGCTGAGCGGTATGCACAGCTCGAGAACAAGCACCAGGAGACCCTCGACATGGTGGAGGAGCTGAAGACAGAGGTCGCCAAGGCACAGGCTGCTAACTCTGAGGGCTCCTCTCCCAGGACAAGCACGCCTATCATTCGCCGCAAATCCAGTCAGAACGTTATGATTATTGACCGGGCCCACCGCTCCTTTGCCTCGCTCCGGAATATCGCTGCTGAGAACTTTGAGGATCACCCTGATGTGATGCAGAATTTCGAACTCAACTTGAACGCCGCTATGCACGAGCTTCACGCTCGTTCCGAAAGGATACAGGAGCTCGAAGCAGATGTAGCCTCGGCAAAGAAGGAGATGGAGACGAAGATGGCAATCATCTCCGGTTTAACCCGTGAACGGTCGAGTTTGAAGGCAGCCTCTCCTATGGACATGGCTGTAGTATCAACGCTTAGAGAGCAGCTTGCCAAGAGCGAGAAACAGATGAAGGAGCTTCAACAGACTCACGCCGCACGTGAAAATGAGCTACATCAGCAACTTGCCGAGCTTCATGAATCTCTCAGGCAGTCAACTGTCTCTACAGAGGAACGCGCCGATCCCGACGAGGAGCTGCTGGAGCAGCGGGAGGCACAGAGGAAGAAGATTTCGGTCTTGGAGACTGAGCTTGCCAACTGGGAAGAGAAGCACACGACTGCGCTGCAGAATATGCAGGCGGCTGAGGGAGAGATGAAGAAGACGATTGGGGAACTCGAGAGCCAAGTTGCAACCTTCACCACCAAGCTTGCCGAGGCTGAGCAACAGAAGCCTGCTCAAGACAAAGAGATCAAGGAGCTTGAGACGAAACACCAGCAGCTTGTGGAATCTTTGCGTGCCGAAATCGATGGCTACAATAACATCATCAAGACCAACTCGTCCAAGGTTGCTGAAGTTGAACAGCAACATGCTGCCACAAAGGCACTCCTTGATCTAGCCACCCGGGAACGTGATCAGGCTTCGAGCGAGGTGACTGCCCACAAGGAGCTTATCGCCAAGCTCGAGAGCCAATTGGAGGACCATGAGCAATCAGTCAAACAGCACCAGGAGAGCTCACACGAGCTCCAGTCAAGGCACGTCAAGGAGCTGGAGGAGATGAGGACTTCGACCACGTACGATTATGAAGCAAAGATCACGTCTCTCAAGGCGGAGCACGCCAGCCAGATCAAACAGCTTGATAGCGATCTTACCGAGGCCCGCGAGGAGCTCATGAAGGTTGCCACACAAGTGGCCTTCGCTCTCGGACTGGACGTCAGCGTGGAGAGAATATCGGAACGCATCGAGGACTTGATCGCGGACCAGAAAGCACTTGCACAAGAACAGAAGAAGCGTATCGAACTCGAGCGCCACGTGGTTGATCTGTCCGGCATTAACGACACTGTCATGCGTGACCTAGAGACAATCAAGGCGACACTAGCCGAGGTACTCGCAGACGGCAGCAGAGTGACTACCCAGTCCCCGATTCAAGAGCAAGCTGTCATGGTCAAGAAGAAGATGGCCGACCTTGATTCAAGAAACAAGAAGAACTCCCGTCTTATCGAGGAGCTCGAGGATCAACTTCAAAACAACTTCGACCAAGCCCAGGTTGCTACTAACAGGCTGTCCACGCTGCAGTCGGAGCGAAATGCGAAGCTTGATGAGGCCAATTCTGCCAGACTCAGGTTACAGACTGAGCTCGAGAGCATCAAAGAGGAATATGCCTCCCTCCAGGTATGCTCACCAGTTGCACAGCAAAGTCAACTCATTGCTAACCCCTTACAGGCGAGATACGATGGCGTTGTTAGCGAAGGTCCCCACAGGTCCAACTCAAATGGACACCTCAAGAAGAGTCCATCCGTCGCTTCTCTTCCGTCACCACCCCCTGCAATTCCTCTGCCACCGCTCCCAGGCAACTCGTCTGGTGCCGTATCTCCCACCCCCGGGCGCCCGGCGAGCAAGGACATCGGCCATTCCCAGATCCAAGAGGACCAAGAGGCGCGCATCCGACTCATCGAGAAGCACCTAATGGCAGAGAAGCAGCTGACGGCCACACTCGAGGAGGCGCTCACCGATTTGGAGAGGCAGCAAAACAAGATCAAGGCCGACTGCGACGCTTGGCGAAGACGTGCCAACGAGCTCGAGACGGAGATGAAAGAGCTCAAGGAGAAGCCGCAGCAGGACAACCGGTGGAGTCTTCAGCAAGTGGAAGAGGAGCGGCGGAAACGTCGCGACGCCGAGATCGCGCACGCGCGTCTTGAGGAGCGCATGAACACCATCTCCAAGAAAAAGAAGAAGGGCAGCCTCAACTGCTTCTAGAGGAGGGGCGGGGTACCCCCGGCCGCGCTTGTCGCGGCCACGGCGTCAGTTGTTCTTTTGCTTCTGGCCGCTCTCTTTATACGGTGGCAATGTCCGTCCTCTCATTTGATGGTCGGGCGCCTCCTCAACTGGGAGGCTTTCTGCTGCTCGTTGCTAGCGGGCTACAATCACCCCCCAGCGCCGTCATGTGGATTATGTATCAAACGCTTCGTTTCGTTTTCTTGTGTATGTTGACCTTTTCATGGTGGTGTGTTGGCTCCCGGACTTGATATTTCACGGACTGCATGGCAAACTACTACCCCCCCATATGGCGAGGAAATGGAGTTCGGGGCTGTCCTTTCTTTTTCTTCTAATGTTATTATTCTTCTGTCTATATAGTGTCGGGATAGGGCAACCTTTCAGCTCGTCTTTTGGGAAGAGACGAGACAAGGGGAGAGGGAGCAAGTGTTTTGTGGAAGGGCCATGGTGGAAGATGAGGATGGGATGGCGGATGAGAAGATATGGAGGGAGGAAAATAGGGTGGCACAAACCTGAAATGTTTCTTATCTCCTCCCGAGGATGCGACCACGGCCTGTGATTCACCTGACTGACATGGTTTCCTGTTTCTGTTATTTTCGCTCTGCTTTTTCTTTCAGCAACATAATATTCTAGGAGGCGGTGGCTCATCTGTTGTTTTTTGCCTTCATCGCTATTTTTGTAAGGGGATATATACGATGGGCAATGTCAACACACATGACAATACAGGAGGATGGGGCCAAATGGGAAGTAGGAGGGAGATTGAAAGGCGAGCAGAAGATCTATGTGTAGTATAGATGGATGTGGACAGGGCAGATGAGATGGATATGGACATGGACATGGAATTATTATCCCGTGATTATACCCCTAACCTTGCTCCTGATCCACGGGTGATGATGCTGTGTGATGTGTGACGGGCCCACGGTATCTGGTGGTTACAACCGTCTTGTGCTGTGCTATCGAGTCTTTTTTGTTGTGGGATCCAATCCACGGGATCCGACCAACGGATGCTTCCCAGCTATCAAGTTTGTTACTAAGGTAAGCATCAATGGTCAGGAACCAGTAGTATCAATACGGGCGGTGAGACATGGTCGCGCTGCAGTCCTGCGGGAGTAATCAAGCATGTCTAGCAGCACACCTGATGATGGCGCGGGGAAGTGGCACCGTCGTCAGTTTCCCCTTCACGCCTCGCCACTGGCGGCCCCCTCACAAACGGTTTGCCGGGGTGCCCCGCGAACATCCATAGAATCTCCCCATGGACTCACCGGTGAGAACGGCATCTCGCGGCCCAGCGGCACTTTATCCGAGGTCGCCGGAGACGATGGCTTCGGACACCCCTTTTCTGCCCTTTTCATCACCAGAGAGGACCGTATCCTCGCGTCTTGACAGTTCCGATGCCCCCCGATGTGCCCCATCCAGAGCCAGGCTTAGCATGGCGATAGCGCGTATTCTAGAATATTGGTATATTGGCCAAGAGTGGAGACTATTACCTGGCGTCCGAAACGGGGTCGCTGCTGTTTTGTTTGGCCCCTTCGTCTTGCGGTCTACAGGAGCTTGTACTCGGTGCGGGACTATGTACTGATACACGGTCTCGCTGCTCGCGCCAGCGGAGGTTGGCCATGCCCACGTTCTGGGTAGGGCCTGTGGTGCGTGCCACGAAACCAATGGGATCCAGGGAAAACGTAGCCGGCATCCTAGGCAGCGTCAGGAGGAGCGATCGCCAACATCACGCCCACGACGGACCAAACGCCTCTTCCGTCACTTCCCCAGAATGTGCTCTCCGGGTGCGGTATGGCCAAGACGGGCCAAGACACAGATCGGACCAAGGTGAGGGGCCCGTTGGTGCGGGGTGGCCACTGTCCTGGACAGGGCTCACTCCGCGAAACGGGACATCCATGCGATGGAGTCGTCTTGGTCTGGTGGTATACTCTACCTGCCACAGTCGTATTTCGTTGCTGCTGATGATTGCGACTCAGGCAGCGCGACGCGGCCCCTCAGTTGCCCCGCACATCGCATGTCACAACTCCTTTGACCGGTGCAGCCGGCCGTTGTTGACTCGTCCGGGCTCGCTGTGAAGACCGCATGTCGGTCCTGTAGATTGAGGATACTATAAAACCACGGTTCGCCCATATGATGTTGGCAACGCGTTGCCGGGTCAGGTTGCACAGTGGCTGTATCAAGCATTCGGGAAGCCGTCCTTGCATCCCTTCCCGGACATCGAAGCAGTTGCTTGTGTCGTTCTCCGCGGAGCTTGATACAACTTGGCCTCCTCCACGCTGTCGGGACTTGCCAGAGATGCAGCCTGCCTTGTCATAGTCCCGTTTTGCCAAAGAGCCGCCCCGCGCCGATATTGAACGGCATCAAAGTCTTGGCTTACCGAAGCCGGGCTCCAGCTCCCGGCGCCAATGGACGCGCATCTTCCCTCCATGGTGTTGTCGTTGGGGACGAAGTCGATCCAAGGCCGTCCTATGAGATGGGTGCCAAGTGTCGGGGGCAGAAGTAGAAAATAGGTCACCCGGGAATATTGTGCGGGTGATTTGCGAAAGTGTTTGCCCAATATCCAGAACATTTTGCGACTTCAGCGAGTTGCAGCGAAGGCCTAGAGGCAGGTACGATAGGTGCTACGTCCCTGGCACCTGCACCACCTGTGAGGGGAACCTGCCGTCCATAGAGGAGTAATCCCTGTCCCATGTGGCTCGCAGACACCGAAACGGCCCCCACCGAGCTCCAACTCATCTCCAGATGGGCCTCAAGCTGCCGTGTCCGGAGGAGGGAGGAGCCGTGAGAACTCCACATCGAGGCAATTTCTGCTAGGCTGTTCCTAGCTTAAGCCTCTCGGGGCATTCCTTGTCTTCACTTCCCTTTTGTTGAATCGCCAACAGATAGCAGATCACAGATTCTTCATGTATTGGATCCTATTGCCAGTTATTCGCGCAGGGCCGAGTCCAACGGGCGTCTTCAGAGTCGTTTCCGCTAGGCGCCTCCGGAAACATGGGAGTTCTCCAGGATTGGGGTGACGGAAGGTTAGTTCGGGCGGAAGGAGAACCCACATAGGTCATTCTCCAAAAAAAAAAACGCCGCTTTGCAATTCTCGCGTGCGCGCTCATCAATGTGACAGCCGTAGCATCTGGTAGGGAGCAGAGCACTGGGTAGGAGTAAGGTACCGGTACATTGTCCGGGTCGAAAACCGCCCACACCCCATCGACTGCATCCATTATCCATGCATCTTTTTGCCCATACAGGCGGGTATGCTGGGTTCTCCCATAATACAAAAGCGACCCCTTCGTTCTAATTCCTCGCGTGCCCGGTTGATTCACATAATCGCCTCCTCCCTCCCTTCCCACCCCATCTGCTGTTGTTCCCCTCTTGCCCTCTCAGTCGACTGATTCACCACCAGTCGTGCTTATATTCTTGGACACCGCTTCCTGGAAAGACAGTACCAACTTTGAGCACATCTTCTCCCCCGCCCCGCGGCAGCCAGCAGACGCTTGAGATTTGCCCGCGCAACCGACCCTTGGATAAAGCTGTTTTTGCCCCGCCAGTCCGTCCGTGATGGCTGGAGAACCGCCCAAGAACCCCGTGGTGGCCGAGGCCCATGAGGTCGACACCTTTCGTAAGCTCAGAGTCGCGCCTATGAACCCAATTGGCTTGTGGGCTCGTTGTTGCGAGCTCCCATGAGCACGAAATTTGCTGGACTCGTTGCTAACCAAGCGGCTTCTGCCCCTCCTTGAACAGATCCTCCCCAGAAGATGCTGGACAGTACGTAACCGCCGAGATCTGAGTGGCGTGCGGGGCAGTGCGCGAAGGAAATCAAGCGCTAACCTGGATGCAACAGAGCACCCCAGCAAGCCGCATCTAACCAGTAAGTGCAATGCAACCCCCACCCTCGGGATGGGAACACCAGAGGGACGCTGTGGAGAGCCGCACGAGCTGTGCTAATCCCGGCCTGTGCCACCAGACATCGAGGAGTACCAGCAGCTGTACAAGGAGTCCATCACAGAGCCAAAGAAGTTTTGGGGGAGGTTGGCCCGCGAGCTGCTCACCTGGAGCAAGGACTTCCAGACGGTACACAGCGGCTCCCTTGAAGGAGGCGACAATGCCTGGTTTCTGGAGGGTGAGCTCAACGCCTCGTACAACTGCGTCGACCGCCATGCGATCAAGAACCCCGACAAGGTCGCTATCATCTACGAGGCCGACGAGCCGAACGAGGGTCGCAATGTGACGTACGCCGAGCTTCTGCGCGAGGTCTGCAAGACCGCCTACGTCCTAAAGCAGATGGGTGTGCGCAAGGGAGACACCGTCGCCATCTATCTGCCCATGATCCCTGAGGCACTCATCGCCTTCCTCGCCTGTAGCAGAATTGGCGCCGTCCACTCCGTCGTCTTCGCTGGCTTCTCGGCCGACTCGCTGCGCGATCGTGTCATGGACGCCAAGAGCAAGGTTGTCATCACTACTGACGAAGGCAAGCGTGGCGGGAAGTTGATCGGGACGAAGAAGATCGTCGACGATGCGCTCAAGCAGTGCCCGGATGTCAGCCACGTACTGGTTTATAGACGGACCGGCGCCGACGTCCCCATGACCCCGGGCCGCGACTACTGGTGGCACGAGGAGGTCGCTAAGTGGCCCTCGTACATTGCCCCAGAGCCCGTCAACTCGGAGGACCCCCTGTTTCTCCTGTACACCTCCGGATCCACCGGTAAGCCGAAGGGTATTATGCATACCACTGGCGGCTATCTTCTCGGCGCTGCGGCCACTGGGAAGTACGTCTTCGACATCCACGACGGAGATCGGTACTTTTGTGGAGGAGACGTAGGTTGGATTACCGGGCATACATACGTCGTATATGCGCCACTCCTCCTCGGTGTCTCAACCGTGGTGTTTGAGGGCACTCCCGCGTATCCCAACTTCTCCCGCTACTGGGACATCATCGACAAGCAACAGGTGACGCAGTTTTATGTTGCCCCGACTGCCCTGCGTCTGCTGAAGCGTGCTGGTAATCATTTCGTGAAGAACGAGATGAAGCACCTCAGAGTTCTTGGTTCTGTTGGTGAGCCTATTGCAGCCGAAGTTTGGAAGTGGTATTTCGAGATCGTCGGCAAGGAGGAGGCACAGATCGTTGATGTAAGTCCCCACGACACAGTGTGACTTGTTGAAACAGTCGTTTAACAGCCTTTGAACAGACGTACTGGCAAACCGAGACTGGATCCAACGTCATCACTCCACTTGCGGGAGTCACACCAACAAAGCCCGGCTCTGCTTCTCTTCCGTTCTTCGGCATCGAGCCCGCCATTATCGACCCCGTATCGGGCGAGGAGGTCCACGGTAACGATGTTGAGGGTGTCCTGGCTTTCAAGCAGGCTTGGCCAAGCATGGCCCGCACCGTCTGGGGCGCGCACACGCGGTACATGGACACATACCTCAACGTGTACAAGGGGTACTACGTAAGTTCGCCGGTCTGTGGTGTAAGATCGCAGTTTCTAACGATGGACACAGTTCACTGGGGATGGAGCTGGTCGGGATCACGAGGGCTTCTACTGGATCCGTGGTCGCGTTGATGATGTTGTAAACGTTAGTGGCCATCGTCTGTCTACAGCCGAGATCGAAGCGGCTCTCCTCGAGCACGCTGCCATTGCTGAGGCAGCTGTTGTGGGTGTGGCCGATGAGCTCACGGGACAGGCTGTCAACGCATTCGTCGCGATCAAGGACGGCAGTGATGCATCGGATGCGCTCCGCAAAGAGTTCATCCTTCAGGTACGGAAGAGTATCGGACCGTTTGCGGCGCCTAAGGCCGTGTACATCGTACCGGACCTCCCCAAGACGCGCAGTGGCAAGATCATGCGCCGCATATTGAGGAAGATCCTCGCTGGCGAGGAGGACCAGCTTGGTGACACATCGACGGTAAGTTACCCCATATGGCGAGTAGATGAGCTGCATTGGCTGACTAGAACTTTTTTTTTTTCAGCTCTCGGACCCCAGTGTCGTGGACAAAATCATTGCCATTGTCCATGATGGTAAGAAAAAATGAATCTTGTAAACAATTCACGCCGAGTATAGGGAAGGTCGTATAAGGAGGGTATACCATGGTCATTTGAGCCTGTTGTGAGGGCATCCTATTTATGCAGAGACCGACTTTGGGGACGAGTCAGAGACGAGTCGATGGCCGTCGAGTCAAAGCGGAGGAGCGCCAATCAAGGGTTTTTAGTCGTTGTAACAAGCATTATTGTCGTTGTTTCCGCATCGAAGCTGCACAGCTCTGGCTGTTGTTCAGATTTCTGTGACTTGCTGCCAATGGCAACTGCTTGGCGGCTTAGTTGCTGGTTTTCTGCAACGGATAGATCGGCTTCAAGCCGATTCCCGCCCAGCCGCTACCAGAGTTTGGTTGGACGCCGGCGTGTGTGAAGGGGTTAGCATCGTGGTGGAGGGTGGCATCAAGCCCAAGAAACTCGCCGGGAGATAACTTGGCTGGGCCTTGGCTGACGATAGGGCGGCTGTGCAGATGCCGCAGGGACTCGTCAGCAGCGCCACCACGAGTCCACATGGCCGCGACAAGGCCTTGAGTTATTTCTGTCGACTACTCTACTTTACGTACGGAGGCTCAGGCCCTCCCCCCCAAAAAAGGGTCTTCTTAGCCAGTGCGAAGAATGCTTTCTCACTGCTACCAACGCCCAGTTTTACCTATCGCGGGCTATCTCCCATTCCGAAAGGGCCTACCTGCATTCTTAAAAGGCTTTCCTGCATGTTAAAACGGCCTGTAATGTGATAAGCCTAGACTTCAGTTCCAGAGCAGTACC
>Ga0247770_1000391_pt1 | contig 42872 bp, 40 predicted proteins | sample UWRJL136409B6_FD_179943 | JGI IMG/M metagenome (GOLD analysis project Ga0247770, IMG submission 179943) | Plant litter microbial communities from Arlington Agricultural Research Station in Wisconsin, United States - UWRJ-L136-409B-6 | ecosystem: Environmental > Terrestrial > Plant litter >... | reverse complement strand
GGGAGGGGGGGGCGTCATCCGGGCCGCTACCAATCTCTATCGACGGACAATTTCTCAACATTCGAACCCAAAATCTGTTCAATGCCCTTCATTCCCTGAGACGCACCTCTTCGAGTAGACTGGTTTGGGCCGACGCTACCTGTATCAATCAAGCAGACTGGGCGGAGAAAGGTCACCAGGTTTCCATTATGGGCGAAGTCTACCAAATGGCGCAGAATGCCGTCGCATATCTAGGCGCACCTACGACTAAGACGGCAGAGGCTATGGAAATGCTGGGTTATTTCACCGATACCCACGGCGATGATCCGGTAGCCCGCCCTTGGGAAATTGTGCCAATTGGAAAAATGGAGGATGCCCTTGAAGACATCATGCGACGCCCTTGGTTCGATCGCATGTGGACTGTCCAGTAGGCAACGTTGGCCCGCCGCACCATCTTGGTCATCGGTCTATACGAAGTAGCCTGGGATGTTGACGTACGCAGCCTGAGGACTATTCTGTTTCGAATCAAGTTCTGCTGTCATATCTCCAGAGTGGTCGTTATCGTCCGGCACGCACCGCAGCACCTCGGACGTTGACTGGTCGCCCCTAAGCAACATTCTCGACACACAGCTGCGACAGGCGGCGCGGCGCGAGCGGGCTACGATTTCCAGGACGCCGCTGGACTTGGCTTTCGATTTCCGCAAGAGAAAGTGCCACGATCCGAGGGATTGGTACTACGCGATTTTTTGTAAATTGTGGAAAACGACAAGGGAGGACGCCTTGTCCTGCAACCTGATTACACTTTGCCCGTCGAGGAGCTGCATTGTCGGTTCACCGAGGAGGTCAGGAGGATGGGTGATCTTGCTTGACTTGACCTTTTGGTGAGAATGACAGCCGCATATATAAGAGTTCCGAAGGCAACACAGGCCTGAGAGTATCCTTCAGTTTCGCTGATGGTCGGGGACCACGAGTCGGGGGACCTCGCTAGGGTGTTGAGAAGATTGAAGGATTTCCATCCTATGTGGCTGAAGCGGGTGAATCCACAGCTTGGTTAACCACGAACGCCTCGAAACACAACTTGGTGTCAGAGTCGGTTGAAGATGGAAGAAATGGAGGACGCTCGATTGACTCAAGAAGAGTGGGGCCAACTGCCAAACCCACGCCAGAGCTTCTTCCTTGCCTTGCATGCCAACAGTGGTTCGAAGATGGGAAAGGGCGATTGTTCCTTCTCGCAGCTTTTTCTTCCTTTCTCTTTTCCTTCTGACTACCCACCAATGCATCACAAAATTGTCCAGATTATGTTTCACACATCAGGTGTAGTGTGCTTCGTGTGAAGGACAATCTCCACGTAGCAGGGGTAGCAAACTACTTTTGCAGCCAGTCATCGTGGCCACTGGCGTTTACCGTCTAACAATCCCACACACTGCGGGTGACATCTCAAGGAAACTTTAGCCGGGGGGGGGCTTAAACCGGGCTTCTAAGGCTATGCACGGTGGCGTAAGGGGTCATCCGAGCTTAAGGAAGAATTAGGGAAAGCTCAGGACAAATCAGTTACAGCTTACCCCAGCTTACTCCAGCTCAGGGCTACGAACGAAAAAGGGAATTTCGTGAGCCCGGATTTGTATCAGACAACTAAGCTGTTATATAAGGAGAATGTCTATTTGCACTATAGCCTTTGGCTTATTTGCACTATAACCCCACCCACCACCATACATAACCCTAACCCCGCACCCTCCCACCCCGGTCGCATCCACGCGCAATTGCGACTGCGGTTCAGTTGATTGATCGATCGAATTCATCGCAATTAAGCTCAGTTCTACCGATTCTCGAATAAAAAACCAATTGACTACGCAGGCAGTATAGCTCCGCAGAGAGTCTGTGGCTTGGAGGAGGGTGGGAGAAAGGCTACACGTCGGGCTCAATGTCGCCATTGTAGTCGGAATCGCGGTTATCGTCGCTGATATTTATCGCATTAGCACCCAGGATTGAGATCGTCTAGAGCACCACGCGCCGGGTCGTTTCAGGCCATCTAAACACCCAATTATCCCGGACAATCGTGCGCGATTGATAAACTTGCCTTTGTGATATAAAATTCGTGGTTGGAGCGATACCGTGTGGTGTTTGAGGCCGTGGCAGAATTGGCGGGGTGGATGATGGCGGGTGGAATGACATGCGGGGGTTAGGGTTATATATAGGGGTAGATGGGGTTATAGTGCAAATAAGCCAAAGGCTATAGTGCAAATAGACATTCTCTATATAAGACGAATCTAAGCACGCGCGATTTCCTTTCAACTCTAGAGGCCGCGGCCAACACCCGAGACTTTAGGAAAAATAAACCAACGAAGTTTCTAGGCGGTCATAGTGACACAGCGTCCAAAGGCACAATGCAATGCGATGAAACCCTAACAAGACTCATTGGGAAAAGCGAGGCTTTCTAGCGTAAAGTCTCGCGATAAGAGGCCAGGCATGTCCATTTTCCTTTTGAATTCCTTGTTACACTAACTGCAGGTCTCTGATCCCGCTCTTCCTCTAAAAAAATAAATAAACAAAGTAAGCGTTTGACGTGAAAGACTGCGGGGCATACAAAGATGACATCTGTCCCTTTTTGCCCATCCGAGTCCTTCATCTTTTGGACTACGTACTCAAACGCACTTGTTCTCTGGAAATTGTTAATAGTTCTCTCCAGCCTCTGTTAACACGGCTGCACGGCCACTCGGGCTTCGGCCTGTGCGTATCGCCTTGCAGTTGCTGACACGTCAAAACAAGAAGATTTGTGTGGCAATAATGGCCACCACATGTGTTTAGAATAAAACCCCAGTATCATCATCTCGACCAGATTTGACAGAACAAGGGGAGTTTTATAAAGCTCGCCTGTCCTAGCACTAACTCAGTGGACCAGAATAAGTACCGGTGAAAATAATGGAAGCTAGCTCTTGCGCCAGCCATTGTGAGTTTACTTGTTGCTGCAACTATAAATAAAATCCGAAGATAATTATATTAGGCCCCAAGCAGCGCTCCTCAACACTGCTGTCGCCCCTTAGGTCTCCACGCCGGTGATGAAATTGTAGATGGCCTGCTGGAACTGTCATCACCACTTCTATCCATAGAAATGGACGGTTCTACCAAGCGGGGGTAGAACTTTGCTATGAGCGGTCTGAGAGTGGGGATGCAGGCGATGATGATGGCCAGGTTGATCTCGACGTTGGCCCAGGAGGAGATGGTGACGGCCGCCAAGGTCGGATCCCTCATCAGCACTTGGAAGTCAAGGAATTGAAAGCGGAGAAGCGACGCGATGCAAACGATAATACCCAAGGCAAAGACAACGCCGAGCCAGATCTTTTGCTTCCAGGGTAGCGTCAAGGTTCGCAGGAGGAGTAGCGGCAGACAGAAGATGGCGATGTTGAGGGCTGCATTGACGGTGGTATCGGCCAGGTACTTTGGCTTTATGGGCATGCACCAGCGCTCCGACTCGGGAATCGAGAGATCCCAGAATGCCTGGACGGGAAGACACGACATGGTGTTGCTCACAAACACCCACACCAGGTAGCAGGCGGCCAGGGCCATGATGACATGGGTGGCCTTTCTATACCAAAACATGACAAAGATGTCGAGCAGGAGCAGCAGAACCGATAGCTTGGTGAGGGCGATGCTGGTGTTGGTGACGATGCCAGCCACGTAGGTAACCTTGGCGAAAGATGGCAGTTTGTCAGGGCTGAGGTCGACCATGTGGTAGCCCATCCCATTGGGACAAGAACGCGGTCAGTGGCATGTTGGCTCAGTGGAAATATCAGACGAGGCAAAATAAAGTGAACCGGCTAATAATGAGGGGGTAGGTAGAATCGACCAACGTACAAGCTCCAACAGTGGCGGCGCTCGCGAAAGCGAATATCTATTTCCAGCGTCAGAACTAAGGTACCTTGGGTATACTCGGGGACCACATCTTGTTTCCTGGGTGCCTACCAAAGTGACGAGCATAAATTAGTCGGATGCGCCCTAGATGTTGCGAATGCGCCGTCGCGACACGAAACGTAGGCCCACGAAGATAGTCGAGAGGGTGACCAGCACCACGGCGAGCGCAAAAGCTCCGATGCCTGCTGCTGCCCACGCCATTTTGCTCAAGTAAGAAGTGAAGTCAATCAGACGCGGCCCGTCGATTCGATGATTATTGAAGGTGGTGAACTGAGTTGTGGATTCATCTGATCGCGGGGTCTGCCCTCCTCTTGAATTTCAGTTGGTAGTCTGCAGAAATGGCCGATCTGAGCTCGGCCCCGTCTTCTACTTCCACCGGTGGAGGTTCTTGATTCATGCTTACGGGGACCGTGCGCAGCCATGCCCCTTTCAGCGCGGCTGAATCTGGGGAAGATTAGCGTTATCCTCGATTGCTGGGGCAGACCCTAGCTGCTGTCACACCGGGACGCCACCTCCAACTCAAACTGAGATTGGAACCTATCAAAGCTTGAATGCCCACGGGACAGTGGCAAAAGAAGACCCAACCCATTGGTTCGCCAAGTTTTTCTGGAACATTGCTCCTCCAGTTCTTGCTTCTCGACACTGTGTGCTCTTGGCAGCTCTTCTTCGTCTCAGTCACTACTCCAAGGCGTCTCAAGCGGAGATAGAGTAGCGATCGAGGTGGTTTCCAGCTGCTCCCATGCAAGCTTGTGGATAGCGTGCTGCTCCTGGGTGCTTTCCTCGATGATGTTGATATTAGTTGATCCGTGCGGGGGCAGGGCAAGACCAGAGGCAAACAAGTTTGTATTTTCAGAAAAACGTCATAGCATCTCTCGTAACGATGAGGAATTTCAAGTGAAGTATTGTTTCGTGGTAGTGATCTCAAAGGCTTGGAACAACTTGACGCAGGAAAATACGAGGGCGAAGAGATCAAGCTACCTAGGTACCCATCGCTCATCTTCCTCGGAAGGAGGCAAAAGCGGCAAATTCCGGAAGGGCAAAGAATACTGCCACAACCGGCTCCGAACCCAGCCTTCAAATAGCTTATTTGCTGCGAGGAAATCGATCAGCACACGAACAGGGAGCTTTTCTGGGAATCCAGGTAAAAGGTACTCACTGTGGACGTCGGAAACAAAGAGATGGCTGAATCCATTTGGATACTCCTTGATCTGAGTCCGACCACTCTCCAAAAGTTGGGCGACCCATGTGCGAGAGTGGAAGTTGGCTTGGGAAGACCCGCTTGCTGCAAAGTCCGGAGGTACTTGATGAGGGTTGTCAGCAGGAGATCCACTTCCACGACAAGGTATGATGGGACTCTATACGTCTTTGGCTCACAACAGTCCGCCCGTCATGGCTGGTGATGATCAGCCTGGACGATTTAGTTCTGGTGTCTTTCACGATGAGAATACTGGCCTTCACTACGGCAATCTCCTCGGTGTGGATGGCTCCAGCTTGACTGGATTTCGGGTGTTAGTATCCACAACAAGGATTGAGGAAGAATTTTGATGGAAAACTAACAGTTGAAGCACAATCGCTTCATTTTGCCGAGGCAGGCGCATGGATATAAGAGAAAGCTCAATGCACATCTGTTTGACCTTCGTCTTGAACCCCTCGGCTGCTGCTGCATAGTTAGTCCCAAACACGTAGCGAGATCATCGTGGAGGGTCTAGCTTGCCTTGTCGTGACGCAAACCTGATACAAACTCTTCCATCCGGGAGATCATGACTCTGTCCTTCGGCCGTTGTGCCAGTGCAGTCGACATGTTCAAAGACGACCTCGCTCCCTGCAGTGGACAACTGGACCTTGGAGTTGTATTCCACTGACCAAATGCGTTAGCGGAGCTTTCCTGCCGAGCTCGGGATGGAATAGGGGTACCCACGCCTGACAGTCGTCTTGACGATATCTGAATCGTGACCCATCTCGCCGCGGTAGTGAATGACAATATTGGCGTAGGTCTTGGGCTGCAGCGTTGGCTTGGTATCGAACTGAGACAAGAATGATGTGAGCTCGCATGCCGCGTAATGTGTGATCTCCACGTCGTCGATGTCTTTCCGACTGTACGTCAGACTGTCGACTGCGATGGTCACGCTCTCGACGGAGGATGATGCAGAGCAAACGTCCCTGGCAATACCGATATTCTCGTTAGTCGGTGAAGAGCCAGTGAGGAGATGTGATACCGACGCAATCCTACCAAGAACCAACACTTCCTGCCTTCCATCAGAGCCATTGGTGACGAATGCCATGGTCGTGCCCATTCCCTGACAGAGCCAGGCTTTCGCCCGAATGGTCGACAAAACTTGGACGAAAAGCTCTTCAAAGTCCACAAGGTCTGGGGATTCAAAGTTAGCGACAATGTGTTGTTATTGTTGGGATACAAAGCAAGCTGACGTTTTGGCGATAACTTCCGGATGACCAGCGAGATCTGGGATCCATTGTCTCTGTCCGCAATCTTGTATAGCATCCATGACAATTCTTGATCGGCTAGTCTGGTCACAAAGCTAAGAGGAGTTACTGATAACAAGTCAGCCAGGGGGGTCTTGAGCGGGGTGTGGTGCCGGTGACTGACGACTCAGGGAGTCAAGGCGATTTGCATGTTGTAGCGATGGAGACTGGCATCCGCATTTGAAGAGCTTCCCGTGAACCTCCGAATGCCCGGGTGGTCGTGGCCGGCCGGACTTGCTCCAGTTCGAGTCGAGGGTCGCGGTAGGGCAAAGTACTTCTGTTGTGCCGTTGCCAAGCATCTCGCACAACTCAAATGAAGGTTCAGCTGGCGCCAAACTAGCCAATTCCTGAGACTGTGCGGGGATTGTGGCGGTTATGGGTTGCCAGCCCTGCGAGACGTATTGTTCTATCTCTTTCAGCAGGGGTATGGCGCTGGCCAAGGTGTCCTCGACCCTGCCGATGTGCTCGCTGGGGGCGTCAGCTGGCTGAGATTGAAGATGAAGCAGTTGAAGTATAACTCACTTATTGACCACGCCGAGGACGACGTTGATGCTGTTGATGTGAACCATGAGCTGGCTCCTCAAAACGGTCAAGTCGCCGCCTTCGGTGGTCCACTTGATTTTGTTGAAGTCCCTGACGAGTCGCTTGCTCCAGCGCTTCGGCAAAGACGTCTCGCTGGCCTCCGTGTGGTTAGAGTTCTTCATTGACGCGTACTTCTCGACAATGCTCTCGAGGTGCGACAACGTCTCCGCACAGTTTTCGAGCATTTTTGCAAGGATGGTGCTTCCCTGCTGGCCATTTTCGAGCTCAGCTGCCAGGGCGGCATTTCCCAGGTGGCTCGATGCGGCGATGGGGCTGCTGTGGAGCGATGACAGCGCTGCGCTCAGCGAATAGAGCTGGTTCTCGACCTCGCGCAACTCAGCAGGCGCTGATTTCCGACCACTGGTAAACGTGCGGCCGAGCCTGAATGCGAGTTTGCAAAGCAGAAGCGCATCGCCAATTGAGACTGGAGAAGCCATGACGTCGCGGGTTGAGACACATTGTCGTGATGAGGCGCCTTCGGCGTTGAAGGCTCAGCAGAAGGCGCGTTTTAACCACGCATGGACAAGACACGGGTGGTGTGCCTGAGGTGTCTGCCTGAGGTGGTGACTGGAGCTTCAGCGTCATGCTGGCCATCGGATGTGTGGGTGGGGACTGGGATTGTCTGGTGCCAAAGGCCAATGAGATCAGCTCCCCTTCTCAGCCATGAGGTTTCGTGGACTGCTTCGCCTCGCTCTGTGCAACCACACGTCTCGGTGAACTGTCTGGGTTTTGCGCCCGCACAGGCTGCGGGCGAGAGCCTTCTGAAATTTGGGCCGCCAGCAGTTCGCAAAAAGGCAACCGCGACTGGGGGCTCTGACTCCGACAGAAGAAGCGAGCTTCTTCCTCGGTCATGGCTTGACATGAAAATTTGCTCATCTCTTTTCCCACAGACAGTCTTTTTCAATTCTTTGCAAACGATATCCCAACGCCTGGAGCCGCCAACATGGTTCTCGCGCACGACCAGCCCGGCATTTTTTGGGACCCTCGCGAGCCCATTCCACCGCAATTCCGGTTCCAGAATGCTCAGCAGGCCCGGCGATGGCATGATGGTCGCCGCTTCAACGTCCACCGCCTCCGAGGTGTCGAAGGACTCCATCGTTGGGAGCACCCACGCCATGACCGTGACCAGGACGAGGACGAATGGGCAGCTGAGAATGCTCGGTTCCGACACCAGCGATACCAAGCCGACGACGCACTTGGCGTGCCAAACGACGACAATTTGAACAGTCCAGCCATGGACGATGGCTTTCTACCACCTGTATCTGTCTCGATCTATGCCAGCATCACTCACGACACCGCCAAAGTCACCGTCAATCAGTCGTTCACAAACAACACCGGCAGTCTCATCCCCCGCGCCGGCTACACCTTTCCGCTGCCGCCCGGGAGCACCGTCGTCGACTTCTCCTGTCGCATTGGCAGAGACAAGATGCTGGTCGGCAAAGTCAAACCCAAGTCCGAGGCGAGAGAGACTTTTGAAGAGGAGGTCGCCCAAAACCGGAGCGCTGGTCTTCTGCAACAGAACTCGCCAGAACTGTTCACCACCACGCTTGGCAACCTCCAGCCCGACATTCAGTTGAAGGCAACCCTATCTTTCATCATCCTGCTTGACAACGCGATTGGTGTCGAGCCGGGAAAAGCACGAGCTACTTTCAAGCTCCCGATGCACATTGCTCCGCGCTATGGCACTCCACCGGATGGTGTCGACCGCCTCCTTGGTCGAAGCGCTACCGCCACGAGTCTTGCTGTTTCTATCGACATTCTCGCGGCGACGAGGATACTTTCAGTGAAATCACCTACATTTCCCGACGCCGATATCCAACTTGGTGCAACGACACGTCAACAGTGGATCGACTTTGCGGCCCATCGACCAACCATAGATCCCCGGTCCGCGACAGTGAAGCTTCCCGCAGAGACAACTTGTCTCGACCGAGACTTCGTCCTGGAGATTTTCAGCGTCTCTGAATCCCCGGTGTCACCGTTCGCCTGTCTCGAGATGCACCCAGATTTTCCAGGCCAATCCGCCCTCATGCTGACGATCCCGCCCAAGGCGTTGATGGGCTCACCAGGAGAATACGACGGCGGCGAGATCATCTTCGTAGCTGATAGATCTGGCTCCATGAGTGACAAGATGCAGGCATTGAAGTCAGCGATGCAGTTCTTTCTTGCGGGACTTCCCGTGAACTGCAGTTTCAACATCTGGAGTTTTGGCAGCGGCTTCAATTCTCTTTGGCCTCGGTCTCGAACCTACAACGCCTCAAGCCGGCGAGATGCAGAGTCTCACATTGCTCGCAACTTCAAGGCCGATCTCGGTGGAACTGAACTTCTCAATGCACTGAAAAGGCTGGTCGCAAGCCGGGGCGCCTTTGCGAAAACCGACGTCATCGTCCTAACCGATGGACAGATCTGGGATCTCGAGGACACAATCAAGTTCGTCAAGTACACCAAGCATCATTCCGAAGGGCGGGTTCGCTTCTTCTCGCTCGGCATCGGAAACGCTGTGTCACACGAACTGGTGGAAGGAATTGCCAAGGCCGGTGGAGGATACGCCGAGGTGATCCAAACGGCCAGTCAGGGGGGTTGGGAAGGCAGCGTTGTCTCCCTCCTTAAAGCGGCAACGGAGAAGCATGTTTTCCCCGCCTCTATCAAAGTTAAATGGGGGAGAGCAGGCGAAGAAGGCAAGTGATAGCATCCACGATTCCGTTCCCAGTTTTTAACCGTGCTGGTAGTCGAGCTTCGAAACTACTCGCCCGCAGAAGTCTCACAGTCACCGCATGACGTGTCGACGCTCAGCCCATTCATGATGAACCGAGTCCTCTACCTTTTGAAGCACGACGAGCATATCACGCCTGGGGCTGTTGAGATCAATTATGTCCAGTCAGGGTCCCCGGAGAACCACATGCGGGCGCCCATCTCTGTTTTGCAATCAGCAGACACCACCATTCACAAGTTTGCCGCTCGGGCTCTCCTCGGTGATCTTGAGCGTGGGGAGAGTGGAATGCACGCCGAGTTCAGCGAGGCTACACCCGACGTTGCGGATCAGGTCAGGCTGAAAGGCGAGGCTCTCGGCTGCATGTGGTCTTTGGTCTCCAAATGGACCAGTTTCGTCGCAGTGGAGGTCCCGGTATTTGCCCATGAGTCTGATGGAGATCTGGCTACCCCTGAAGATGGAGAAGGCGGGCGGGCAGGCAGACAGGGAAGAGGGCTGAACCTGTTGAGGCGCCAAGGCGACCCGTCTGATGCAGTAAGAGGATTGGGAACCATCGAACCCATGGAGATCGACAGCGAGAGCAGCGACTCCGAAGATGACGAGTCCACGTCACATGCTAGCCAAGGGGACGAAGAAAGGAGGGATGACGATGCCGACATAGGCGGCGATGGCGGTCCTGGCCAGGGAGGTGCTGGCTCGGGAACCTCGGAGCCCGGCGATGAGCCTGGACGGCGCGGAACGGGTGGAGGTTGGAATCACGGAGGCGACGCAAGTGACCAACAGCATGAAGAATCAGCGGATCATCCGCAAGGGCCGGACGCTGGAACCCCCACGAGAGGCGTCGTTCGCGAGGTGAGCATCCGCACCGCGGCGCCTGAGCCCCGCCCTCATCAAAGCAATATCATTGCCCGACTCGGAGCGGCACAAATCTTCCCTGACCCACTCTCATACCGATATGGGGCTCAGCCGGACTTTGACTCCGTTGAAGCGGCCTTAGACTCGGAATCAATTGGCCACACCAAGACTAACACCAAACGGGGTGGTGTTAAAACCAAGGATTCGTACTATTCGCTCAACAAGTAAGCACATCAGGATTTCTTTCAGGTCCCCTGTTGTTATACCGTCATTCCTGGACCCGGCTACTTCTTGAAGTCGAGAAATACCACCCATTATGGCGACTGGCGGTTGGGTGAGGTCACATCTCGCTTTCTCTCTGTAATTTGTGGAGGAAATATCATGCTGATTAGGTCCCTGCAGACCCCGTAAGAAGTTGGTTGGCACTCTATTAGACCCACGCAGGGGGGATGGGGTTGTCCAATCTCCAACCTATTCGGCAAGCCTCTCACTGGGCCCATCGACCATCAGTGCCCCACAGAACAATCTCCCATTGTCCTCGTCAATCCAATTCAGCGAGCCGTTGCTTCCAACCGACGAGATCGAAACAGGGAAGCGTGAGGTTGTGAGACTGTTGCTACCATTCCAAGACCCAACGGGAAAGTTCGTGGCTGTGAACGAATCCTCCACCATCACCAACGTCCTCGGCGCGGATCTTGAAAGATTCGTCGATACATTCATCAGCAACGGCGGTCCATTGCACAATCTCCCAATGCTGGAGGCTAAGTCGACGGCAACCCTACGTGACATTGCGAGGACGGCCTCTGTCCTGCAACTTCTCCGGATTCACTTTCAGGGTTCTATGGATCTGTCGCTGTTGATGGACGACAAGGCCCTTAACTACCTTTGCGCCAATTGTGCGCCTTTGAGGCTAACGAGGATCATGGATTACGCTAAAACTAATGTAGCACGCGCGCATTTTCGTATTCCATCCGACTTGTTTGGTGATGGGGGGCGCGACTGGGCATCCTGGGGACAGACTCTCCGGATTCCTATGGATTCCGCGATACCGACAGGTCCGTCGGCTCTCGGGCCCGAACGACCGAGTCTTGATGCCCAGACTACCAAATCCGTGGCAGGGATACCTGAGGCTAGCCTCACAGCATCAGGGTCGCCTCATATAGACCCGGCTTTTTCATTTCTCTCGCAGTCCTGGTCGTTCGAGCAACCAGCCAGTCTGATAAATCTCGAAAGCTCGGGCGCGGGGCAGGACGTGAAAAAAACAGCAAAGGATGGAGACACCAGCCTCGCGGCTTCAGGGGCTTTGCCTCAACCAGAAGGCAAACAAGGAGGTTCAACAGTGGTTGGTGGTGAGAAAGAGGCATCGACGGCCCACACTGCCTTGCACGCAGAGGACTTGACGCCGAAGACTCTAGGCCCTCCGGTGATGTACCCCACTGGGACAAAGATAGCCGAGAAGGTTGAAGAGGAAGACTTGATCAGGAGGTTGGCAGTCGAAAGGGAGGTGAGAGACGGATCGGGTGGTGGGCGTGAGGTTGAGCTTCCGGATGAAATTTAGCGCTTCCGCTGGAGGTTCGATGAGGTGTTGTCGAAGGCAGGTTTGGATACCGGGTGTTGTCTGTTTCTCCTCAACGCCTTGCCTCATAGCCAATATCGAAAAAATAAACCCGACATCACTTGTCAGGCCAGATTGACCTTGCTAACTCAAGAAATGCCCGAGGCGCTCGCCCTGCCACGCTAATCTCTCATCTTGTACGGCCAGGCACCCAGTTGAGAGGTCCGGGCTCATGCTACAAAGATGTCTGTTTATTCTGTTTCAGGGGCTTCTTTTTCTGCTCCACAAGAATATCATCCACGATTACCGGCAATGGCTGTGATGAGTTTCCACGGCAAGCCAGACATTTCATGTTGATCTCTGCCTCGGGGGTTGATGCACATCGTGCGGTTAGGTGGCCATCCTGGATGAGACTCCGTATCCACGGTGTGGAAGCGAGGCCCAGCGCAACCCCTCCTGGGGCGTCAAGTTTACGCTAACGTCTACCAACTTCCTACCTTCAAGCTCACAGCGCGCCGTGTGGTGTTACAAACCGTAATAAACGCCGTGACCTCGAAGACTGATATGCAATTGATTTCTATTACAAGGGGGATTAGGGGTGACCTAAATGTACCGAATGTGCCCTCGCCCCCCGGCGAAGGATCTCAGTTTGCGCATGACGGACTTGGAAAAGGAAAAGAACGAGCACAACCTCAAAGCTCTGCGTCCAACGCTCCCGAGCCATCCGGTAGCATTTGTGCTCGGAGCTACCTCGGCTCACCCGGACCCACCAATTATGGTAAGCTAAGGATGGGCCGGAGTGAGCAAGGTGTGAGCTGGGTTGAGCTAAGGGCACCGATAACTACGGGACGGTCAGGTCCCCTAGAAATAAAGCTGCTTGGAAGCGTTTGGCGCGTTCGAACCTATCCCTTGTTTATCAGACCTAAGGGCATTGGGTTTGGCCAAAGTTGCAAAGCCCTCAGCACTATATTGGGACTGTGTAGAATTATAGCTTCTCATTGGATTAGAGAGGTAGTTGAGGTAACGAATAGTTCCGTTCCATCTAATATAAAGGGGGGCTTGAGCACACAGCTCCGTAATCGCAAACAGGTAATAATAGGTCATATCGATGCCAGTTTAGCTCTGTTAATAAACTACCTAAACGATGCCTAAATTTCTCTTCTTTAATACTTAAAGATTACTGCCTTAATGTTAGCATAAAACACCATCCAAATACTCCATCCACCCTCACTTCCTAATAATCTTCTTTATTTCCCAACTAACCGGTTATTATCAATTTTCCTCAGATAAAGTGGTGACTTGGGGCGTTTGTTCAGGCTGATCCTATAGTTCTTTTTAGGCTCTATATGTAATATTACTGTAGCCGCTTTTGTATATAGCGATGTGTTCTCTGGCGCGTGCCACCGTCAAAAAGGGGCCGCGCCACGCGGTTCTTTAAACCGTGCTTCTTTTAATAATTATCAATCTGACGATTTTCACCACGAAGACCTCCCATTAAAAGCCCAGTAACATTTTAGCCCTTTAATCGAAGGAAGATAACTTAATCTACAGTTATGTTTCCTTTATTATTTTATACTAAGCTCTGTTCTATATTAAGTATTATTATATATTAAGTATGTATCTGTTTTTCTATATTATTTATATTTATATCTCTTTAATTAGAGGACTAATAATCTGGAAGTCGGCTTTCTAAGCTAACTGCAACGTTTTATAAGTGTAGTTCTCTTTATAGTGAACTGGTGCGGTGACGCAACAGGGAAGAAACCACAAAGAGGACGATACCTACAGAACGTCGCAGTGGGCTTAGAAGGCCAACTCCCAGACTACTGCTCCTCCGATTAGAGGGACGTAAATGCAACTGACGTACAGGGGTGAGCCTCCAGCCAACTAATACGCCAGCCGACCCGCACAACAACTCCTCAGGCTTCGGCGACATCTACCTCACCAACTGGCGCCTTCTCCGGGGCGTCTCCGGCCCGACCGTGCAAAGCGACGGCAGCCAGTGGACCGAAAACATCTACCGCCATCCCAACCTACAGGGTCTCCAGATGGAAGAGCGCTACAATATCGGCCATGACGTTTACAGCTTAGGCGTGCGTGGTCCTTTTTGAGATCACACTGTGGGATCTGCTCGTTCACAGGAGATCCGCTGACGGCCAGCCACGTGTTTCGGAACTATTGAAGACCACAGCCGGTTGAAGTCGGCGATGCCACGGATGATACCCAGGCTAAACTAAGAGCTGGGCTTAGTCGCCCCACGGAGGTCAAAAACATGTTGCTGAAGCTGCGAAGGAAAAAATCCCCCAGGCGATAGGGCTAGGGTACTACCGTCTTGTGACTGCGTGTTTAACTAGGCTGGATCAACCGAGCGGATTTGGATCGGAGGCGGACTTTAGGAAAATGAACAAGGTGGAGCAGGGTGTGCTTTTAAGGAGCTTATTCTCTGCTTTTTTAAGGAACTGTCTACCTGACACTGCCAGAAAGACGGAGGTTCTAGCCAGAGGCCAGAACACCATCCTGTTTGCCTTTCCCCTGCCGGGGGTTCTATGGTGCTGTTTTTCTGTGTATCTAATCCGCTTCCCGGTTCTGATTCACGACGGCTGCAGCTCGCCACAGAAGTCGTCAAAAACAGTCGATAGCTCGCTCTGCTTTTTCACAGTGCCCTTCTGCTTGGCACGATAGCATCCCTATTTCTCGGCTACGCCCTGATTTGAATCGTACCAACAAGCGCCTGTATCACGTCACCACACCACTGTTGTATCACACTCCCATGACGCAGCGGTTGTGGTGCGTTGTGCGGACGGTGATTGAGCGGCCGGACCTTGCTGCGCCGGTGGTGAGGTTGTATGTCAGCGATTCGGGAGCTGGAGACGAAGGGATTGGATTCTGAAGGAGGTGGTGGAGTGGTATTGGGGGAGGGCGAGGGAGGCAGTCCCTCTTAGGCGGGGTGAGGAGCAATGTTCAAGCTTATGCCGGGAGCAAAGCCAACACCAATTAGGCTCAGGGAACAATTCCACTGTAACTGTGCCACATGACAACATAATTTTGTCATCATTGGCATGAGTACCTATATCTTAGATGACATTGGTGCATGTCATCCCGTCAGTGGAGTGGATGCGAGAACCACTGAGATCGCAGAATCGGTTGAAGGAATGGCACTTGAAGCTGGAGCTGCCCCTTAGGGGTGTTTTGAATAGCAATTCACGCAGGGACGCCACCCTCATATTGCTGCTGCGCCACGGGATAAAACAACAGACTGTTGTTAAACACATTTCATGATTGCGCGATTAGACGCCGGCTGCTGACAGGCCCCGAGTCCCTGCATGTTTTGCGACTCTCCCAATTGGCCCTTGCCCAGGCAGCAGACCCTGTGCTGCATTGGAAACAAGGGGTAGACAATCGGATCGCCGGATCGCCAGTTTCTGCCCTAGGAGTGTCTTGCTGTGCCGTACAACCGGTAGATGCGTCTTCGCTTGGCACTGCGACAGCCATAAGCCGCCGCGAACCTTCAGTTCACCATGACCCGAAAGGAAATCTCTCCGAATGACTTTTGTTAAAATTTGCATCTGTTCTAGCAATGCTCAAACCTGGCGACAACAAGTTAGAAGGGGGAGGCTTCGTCTACCGAGAGTTTTCCGCCGCTTCTCCGATGACGCCCGGCACGTGTTCACCGCCTGGTGACACCCCTGTATTCGAGAAACACAAAAGTTACACTGCCACGACCTCTAGAGGCACTGGTATAGGGGATCTGGCCGGCCAGCAACCAGGGCAAAAACTTAGTCTGGGGTTAAGGTATTCAGAGATTGTGCCGGCATGGTTGCCCGAGATCGCCAGCTGCGTGGTTGGGGTCCTAATCTTCACCGGTACGGATTAAGCAAAAGTCATCCAAGTTGTGCACACAAAAGCGTGTTAACACTCTCACGGACAGCAATCATTATCATCTTGCGAGTCTTTGACGGTAAGAGACAGCCGGACCTCGTTCTCGGACTCACCATCAACTCAATTCTCCAATACCTCACATCCTTCACCAAGATTTGCTTCCTCGTCCCGGTCACCGAGGCGCTTTGCCAGCTGAGGTGGCTCTGGTTTTCCTCTCAGCCGAGGCCGCTCATCGACTTTGAAGTGTATGACGAGGCTACTCGCGGCGGAGTAGGGATATTTAAGCTTATGTTCAAGCTGAAAGGGATACTTGCATCGTGGGTATGGATCAAAGATAGCCTCTCCCATTACTGATTTCGCGATAGGCCCCTTCTTTGGCTCGCCAGCCTCCTTCTCATCTCAGGAGTCTTCACCTCAGCCGTAACACAGCAAGTCGTATCCATCAGGTCGGAGCTCATTGCCTCCAACAGCGCGATAGCCTCCGCTCCACGTGCATCCTTTTACTCGCGATGGACCGGCGTCGTATTCGAACTCGGTAAGCCCCCCCCCCGGCGTGCGCCTTAGACACCATACCTAAACACTCCCTCCACTTTCCAGAGGCAAACGATGCACTCGATCTCGAGCAAAAAATCCTCGAAACCGCCTACCTCAGCCCGGTGGCCTCGGTCCCCCCACTCGACCCCAACTGCCCCTCCTCGGACTGCGTCTTCCCGCGCTTCGGCACCCTCGGCGTCTGCGCGTCCGTCCTGCCCGTGACAAACACCACGGCGCCAAACGCCCCACAGATCCTCTCCTTCCTCGCCAGCACCACAATCACCAACGCAAACAACGCCTCCCTCCTCCCGGGCCTGCGGAACCTCCCGCGGTCGTACCTCGCCAGCGCCTCCGTCATGCAGGCCCCGACATACCTATTCGACACGCAGATCACGGCCACAGCGCTGGCAGATATCATGCTCATCTACACTTCGGAGCCTGTGGAGCCGGCGCTGATGCTCCCAGGGGACCTGCGCTTCATCGAGGTCGTATTGCACATGTGTGTTAAAGGGTACGACGTGAAGGTAACCGAAGGGATAAAAACCACACGGGAAACGGGTTCCGCAGCTAGAATTACCGGGGGCGCCGCCGCGGGTGTGACCTCCCTCAACGCGGCATGGAACACCGACAAGATCGCCACCCTCCCCCAAGTATCCTGCAACCGCGGCGTTGGCGGGCTGTCGCTCAGTCTCGCGCCGCCGCTGGACATACCAGGGACCTACGGAGTAGACCTCTGCACGGCTTTGATGACATCCGGCGCGGTGAACAAGTTCCTGCAGGGGTTTATTGCGCTGCGGGAGGGGGATAAGAGCGTCACCAACGGCCAGGTCGCGGGAATGATACTGCCTGCGGTGGGGACGGCGTTGTACGGGGGTTTCATGGGCGCCGAGCAGAGCCCTGAGAGGCAGGTGCAGAATGTCCGGCGGATGGCGGGGAATGTTGCGGATGGGCTGACGAATTTGTGAGTCATGGTGTTGCTCTTCTGGCCCGCCTGTGCATACCTAGGTACCCAAGCGCAGTACTTGAGGTGATTAAGGGTTGGTAGAGAGCAGTGACAAGAGTTGGCTGCTAACATGATGGCCTTCCAGACTCCGAGCAAAAGGCGCATCCTACACAAACTCATCCGGTTCCGTACTGGGGACAACCCTCCGCGAGACCCCCGTCGTCCGTGTCCGCTGGGCGTGGCTCGCCCTGCTTGCATCGCAGTTGGTGCTCGCTCTGGTGTTTCTCGTTGGTACCGTGGTGGCTACCTGTCGGGGCAGTGTGCAGACCATCAAGAGCTCGACAGTCGCGGGGATGTGTGCGCTGGATGAGACGGTGCGGGCCCGCTTAGGCCCGGTGGGGGATGTTAAGGAGCTGGCGAAGGTGGCTGCGGACGTGAAGGTCAAACTGAAATGGGAGAATTCGTTGAGGCTCGTTAATGTGACTTGAGAATCAGACGTGGAGCGCAGCGTCTGGTATAATGGATCGGGTTGCTAAAATCTATAATAGTTATAGGTAGTTGTAATAAAGTGGGCAACATATCTGTTGGGCCCAATCTTCGCCATTGAGAACAGTCATACACCCTCTTGCCAACTGGTTAGGACAACTCTTCCCATTGACCGGAGCCTTGGCACCGTAGAGGAGATACGGCACCAATCCACTATCCTCACCCGCACCCGTTGGAGATACTGGGCGGAGCCATGGCGCAGAAATTTTAAGTTCCATCCATCTTTGGCATGGAGGACTATGTACGTTGGCGCGTAGAGGAGGGAGGTCGTTTCAACGTGCAACTCTAGCCGGGAACGTTAACAAGATGGGTCTGGCTTATAATATCAGGCAGCTTCCATGCGCTGGTGAGGTGCTCACGTCAATTTGTCCGCATCAGGGCTAGCAAACCGTCGCAATCCAGACTGCCCTCCTGGATAGCGGTACCTCGTTTGACCAGGGCACGTTGATCCACTTTTGAAAGTCCTTCCAAGTGGCGTCGATCTGCCTTTGAAGGTCCTCCCGGATGGCGGCACGGAGTTTGACCGAGGATGTGTAGATGTGATTCTGAAGATCCTCTCACATGGCGGTACGGAGTTTGACTGAGGATATGATCTGCCTTCCAACGTCCTGCCGGATAGCGGCACGGAATTTGGAGAGCTCGGTTAGCAGAAGTGCCGAGTTAAGCGGCGTTTGTGGTGGTTGTTAGTCCACGGTGTGGGATCGAGTGTTGGGGAGGGAAGGGTTTGTGCGAAGAGTGGCCTGTATTTATGATGGTGAGGAGGTGGCTCGACAGATTAGGTTGGAGCATGGTGGGAGGTGATATCCTATCGGTCAATATTGTCAATATTGATTGATTAGTAATCATACAAATACTCTTCCCCGCTCCGATTCCTGTCAACCCCTCAACCCCTCAAATCCATCACATCTCTCCTCTCTATCTTCTAACGGCCTCTCTATCTTCCAATGGCCTCTCTAGATGAACCTGAAGGATCAATAGTATCTCAAGATACTACTACTACCACTTCATTTGCTCTTGAAGATCACGTTCGCAAAGCCACAGCAATCTGAGCCTACTCATCGTGGCAAAAACCGCCTCTTTTATTGTGCATATTGCTCATAGGTCTGGGCAAAGCACAACAAACGCACGATAACACCTTCTACGTAAGCATGATATCGCTCTTGAAGCCGCAATTCGTACCGCAAAGGTCACTAACAGCCATACTACTGACCTCGATTCACACGTCTTGAAAAAAGTCCTCAACAAAGATGCGATCAATTCAGCTCTTGTGACGACTCTTGTGGCCGTCAACTGGATTGGCACAGGGCTGCGGGGGATCTGCAGCCAAAACTGTGCGGAAGCACCGTGTGGTCTAAATACAAGGCGGTGGTAGTTAGTGTGTCAGAAGGTGTGTGGTACCCAGGGGTGTGTGGTGCCAGGGGTATTTCCCTACATTTAGGCTCAAACCGTAAAAGACGAGATCTTAGAAAACTCTCGCGTGCCCTTAAAAGAATGGTGGATACCATCTTAGACTAGACTTGTTTTAGAGTAAGCTGGCGGGATATTATAATGGTTAAGTTTTCTTTCCTTTAACATTGCCGATGTGAGCTAGAGATAATCTGCCATACAGTTGGGCTCAGCAATCTGTGACCACCCTATGCAGCTGACACTGTCTGGCAGTTTCCACTGACATTTTAGACCACTAACGCTTAATAGATGTACTCGCACAGACCCAGATGAAGAGTAAGTTCCGCAATCTCATGTTGAGATAATCACCACAACCACAAGCCTAAGGGCCTCTCCTTATCTTCAGTGTGCATGTCCTACCCCCATACAGCCTCCTTTTTTCTTTTGTCTTTCCCCAACTCGGCCATCACTGCCAACTTAAATTATTATGTCTCAAAATAATTAATTGGCAGCCCAAGAGAATCACACTGCGCCTTCTCTGTCACCCCTTGCTGTCGTCCATTCCACTGCAGCAACCGCCAGCCACCCTCCTCCGCCGTCTCCCACGGCCCAACCTTCTCCGTCTCCTCCAGTGTTGTCCAGTAGCCACGTGCTTCCAGGTATGCCCTGCTAGGGTTTGGGTCCCGCGTTCTCGCAAACGCGCTCCAGTAGTCGAGAGACAGCTGTAAGAATGGCACGTCGAGCCCGTCCCTGTCTGGGAGGCCGGCGCGGAGTGCATTGCCGAAGACGATCATCTTCTCCCCTGCGTGGCACTTATAGTACTCGGCGTCGGGGTCACCATTCGGCCGGGCGGCCGTCTTGGGCGCGTCGCAGTGCGGCTTCGTGTAGCCAGGTGGGCTGTATGTCCGGTTGAACTGGAACGAGTAGACGGCCTTGAAGGCGTCGTGCCGGGCGGCGGTATAGGCCGTTGCCTGCTCGAGGCACGTGTACAGGCCGTTGGTAGAGGCGCGAATCGTGGCGTTGAGAATCTGGGCTGGTGCAGTCGGGTTCGACGGCGCAAAGTTGGACGAATTGAGGAAGCGCGAGAGGTCCCCCACATTGCCGGGGAGCTGGTGAGCGAAGATGTCGGTGATATTGGCGCTTTCCTTGACCGGCTCGACGTCGACGCCGAGTTCGTCGCGGTTCATCCCTGTCATGAAGGCCACGTCCTTGGTGTAGCCACTTGTATTGTTGAGCGCCAGAGTGTTCGACACGAGCCATGTCCCGTCTTGAACGAGTGATCTGTGTCCTGTCAGCAAGTTGATCTCATCATTTTGCTGCTTTCATCGTTGGTTATATACCCGGCTACGGCACTGATGTTAATCAACTCGGTGGCGTTGACCTCTCGCATGCAGGCTAGCCGATCCGTGACGTTCCAGCAGCCCATCATGCCAAGGATGGACTTCGAAGTCCCCTCGAATTCTGACTTGATGGAGTTGTAGTAGGAAGTCGAGCCATGCTCATTTCCCGAGAGCCCCGTAGGACCGGACATGCTGATGGCCGCGTAGAACAGCCCCTGAGCCTTGGGAGAGGCGAGCAACGCCCGGACGAGCATGGCGCCCGCCGACTCGCCAAAGATGGTCACCTTTGTTGGGTCGCCGCCAAAGTCCTTGATGTGCTTCTGCACCCAGTTGAGCGCGTTGATGAGATCGCCAAGTCCATAGTTGCCGTTGTGGACCCCGTCATTGAATGCCATCCACCCAAGAGTGCTGACGCGGTAATTGGGCGTCACTACCACGACATCGCCCCGAGAAGCGAGATTCGTGCCATCGGCGTTCCCATTGTTGCTCGTGCCACTGGTGAATCCACCGCCATAGATGTAGAACATGACGGGCTTCAACTTCGGCCTGATGGCCTGGCTCCCGTTCAGCGGCGGGAGGTGGGTCGTCCAGACATTCAGGAAGAGGCAGTCTTCGCCACTACCTCTCTGCACTTCGCCGACTCGCTGCAGGCAGTCGGCCTTGGACGCTAGTGCCGGCATCGCCGTCGTCTCGTTCGGCTCGAACAGGGTCGAGTGCTCGAAGCGCGTAGGCTGTGCGGCATAGCGGATCGCGCGAAACTTCCACACGAAAGCATCGCGGTAGCCAGTATACACCTGACTCCCCACTAGATGGTTGACGAGATAGCCGGTGGCCGTGTTGTTTGCCTGCGTCGAGACAGGGGCGCTCTGGGTGCAGAGGGCGGGGAGCTCGAGGGCGCAGTCGGAGGGCATGATGTTGCCGTGGATATCAATGGCGCGGCAGTTGGCGGTGGGATGTCCGCTATCGACCCAGAAGAGCTGGCTGGCGGAGATGGGGCCGATGTGGGCCTGGTACGAAAGCGAGCTATTTAGGCCGTCGGTGAATTTGATCGTGTCCGGGCTCCAGAGGCCCTCGCTAAGAATCTTGCATGAGACGACAGCTGCGGTGTAGCTTGCTCGCTGGTGGACGAGGAGAGCTGCTGAGCCATTCTTGGGGTTATCTACATCGCTGGTTAGCATCCGCTCTTGCGACAAATGGGTCTCGATGCTCACTGTCAAGACGATTGTCGGATAAGATTGTCAGTCCGCCGCTGAACCACTCGCTTCTAGGTGCACTTTGTCGACCCTCTATAGTCGACGTCCCAAGAACCCCCAAGGTTGAAGAAAGCAGCAACACCCCCAAGGCAGCGGTCCGCAGTGCATGCGTCATCGCGCTATTTGCTGTCTGGTGCCTGGCAGCTTGTCAGTAATAATGCGGATGGTAGACGGCGACGCGGCCGACATCTATAAATCCATTCCATCGGGTAATTAGGTGCGGGCCGTCGGATGCGACGTACTAAGCTAAGCTACATCCGCTAGTCTAGGCCATCTCCGCTCTCCGCCCTTTTTCGCGCCTGTCGATCACTTTTAACCGTTTCCGCCGCCGGGGTCAATGGCACGCACACCGGAAAGGGCGAAGCCGTCAAATAAGTACTCGAGTGATCTAGGTTCCGCTACGATTAATTACCATGCTGGCGCCCGTCGCCTGTTGTTGTTATGTTTCTCGCCTCCCGCTGGGCTGGGCTAGGCCCTGTCCACCAATTTGGGCTCGCCTACCGATTTAGCCTCGCCTGCCATTTTTGCAGCGCCACCAGCTAACACAGCATTAATACCACATTCCATCATAACAGTGCTTAATCCGCTACTTAGTCAGCTTCTTAAATTTGTCTCTGGAAGACCTAGTCTTCAACATAGCTTCTGCTGTCCTAATGTCAGCTTGCCGTCCTCATCAGAAGAGAAGTAGGTGTCACCCGGTTAGGGTTAGGGTGGTGGAATGGAGCACCAGGCATTCTGGTCCGGAGCTGACCAGGTGCGGGGTTGGTGGTGAATCTGGGCCGTCCAAGGTACATCCAACGATTGGTATAAGGAACCCTCTCTTGCTCTGCCAAGGAGTGGCGGGCAACGACCTTGAGGCCATAGAAGATTATTAATCATTGCTCACCAGTCCTCAATCAATGAGTTCCAAGCTACTATGTGAGACACAGTCCCTTGTGACAGATTACACGTGATTTGCTTTCCATCGATAGGAAACTTTAGCCGGGGGACTGTAAAGGAGCCTCCGAGGCTGTGTGGCAGCGGTTTATGGGATCACCCTAGCTCAGGGAAGAATCAGGGCTCAGGACAAATCAACCACAGCTCACCCCAGCTCAGGATGATGAGCGAAAAAGGAAATTTCGTGTGCCCAGATTCGTCGCAGATTAACAGGCTGTTACTGACATGGCATCTTTGAATGTTGCGGAGGCCTGGGCGATGTCATGGGCAGCAGCTCCCATCGTTGCGCCCCACCTGTAGCTCAGTGCTACCCATCGTATAGACAGATCAGCTTGAACGATTTTAGTTGACTCGCAGTCGATGAGTCGCATTCCTGGAATGTCTGGAAACTTGATATTGCCCGCACAGGACTTTCCATAGCCGAGCCTTCTCGGGATCAAATGACGGCGGGACAGGTTGAGGTTTCAACAATCCAGGACCGTCGTCGCTACGACACACTACGGTGTACCCTGTATCCCCACTAGCCGCAATGGACCAGAATTCTATTCTCATCGCAGTCTAGCCAATAAAAGTGTTGTTTGGTACCTTATCTATTACGGATACATACCCGCGAAAAGCCGCTGGTGTTGATCCGCTGGCTGCAGCTGCACCCACTCTGGAGTAACCAAGAGGACAACGCTGTCCTTGACGTCCGGGACTCTGCGGTAAACACCCTCCCCTACCCCGATCGCGTTCCGGGTGTAGGAGAAGGCGCGCAGTCGGAATCCATCGTCTTGGCCCCACTTGAAGTTACCATGACGTTTGAAGTGTTCCATCTCAGCCCCGCGTCGGTCGACGGCGGCCGAGAGGAGCTTGCAGAGAGCGCACTTCGGCAAAGGTTTGTCATCCCCTGAGATGACAACTTGAAATCGATCCGCATTCTCGTCGAGAAGCATTCTGTCCGGGCCCAGGGTCCCATTGTCCAGCGCGTCTAGGGCACGAGAAAAGTCAATGTTGCGACAGGCGCGGCAAATTGACGCGTCGGGTTCTATGGCTATCGCGCGAGGGCGGCAATGAGGGGTTGTGAAGGTGGAGTGTAAGATCTGTGCCTGAGAGGGAAAGTTGGGGGTCTGCTGACTTCAACGAAATGGAAAGGAGTTAAATTTGGACGAATAAAATGGCCTGAGGAAAGAAGTGCCCATGGTCAGAGATTGAGCGAATCCCGTCGCAGGGCAGGCACACCTCGCGTCGAGCATGCTGCACTGCCCCGCCTTTGCTGCCTGGGACTTGAATTCTTCAGATCTCAAGCCTCCTCCCCCAATCACTGGTCAACCAACTCATCACTCAAAAAGCCTCAAGTTCCAAGCTAAGTGGAAATACCAAGGAACGTCTACCATGAGACTCCTCAACGCCAAAACTTTGCAGCTCGAGCTCTTCCCGGATCCCGCCCACGTCCGAGATGCGACCCCCTACGCAATTCTGTCGCACACGTGGGAAACCGACGAAGTCACTCTCGACGACATGAAAGATCTCGAGGTCGCAAAGTCGAAAGCGGGGTTCGGAAAGATCCAATCCGCCTGCAAAACCACCATCGACCACAACCTCAGCCACATTTGGATAGACACGTGCTGCATTGACAAATCGTCAAGCGCGGAGCTCTCAGAAGCGATTAATTCCATGTTCAACTGGTATCGTCGCGCAACTGTTTGTCTTGCGTTCCTAGCCGACTTTCCCAACGGCGCCGCGATCGACAAGCAGCTTCCGCTGTGCAGGTGGTTCACGCGCGGATGGACCTTGCAGGAGCTGATTGCCCCCAAGAACCTACTTTTCTTTGATGACGGGTGGAATCTCATCGGGGCTAAGGCGCAACTGGGGGTTAAGATTCAAGTTATCACAGGCATCAGTCAACAGATCCTTGTGGGATCTGAGCCACACTCGTCTGCTCCATTGGCGAAAAGGATGTTCTGGGCAGCCAAGCGACAAACCACAAGAGTGGAGGACAAGGCTTACTGCCTGCTCGGCATCTTTGACGTCAATATGCCCATGATCTACGGCGAGGGATCCAGAGCCTTTTTCCGATTGCAGGAAGAGATCCTCCGCAAAACTACCGACTTATCCATCTTTGCATGGAGAATGCAAACTTATCTTAGTGGCCGCGGGTTTGTAGACGGCCGACGAAACTGGCCGGACAGTGACGAGGGCGAAGAGATTGGAGTTGATCGATGTGTAAGCGTCTTGGCCGAGTCCCCCGCCGATTTCTGGGCTTGCAGCCATATCACTCTGAACGAGGATCAATTCCAGTTCCGAGATGAAATCAGTCCTACAAACAGGGGCATTAAGATCCAAGCTTCCTTGGAGTTTACGGGAGATTCAAACTACACCATGGACCTGCATTGTTACAATGCGCCGCCCAACTCTGGGGAGACACGGCGGTTGGGCATCCTCCTTAAACGGGTTATGGACACTTATGTCCGCCGCATGCCGTACAGGACAGCCACGGTACGATCTCAGGCGCACGATACGCTGCCTCGGCCGATCTTACTAGCGTGCACGGCAAGTCAAGTACCGATGCCTCCGAGCCTGGTTCAAACCACCCGCCATAATTCAATATCATTTGAATTCAAGGATTCAAAGGACCGAAAACTCTCTTTCGTCCAAGAGGAGCTCAGGGGTGTCCCGGAAACATACTGGGAAGACCGAAGCCGCAAGTTCTCTCTTGGCGGTATCAGCCGTTTCATCTGCTTTGTATGCTTCCAGATAGAACACCCGCCCCCGGCAAACAACGATTCAGGATCCGATACCAACAGTATTGTCGAGGGCATCATCATTTGCGCAATGGGTGGAAGCCCAAACCCCAACTTCTGCATGAAGCTCTACACGAGAAAAGAATTCGAACGCAGCCCGAAACGGAACCCAAAGTTTGTGATCAACCCATTTACCGACGTGGAAAAATACGGCCCGGCTGGACACCAGCCCAGCCTGGAAAGGCTAAAATGTAGTCTGACGCCCAAAGACGCGTATAAACATCCGCAGACTGTACGATTTGGCGGTGAACAGAAGTACGCAATCATGGCGAAGGCTAATGAAGACCATGGGGCTCCTGTCGTTGTTATCAGCTTGCACCGGGAGGACCCTCTAAGCACTGTGAAATAACTGGCAGATGGGCTGCATTCGATCGCAGGTTCTCAGGTGTTTGTGATTACCTACAAGCCAACATGGTGGCTTTTGTTTGTTTTGGCCCGAGTCGTGACCACTCGACACGACCTGTATTTGACGGAATGGTACAAATCATCTCGACATTAAATCTCTCCGAACTCGTTTCAGTCATGTACATAAATACCTAGTTCTATCCAGGGGACTGGCAGACAAGTTTACCCCGGCATCCCCCCGGACACCAAGTAATCCCGACACCTCTGCAACGGCCCCACCACCCGCCTCAGCATCTCAGCCCGCCACCGATCCGGCGGTGTGCTCCGGTTCCCGCCCAAACACCAGGCCACAGCCTCGGCGTAATCCGCCCCCGCTTCGGGGAGCACGTCGCACTGCCAGGTGCGCGCCGCCATGATGTCAAACACGGCTTTTTGCTGGGGTGTCGCGCCGGCCGGCCACGATATTCGTGATGGTTGGGTCTCAAGCGGGCGGCCGAAGCAGAGCTCGAGGAGGAGAATGCCGAGGTGGTCCAGGGCGTCGGTGAAGGCGGCGGCGGGGTGGGTGGTTGGTGGGCTCGGGTTGGGTTTTGCTGTCTGGGGTTCATGTTCATGTTGCGTTTTGGTGTTGAGGCTGTGGGTGATGTACGGCCGGTCGAGCAGGAAGATGCCGGAGGTGGTTTCGTCACGTGGGAAGTGCACGTCGGCTTTGCTGAAGCTGTGGGCGGATGGTAGCCAGGGCGAGTCGAGGAGCTGAAGGAAGGACGAGGCCATGGTTAAGGAGAGGGCGTAGCGCTGTGACCTAGTAGGGGTCGGGAAGGCGGTGTTGTTGCCGAGGAGGATCTGCTCGAGGGTGATGGATTGCGGTGGGCTGGTATCGTTGTGGTGATGATGTGCGAGAGTGTGAACGTAGTACCGGTACTCGTCGCCGGCGAGGTACCCGGCGCAAGATCCGGCGGGGAGACCCAGGGAGGCGCAAAGATTGAAGATTTGCGGCGGCATGTTTTGGTGAGGGACTGGCGCGCGTGTGAGTGTGACGGAGGGAGACGGTCTGCTCGGCAGTTCAACGCACATTGTGGTTGTTGCCGCCTTTCTCGATTTTGTCCGGAATGAGGATTTGGCTGGCCGGTTTCGTCTGTGGTCCGGCTGGGAGACAGATATGCTTGTATTCTCGAGAAGAGCTATGCCCTCCCTCACCACAGTTGCCACCACAGCCTGAGCCTCATAATCCCGCGATATCCTTGTGGTGTGGATATCCCACCGGGACGCATAAAACGCCGTAAAGATGATTTGAAACTCCGGTGGCTGTTTTGTCGCCCGGTGCTGGAGAAGCAGCTTGGCGCTGTGTTGCTGACACCGGCAACCCTGGAGAGATGCTATCAGCGCCTTGAAGAGACCGCGGGCTTGGACCCAGAAGTTGCATAGCGTGGCGTCGATGGCGGCAAGCTGGCTGACTGCTGTCCTTTCCTGCACCAAGCGCTCCTCATCGTCGCTCGAGCCGAGTAGTTTCTCCAGTTTGTTGCAGTACTCCTGTAGATCGCCGAAGAGACGCTTCCTGATGGCCTCGTTGTTGCTGAATTTCAGCCGGTAGAGCTGGAAAACCACCTTTTCCTTTGTGGTGATGGTCTTTGGGTTTGCCGACGCTTTGAGCCGTTCCTGGACCGAGTTTGAGTCGACGGCGAGCTCGAGGTTTATGTCGTTCATGACACGTTTGATTCCCTTCATGTACTCGAAGTAGAGCTCGTACGACTCCCCTAGTCTCTTTTCGAGGAGGCTCGCGATCGAGGGATCCTGCCAGGCGACACCAGCCGGCGCTGCGAGAAGCACCTTGATCTTGTCATCGTCGGCGACAAGAGGTAGCAGCAGCTGTCTCATGTGCCGCGCAAAAAGCAGGCGATGAAATTCCAGATCGTCGCGCCACTTTTTGTACTCGAGCTGGATTTTGAAGAAGAGCCCGAGCCGGGTGGCGACCTCGCGATACTTGTCGAGGGCCGTGATGGCAATCGGAAAGGCCCCAAGTACGACGCCGGCGACTTCGAAGCCCGACATTGTGACGAGGGAGACTTGACTGTCTTTTAGCAGGCGCTGGGCAAGGTCAGCGAGAGTCGAGACGAACCTGGAAGTTGCGATGCAGTCTGGACCCCGCCCCTCCCTGCACGTCAAACCAATCACACTGCCGGAATGTCGACGGCTGAAGTTTCAGGGTGTGCGTGCGGGGTAAAACGCAGCCATTCGACCACCGATTGTCGTTCCGAAGCTATCAACAAATCTACGGTCGCTCTACGACCAGAAGACGATAATGAACCATGGAGACCCCCCAACCGACCATCTCGGAAACGAGCCGAATGGTCCGGCAACGTTTTCTCGATCTTGTGTCCATCTTAACCGCCAAACAGCAAGAGACACCGCGTGCCACTGTCGCTAGTCCCGCGACGGTCACGGATGCTTTGGAGCGATTCACCCTGTGGGCGGGAAACCTGGGCGCCATGCGAAACCCACAGACAACGCTATCGCTCGATCATCGACTCCATGCATCGGAGGCTGCTGATGTTCGCGCCCACATTCTGTGCCAGTTGGACGAGATCGTGGAAGCCCTTGCAATTTGTTAGTCCAGCATTTAGCACTCTCGCCGGCAGGATATGCGCTGACACATCGCGACAGTAACTGAGATGTCGTTGGGGACGAAACCGAACCGGAATACCAGTCTCGAGTCCGATGACGATGACGATGATGAGCACACGCGCTTGGGACAGGACGAGGCCACCGTTACGCTCGAGGTCGTGTCGGAATGCATCAAATCCCTCTTTCGAACCGGGATACTTGTTCGCAAGTCGGCGCCCCGCGACCGATTCAAGAGAGCGCTCCAAATTCCCGACCTAGCATTCCCAGCCTTCTACGACATCGATTATGTCAAACAGAAACACCCAAAGGCCAGCCCCGAATGGCTGTCCAACCGGCTTGGTGGCGCCATTGCGAAGCGAAGGCAGTTTATCAAGTATTGCCGCGATCACCGAACTCGTCTCGGAGCTGAGGATGCTGCCAATGAGGGTTTGGAGGTTCTTGCCACAGCCACGGAACGACTCTCCAGCAAGGCAACCACGTTCGCCGCCAACAAAGCCCAACAGACCGAAGCAACTGAGAAAGACGACGAAGACGCTGCCGTGTCCATGTGGAGTGCCTCCACCACGGCTGACACGTTGTCGACTTTGAAGCTTCCCCGCCTCGCCGACCTCTCGCCGAGCCGCGAAGCTTTCGAATGCCCTATTTGTTTCACCCTTCAGTCCTTCAAGCACGAGCGGTCGTGGCAGATACACGCCTTCAGTGACCTCAAAGCCTATGTTTGTACAGTGGGCGGCGCCGCGTGTGACAGTGAATTCTTCAGCGGCCGGGACTCGTGGTTTGAGCATGAGCTGAAGCACCACCGCGCCCGATATTGCTGTGTTCTCTGCAGCCTGGGGCCGCTTCCCTCTAACGAGCTCAGGAAACACGTTTCGGAAACACATGGACCGTTTCCCGCTGATCAGTTGGAGATGCTACTAGATGCTGGGCGGGAAGCAACCATCAAGTTCAAGGCTCGGGACTGCCCGTTCTGTGACGAGTGGGCAGCCACGTTGCAAGCCAGAGCCAACCCAGAGGAAACTGTCCACATCACTTCCAGTAGGTTCAAGAGACACGTCGCGGCACACCAGGAGCAGCTCGCCATTTTTGCGATGCCCCGGGCCATCGAAGAGAAGGGTACACCAGGATCGGGATCTGTGGGCGCATCTGTCTCTGAAAGGGTCTCTTTGCCATCGCTGTCGGGAAACGATACAGACCAGGAAAGAGCAGGGGAAGATATAAAAGTCGTTCTTCCAAAAGACACTGGTGAGTTGGGAAAAAAATTTGACATAGGGGCCTCCATCGAAGCGACCGTCGAATCCATCGGACGGAGTGTGGCAATGGAGCCAGAGATAGAGAAACCTACCAGATTTGCTGCGGTCGAAGATGCTGATGAATCGGACAATATCATCGAAGGAACCATGCGCTACGCGACCTCGTCCGTAGCTAGTCCGACCAAGGAGAGGCCCAACACGGGCCGAAAACGGCAGGACAAGCGGAGAGACTCGTCAGCCCCGCTTACTGAGTCTGATTCAACGATGCATCCCCAAGAGACAAGAGACGAAATGAAAGAGGTCTCTGAGAAGCAATCAATGCGGCCCCCAGCCAAACTATCAAGGACAAGGCCCATTCTCACACGGGAAGCGGAGGCATCCTACTATGGCGTGGTCAAAACAACCACGGCATCCTCGCAGGCTCGGCCCCGCAGGCCCAGGCCAGTTAGCTACTACGGGGACCAACGGCCACCACAGCCTAACAGCGACTTCTACTACCCGCAAGCAGAGGCACCGCCACCGACATCGCCCTCACAATCACAGTTCAATTACTACGCAGAGCAACAACCCCTGGGGCAAACACCCATATCGTTCCCACCGCCACCATGGGCAGAGTCAATCCAGCCACTATATCTGCCACCGTCACCAGCGCCGATAGTGGGACAGCAGCGATTCCCTGACTACTTTTCTCGTCCGCTCGAGGACAGGTTCGTCTCGAGGCGACCTGTGTCATCCATGGGGTTCCGACCACCCCCAAAAACAGGCATAAGGGACGAAGATGATGATGAACCAACCGCTCGCAGGCCTCCGCAGGATCGCCGCACGCCAAGACTTGAAGATGATTGGGTGGCAATGCCACCCCCTCCCGGGAGGCCAGTGACTTCTCGTCCAACAGCAATACCTTTCCCACCACTGCCAAATACGCCGGCAAGACCAGAAGTGCCATACGAGGACGAAGACGAGGACGATGGGGTGTCGCGAATCGAAGTTGCTGGGCATCGTAAGCCGCACTCCTACTACGGGTCCTATATGGGGAGTTACGAGGACAAGATGTTACAAGCCGCCAGGTACCAGGCAGACGTTGGCGGGTCCTCGATTCCGCTAACGGCCGAGGCGCTACGCAAGGCAGCCAGACATCGCAACCGCAGCAGATCATCGAGGAGTCCGCCGAGCCGCGACGAGAGTGACAGGCAGGAAAGCACAAAAGCTGTCAAGACTACTGAGAACGACAATGACGTTGCCGTCAGGGTGAAGGAGCGCACTAGGGAGGATCATGTAGAGGAGGCGACTCCATCTATTCGACAGGATGAACAGTGGGATACAGGTATCACTCCGACGTATCCCGAGGATGAGGGGTAGTCTTACATGAAACTGGCTCAGACACGGCAGCATCATGGGAAAACTGCTGGATAATGCCTCCTGTGACTGGCAAGCAAGTTTTTAATATCTCGTCCTCCTTACATACAAAGAAACCTTCAAGTATCCCACGGGCAGACCACTCCCCTAAATCCGCGGGCTTTTCTGTATCGCACGTTTTCCGCCGCCAGGCAGTAACTCAAACTCCCCCCTGGTCATCGTCGGAGGCGGATAAGACAGCACCAACCCCGCATTCCCGGCCGCCTCCTTGATACGCTCAAGCCTCTCCCACGGCCACACCTCCGGCTCTGGCTTCTGATAATATGGGCCAGGCGACCACAACACACGCACATGTCTTAGAGGCAACCTCTGTGAGATGGCCGTGGAAATCAGCTCGTCCAGCCAGTTCGCTCCGTTTATCGGGCCCAAAAGTCCATGGTTTGGCTCCCCGAATTCCTGGTACGGCCCTTTTCGGAAGCCGGTCGCAAATTCCCAAGTGAATTTCTCCAGACGTGGGGCGGTGAGGATTCCCTCGAGGATGGCGGCGTCACCGGCAGTGTCGTCAAAGTGCAGAGTTAGTTCCTCGAGGGCCTTGAATTCGGCAAGGCTGAAGGTGGGTGTGCTTGGGCTCGGGAAGTTGTGCAGGGGCCCGATTTCGACAGCCTTGAGGGATGAGCTGTGAGGGGAGAGGGTGGAGAATATGTTGGGGATTGTCCAGGGTGCGGCGTTCCTTTCGCGAGCTACGGAGGTGCGGAGGTGGATGGAGAACTTGGCGAGGGCTTTTGGGAAGAGGAGGAATTGGCGGAGGTTTTCGATGGGGCCTGTGTATTGAAGAAGTGATAGCGAGGTGATTGACCAGGAATGGTTCTGGTTAAAAGGTTAGAATGCCGGTAGCTGTAGTAGGGGGCTAGTTGGGGATAACTTGAACCTGCCTTGATATCTGCCACAGGGCGCAGGTCATGTTGAGTTCGAGCATTAGCCGTGAGAGAGCCAAGGCCCCCACCAATGACCAAACGGCAGTGCTCTAAACTAGACGGACTCTCAAATAGCTGGTTGATACACCCGCGGTATATTTGGGTTGTGGAATTGAGTGCAACCTCTTTCAGACGGGGCATGTTCAGTGCTGCTGTACGAACAACTGCCGTCAGGGGCACGTCCCAGTTCCAGTAGCGAGAGTAGATGTTGAGTGTGGTTGTGTTGGAAAGCCAACTGGCGAGAGTTTTGGCCATGGACCCGGCGTCGAGGTTTTCATCGGGTCGAGAGTCGTAAAACGGGACGATTATCGAGGTGTTGGAAGCCCAATAGAAACTGTAGCTCAATGCTCTGCAATGTTCCCGCAACGATGGGTTTGTTTGCAAGGTTCGATAAAGACGAAATGAGGCAGACTGTGACAATTGGGCTTCGCCGTCCCACAGTGGGACGGCCGATGGGGCAAATGACACGGCCAAGTGTGAGTACAGTATTGGTGTTGCAATGCAGTGGAAGCGACGGCAAACAACGGCCAGTGGCACGACATCCCAGCGGACTTGAACGGTAGACAGCTTTGACTTCGGGGGGTGTTTTGGGTGCGTTGCGAGGTTAAAGATCTCGGTCAACAACTCGCCCGGCAACAGGTTGATGATTGGCGTCGAGTTGTGGGCCATCGGGATTTGGGGCCGGAGTAGGTACAACTTTAAGACGAACCACAAGGTCGGAAGTGGGCACTGAATTGAGGCCATGGCTTTTATGCTCTTACATGCATGGTCGTGGCTTCCCGAGGGCCGCAGGGTTACCCCTCATAGTGAGTCAGAGCTAGGCTGTGCCTGCTCCGAGCTTCGATTCAATTGGTACAATAATCACTTCAACACTGTCGGTTTAACGACCTGTGCGTACATGTGTGTCCTGGCGCTCGGCCTTGATCCAAAAGTCGGGCCAAGGCTTTGTTGGATCGACCACCGACAGGTCGAAGCGGCGAAGAAGCTCAACAAAGACCTTGTTCAACTCCATCAACGCTACTTCTTTGCCGAGGCACTGCCATCGACCGTGGCCAAAGGTCAGTGCCAACGCCGCATCCATAGCCTTGAGCCTTAGCGCGTCCACATCGAGCCGGCGCTCGGGGCGAAATACCCCGGCGTCCTCGCCCCAAAACCCTTCGTCATGCATCACGCCCCAGGCGCAATAACCGACCTCATGCCCGCCGGGAGCTTGATGCCTTTCCATTCGTCTCCAGCGGCGGAGACCTTCTTGGAAAGCATACCTGCCACTGGCGGGTGCCATCGCATGCTTTCCTTGATGACAGCCTGAAGGTATGTCATCATTTGTGCGGCTTCGTTGGAGATGACCTCGCCCTCGCAGAGCAAAGAAGTCACAGCAGCAATTTCTGAGAGCAGCGCGGTGTGTGTCCGGGGTGTGGTAATGATTAACAGGAGAATCACCCGGACGGCGGTCGATGTGGTGTCTGAACCGGCAATGCTGGGGAAATGTTACCACCCAGTCTAGTACCAAGAGAGTTGCACTGAGGGGACGGAAAGGCCACTTACATCTGCAACAGAATCTCAGCCTCAGCCTCATCTTGTGTCAGGCCGTGCGCGACAAAAGATCCGAGCATGTCACTCTGGACCTTCCTGTCGGGACCAAAGCGCGCGGCGGCGTTCTCCTCTGCGATGCTATTCCGGGCAGTCAGTACAAATCAACTTTCGCAACATGTTATATCCACCAAGAGACCAAGACTTACGCCATAAACCTCGCAAAGCCCGTCATATCCTTCCCAGTCGGCAGCAAGATCGTGAACACGCGCGAAGCCAAGATGTCATACACCCATGGGTATATCGTGACAGACAAGAACATGGCAAACGTCCTCTCAGTTGTAGCAAGATACCCGAAGCGGTCATCGTCGCGTGAAACAAACTCAAAGGGCTCGCCGTACGCCAAGTCAGCAATCACATCGAGGGTAAAGTACTACGCCTTTTGGTCAAAGTCAAACGCCTTGTTGTACGCAATGTACCAGTCCTCGATCATACGCACGAGAGGATTGTGGGGTCGACGGCGGCTTCGGCGCTGTGGGGGCCGAGGTTTTTGCCCGTGTATCCGGGTGCCATTTGGGCGCGGCGGGGAGCATGGCCTGCGGCCGGGATGATGCAGACGTTGTCTTTTTCGGGATGGAAACACAGGGCGTTGTAGTACCATTCTCCGCGCACGTAGGTGCTGCGCGCGCCGCTCATGCGTCTGACGAGGCCCGGGTCGCTGGTGATGACGTGCTAGGGCCCGACTCTGGCGACGGAGCCTGTTAAATGGAAGTGCATCCGGTTAGGATGTTTTCATTTTGAAAATAAAAGGATAAAAAGTGGAAGAGGAAAACGAGGAAGGAAAGATGGAAAACGAGAGAGGAAAATGCGGCAATGGAAAAAGGGGTGAAATGGGAACCAACGGCACATACCGTACTTCTTTTTCACTTCAAAGAATTTCAGGTAGGAATTTCCACTGACCGCCTGGCGGAGCAGCCATTGCCGTGTTCAGCCAGTGGTTACAGGACCGGGGACATGCTTTAAGCGGAGGTAATGAACGACGCGGGAAGCTAAATTCTTTGCGAGGAGTAGAGCGAAGAGGACGCCTAAGAGGGCGGAAACGAATCAAATTTCGCCTGTCATGTTCACAAGTCTCTTGTTGGTGGAGTGGTTAAAGTGATTGATCAATAAGGTAAAGAAGTTGTCAGGGGCAGAATGTAATGGCTATTCACTATACCATTAGGTAAACAGCTGAGACTATCCCGAGGCTCAGCACCGTCGAGCGGCCGATGCCGGACATTTCGACCTAATTAGTCGTCGGTCACGGCTCGGCCAGCTACCAAGCTTCGGCTCCCTCGTAGCCTGCATTTTCGGTTGCACCAGCAACCCCAGTCCAGGACTGACATACTGTGTAAGCGATGTCAGAAATGGAGATATAGCCAACTGAGCTGAAAAGTGTCAAATTACGTAATCGCGCCTTGGCGCCACGGAACCGCAGCGCGGCCGAGCACTAGAGCTTCGCTTGGCTGAGAAGACCGCTCTCTGAATAGAACACGACTTGACGGCGGCAATTACTGTGTTCTTGGTTGACTGCGTTGAATTCAACAAAAGGAGCTCAAGGGAGTTGAACTGACTACGTCAGTTCAGCTGGTGTGAGCCACAATTGTCACACCATTTGCCACCATTTACAACTATAATAGTAGGGTCTCTGGCTTCGCCAGAGAGCCACAAACAAGCAAGACAATCAAGTAGTTGCAACCCCATCAATTTCACAGAATCCAGGGTGCAGTGTTTCTGACAAGCGACTGTATCCTGTCAGAAAGAAAGGGGGTTCTGGCCACGCAGTGCCAGAACGCCGGGTTCCTAGCGTTAGAAAACAACGGCTTTAGAAGGTGCTAGAACTGTAGATTTGCAGAGTCATTTCGGCGTCCGGTGTCTGCTTTGTTTTATTCTAAGTTTTGACCGGTGCTCTAACAGATGCCTGTGTGCTCTGGAAAGGTGGGGCTCTTGTTGCAGTGATTGGTGAAGATACAGCCCAGGGCGTGGCTTAGCGAACGGCAAGTTCCAAAACACTGGACCCTCAATTGGACGAGCGAGATGCACCTGCTAGCTGGATTGAGGCAGTGCTCCCGATGCCCCCGCACTGGCAGGCTCAAGTCGGAATCCCCTCACAGTCTCTCCTCTCGCGAATTTCCATTCTTCGCACGATCAATTCGCCCCGCGCATCACCACCCATGTAAAGCCGCCCTTATCCATCTTGAGACGAAACCGTTTATATAGAGCCTCTGCGCGGCTCGTCGCGATGGCTGACCCTAACGAGCACGTTTTCGAGTACGCGGCAATTGATCTTGGCGTTCCAGCGTTTCGGCTCCTACGCATTCTGAAAGGGCGAGGCATTTGGATATGCTGCGAACTCTTCCAAGCAGTCTTGACCAGAGCCGACGATAGGAAAGAAGCCATTTCCTACGAAGCACTTTCTTACGTGTGGGGTTCTGATCGAAGAGACCGCGTCATCGAGATCAACGGGATGCATTTTTGGGTCACCAGGAACCTGTACGACGCGCTCCAGCAGCTACAACTCCCCGGCCAAGATCGGATTGTGTGGGTCGATGCCATTTGTATCGATCAGACCAACCAAGCCGAGCGTGGCCATCAAGTGCGGCACATGGGTCAGATCTACAAGCGAGCATCGCGGGTCATTTACTGGCTGGGTTCGCCAACAAGCGACACTAATCACTGTCTCAATGCCCTTCGGTTACTTGAAAAGAAAAGCAGAGGTGTCGCACGCAAGGACTGGACCCGCGAGCAGTGGCTGGATCTATGGAAAGCCTCCTGCGGAAGCAACCGCGCCCAGCAACGTGAGGGCTTGCGTGAGCTGCTAGGTCGGCCCTGGTTTCGAAGAGTTTGGATTCTGCAAGAGGTCGCCCACTCCCACGCCGCCATGGTTTCCTGCGGAAAGGCTTCGGTTTCGGCACGAATGTTTGGAATGGCCGGTTCTCTGATGGAGCTACGGCCCAGCCAGCACTGTCAAGCAGTTCTCGACATGATGCCCGGGCCCTTCCGGCAGGCTTCTTGGTTCGGCGGCAATCAGGACTTACATACCTTGCTGGAGCGTTTTGGTGGTAGCGAAGCGACTGACCCCCGAGACTTGGTTTACGCGTTACTGGGCATGACGACGGATGCCATCGACCACATAAAGCCAAACTACACCGAAGACGAGGTGTCTGTCCTACACTCCGTCTTCCGGTTCTTGTACCGCGTTGACTTGGGCTCGACTGAAGCGGCCTCGAAGCCAACATCGCTCCGCGAGTTCTGTCGGCAGATAGCGCACTACACCACGGTGGCCCTGGAGATAGCAATGCAGGAAGAATCACACGGCGACAGCGCAACTACGTTCATCCTACAACAGTACCCAAACATCACCATCAACTATTCGACGCTGTTGTCCGCGGCGAGAGATCGAGTCAACTCCCCTAAAACTCTGGAAGTTTTATTCTCACATCGGCAGCCGCCCCAGGTCTGGTACCCCGGTTTGATGCGAGCAGCAGCATCAAACGAAGTCACGGGCGAATACGATGTTAAGTTCTTGTTAGACCAAACAAAGCATCAAATCGCGGTCACAGAGGATATTCTCGTAGCCGCAACGGGGAATCACTCAAAGGGGGCGGCTCTCATGAATATGTTTTTCAACCATCACAGCATCGAAGGGTCGGATATCACATCAAATGTCATCGATGCTGCAGTCAGGAATCGCAGATGTGGCGAAGATATCCTCCTAACGCTTATGAAATATGGGGGGCCATACCGTCTCACTGAGAACATCTTGAGGGGCGCTGCAAGCAATGCCGAGACTGGTGCATCCGCCATCGAACTCCTTTTGACTCATGGGCAAAGAGGGGACAAGACTCTTCGTACGCAGATTAAGCATGTCCTTGATTGGGTGGCGGGGCCGTCCGACGACCACAGAATCCCCCTTATCCAACGAGCGGTATCCGACTCGCAAGACACCGTGGTTCTGAAACATCTGCTCGACTGGATCCCAATTCAGGATGACACCGCTGCCCACAAAAACCTTGTGTGGGCATCTCGATTCTCGGTGGATTTAGTCAAGCTGCTGCTTGCACACGGAGCCGACGTCAACGTCCAGGACATGACCCATTATCATACGACACCGCTTGCAGCCGCTGTCTCCTGTGGCCACACAGATATTGTTCGTCTCTTGCTGAGCAGTGGCGCTTCTGTCGACACACATGATATCCGGGGCTGTACGCCGCTCCATTTTTCAGCCAGAAATGGCTTTGAAACAATTCTTACCCTGTTGCTAGAGCAGGGGTCCGAAGTCGATGTCGACACAAGAGACTATCAGGGCGTAACACCTCTTATGTACGCTGCCTTTGCAGACCATTGGTCTGCCGCCAATATCTTGATCCAACACGGTGCTGGGGTGGAGTTAAAGTCCAAACTCGATTACATGACCGCGCTCCATTATGCGGCGCAACACACTCTCAAGACCACACAGACCGACGTCATCGACTTGCTTATCCAGCACGGAGCTTCGGTCAATTCTACGACTCATTACGGCAAGACGCCATTATGTGTGAGTGCGGAACGTGGAAATATCAACGCCTCTATATCATTGATAAAACACAACGCCGATATCGAGCTTGGAGGGCCGACTTACGGGACGCCGCTGGTTCGTGCCGTGAATAACGGCTACCTAAATGTGGTTGAGCTTCTGTTGAACCAAGGAGCGAACCCAGAGGCGACATTCTACTCGGATGCGGACCACTGTCACTTGACCGCGCTGATGATTGCGGCTGGCAATGGTCGTCCCGACATTGTTGAGCTACTGCTCGCGCACGGAGCTGATGCCCATGCAAAGAACGAATTGCGGCAGAATGCTCTTGAATACGTAAGGCTGTTCGAAAGGGGTGATGAAAAACGGAAGTTGTGTATAGCCCTCCTCCGAGACCACATGAAAAGCCCAACGGGGAGTACAGCTTCTGTTGGTTGAGTTGGATGTAGGACATGACAGTTAGACAAGCCCGGCTCTGGCCTGGTTGGTTAAGATCACCAGCCGTGTCGAAGATATCTCGTCGCTTGACTTACCTGGGACCAATTAGTTTAAGGATTCTTTCCCATGTCAACCCGAGTGAGTCGTTTCTGTGGTCCCCCTCGGCTCTCGTTCTACCTCTTCAGTGGTTCTGTGCTGACCAGTTGCCAAAGCCGCACCACGCGCCAGTTGCCTGGGGTGACTTCCGTGTACTCCTGAACCAAAAAACACGCGATTTCACAGCCAAGAGTAAGTTTCTTGCGGCGGACCCCGAACGCCAGGGAACTCTGTTCCATTCCTATTAGTCCTCGGAGTTGACCTGCTCGGCCGCTTTGACTCCTGGATTTGCGGCCCATTTCTCCCGGAACTACGGCGATGGTTGCCCTTGTGATTGGATCGCTTGCCAAACCACAGGCGCTCATCTCGCTTCAGCTTTCCGAAGACGGGAATTCAGGGGTTGAATCCTTCGCGAGATAGCCAAGTCCAGCCCTACAAGGCAGAAAGCTTGATTGAACGAGTCAACGCGTGGGAAATAAATATCACTGTGGGCTGCGCTCTCGTTCCCCTCGTGTTTGTGCAAATTGGCCCACCAAAAACCCCAGCAATGAAGCCCATCCTCATTATCTCCCTCGCCCTCGCGGGCACAGCAGCAGCATACGCCCGTTTCAAGACATACGACGAATGCGTCGCGCACTGCGACGGCGACTCGACCTGCCAGTCCGCCTTCTTCGACACCATCTCGGGCGACTGCCAAACATACAAATGCCTCCACGGCATGACGCCCCCTGACAGATTCAAGGGCTACTTCAAATCGACAGCAACCGAATATTGTCCTGGAACGAGTCCCACGTCGTCGTCGACTGCTACAAAGGCGACTGCCAAGACATCGAGCACAACTAGCACAAGTTCTTCCAAGACAACCTCAGGATCATCGGCGACTGCGAGTACGGCTGGGGGGACATTTCTGGGGGTTGACGTGGGGCTGGGTTTGATCGGGATCGGCGTTGCGATGGGACTTGGCGGCTTCTGAAGACGAAATGTCCAAACCTGCACCCTAAACCTTCTCTCTTCTTTGGTACAAAAAATAATAATAAGCCATAATAATACATGAACCCAACAAAAACCACTTTCCCTTACTCTACTCCCCCTCAACCGCCTTCCCCACCCTCCCAAATTCCTCCCTCCACCTCCCTCCACGGATCCCGATTCAGCTTCTCCACATTCACCACAACCCTCTCACCCAACGTCAACGTCCCCGCCGCAAGCGGCGTCATCCCCGCCACCCTTTCCATCACCCCCTTGCACTCTCCCCCGCTCCCATCGGATCCTCCCACACCCTCACCGTAAATTCCGCCCCAGGCTTGAAGAACAGCCCCCCCCCGGAAGATCAGAATTCCTCTCCCCAAACGGCTGCATCGCCACCTCATGGTGTCAATCTAGCAAGACAATCGCACTGTTGGCGAGGGCGGGGTCAATGGAGATGTTTTCCGTGAGGGCGAGTTTCACGGGGGAGGAGGACAGGAAGGTTATGTTGGGAGAGCGCGTGAGGATGTGGTCGATGTGGGGGGTGGAGGGGGGGCCGTACAGGTAGAAGGGGGTAAAGCCGGAGGGGTAGGAGGAATCGTGGGACGAGGATTGCAAGGGGTGGTTTTTGATGATGCCGGTTATGGTTAGGGGGGTGCGGGGGGTTATGATTCCCCTGGGTGAGGGGCGACTGTTAGTTTCTGGGGAGGGAGGTAGTTTTTGATGGGAGGTGGCTTACTTTGACTCGGTGGTGAGGTTCCCAGCAAATGTGGCGGTCTGGCCCGCGGCGACAGTGGCAAGCAGTTGAGCGAGGTTGATCTTATCCGCCGTCTTGATCACAATCTCATCCTCGGTGTTGCCTTTCAGCATACACCCAGCTGCCTAGAGTATCAAGCTCAACCGCGAGGATGATCTGGCGGCGGTGCTTGGCGATGTGGAACATGGAGCGGTACGACAGAAAGACAGAGTCGGTGCCGTGCGTCCAGAAACTGTGGTAGTCGGGCGTGTTTTCGTTGCGTGCCCGGCACACCTCGACTTCCTCCTCGACTTCCTCCTCAACAACCTTCTTGAAGGTGTCGCCGAGCATGTGATAAAGTCGCCGCCTTTGGCCGAGAGGGTGGCGGACGAGCTCATGACGACGTTTCGCAGCACCATCAGGTCCTCGGCAGAGTCGGACTCCAAGCCGAGCCGTTTCTTGAAGTTGGCGGCGCAGTTTCCGTACTGCGCCGGATACGCGCCCGGTGACGCGCTGGAACTCGGCGGTTGTCTGGATAGACGAGGGGATGAAGTCGTAGCCATCGTCGGCAAAGTATTTTTCTCGGCCGAGCTGGAGCCCGTCGAGTAAGGCTGTGATGCTGTTGCGGAACTCGCCGAGGTTCTCGGCGCGCGGGCCGATGAAGCAGGCGCTGATGGCCTGGTGGGTGATGTCTTCGCTCTCGGCCATCGTGGGTCTCAGGAGTGCTAGTTGGATATCTTCCATGTTGCGAGCGGGGAGTCAATAAATCGTGCGGTTTCTCCAATAAGCCGTAGTGCCTGGGCCACGCACCGACGCGATCTCGTAACCATCGGTGTACCCCCGCGCTGATTATCGAGATCGGATGCATCCGTCGAACCATCAGCCCGGAATTTGGGGCCCGACAGGTGGGATTTATCGCCCAGATCAAGACTGCCCGCTTTGTCCAACCACACTCTTGCCTATGACGAAAGCAACGGCAGTTTGTGACGGCACGTTCTCCGGTTGACACGCAGCTGGCGTTCTGCTGCCGTTGCGGTTAATTGCGCAGTGATTCGCGGGGGGAGGTGACGTAGAGGACCCCCGATCCGCTACGGCCATCTCATCTGCGCGTAGCTGACACTTTCGGACGAGGCAACAATTCGTTAAGTTAGGTTAGCCTTAGTTGTTGCCGATCTACGGAGCAAGTCCGGAACTTTGGTTTGACAGTGGCAGAATTGAGTTGTGTTGAAAGAGTGTGGAAATCTCACGGGGCCGGGTTCGCTCTTGGAACAGCTTGAAGGTGCGGGGGACATGTGAAGTGCTCGTTATGTCGAGGAAGGTGCTGCCTGATGCTCATTTTGCCTCATCTACTTACATCGAACTGGGCCACCCCCGGATCCGAGACTGAATTGGTAGTCGCCGCAATGCATCCAACCGACGGTAATGGTATGCAGAGCGGGAATGTTGGTCAGGCGTTCTTCAACTCCAGGCGCCCCCTGATGGACATAGGGCGTGGCTCAAAGCATCTACTCTCGCCGAGCTTGGCGAATCAATGTGCCTTTTGCCCCGGTATCTGGCTGGCTGTTCTTGGCTTTGAGTTTTGGCTACCCAATCAGGATCGCAGCTGCTCATCCGTCCGCTCTCATGTTGCTCAGCCGCGTCCCATCTCTTTGCTGTGCCAAAGGCGCTTTTTGTCTTGGCGCCATGACGAGGTACTGCGTTGTGCACAGCGAATGGATTTTATGAGGTGCAGCCACTAACCATCCCAATGATTTCAGCCGCAGCGGCCGCAACTAGTCAAAGTTCGGTCAACTGTAGTCCGACACTACCTCTATAGTATCACCCGACAATTTTTTCTGTCTGAGTCCGTATTAGTCGCAAATCCTGAGCTAGGGGTAAGCCGTATTGAGGGCCGCCTGAGCCGAAGTGGGTCAAAAACTTGTCCCGGCTATAGTTACTATAACTACATTTGCAGGGATGGGCCAAGTTTTAGGACCGGTCTATTACATATAACGGTTAGTTTCCCTCGCCACGTAAGAACTATTTTCTTATTCCACCCGATCATCACCGTTAGATGGTTAGCTTTTAGGAATGTTTAAGTTTATGTCGTATCGGGCTCGGATTCGCAATATTGTATTTTGGCAACCTTTATAACTTAAGGTGTCGGGTGCGTTTGTTTTTTCAGTATACTTTCGCGTCAGGATAATAGTCGGTGAAGCTATCTGTGGAACATAAAACAGAGCGGTTTTCTGGCCGTTCGGCAAAAGAGTGATGGAATTGCTTATTCTAGATAAAAAGGAGAGGGTGGCAGAGAGCCAGTAATATAGTGGTGGAAGGTGGCGAGTCACGTGGCCAACCAG
>Ga0247770_1000390_pt1 | contig 42895 bp, 62 predicted proteins | sample UWRJL136409B6_FD_179943 | JGI IMG/M metagenome (GOLD analysis project Ga0247770, IMG submission 179943) | Plant litter microbial communities from Arlington Agricultural Research Station in Wisconsin, United States - UWRJ-L136-409B-6 | ecosystem: Environmental > Terrestrial > Plant litter >... | reverse complement strand
CGGGTTGCGGCCGATCATTTCGTCCTGCGTATCGGCCGCCTGCGAGGCGATGCCCGGCCAGTCAAAGATGAACTCCTGGGTGAATCCGAAACATGAGCCACCGTACCGGGGGTCGTTGATCAGGATGTCCTCGGTTAGGCTGATAGGGTCGTTCGGATTGGTGATGGAGTCGACATAGCGGCCGCCCATGATCCTGGCGTCTGGGCGCTTTCCGACCTCGACGGCTTTGATCCTGTCCGCCAGGCTTTTAAGACGGGACCGAAAGGGCTTTAAGATGCGCGACGCTATCTTGGGCCTTGGTGCCTTGACGTAAATAAGGACATCGCCAAAGTCGAGTGTGAACTTTCCGACGTGACCTAGCACCGCTGTACTGATGGGAATCTCCCGTTTGTTCCATTTACCCCAGAGCTCTGGGGCAAAGGCCGCGACAAGGCCGCTGCCGTGGTGTTGAGTTGCGATGTCAGCGCTGAGGTCGCGCAAGATGCCGACAATCTCCTCGTGCGTGTGCTCAAGGTGGTCTTTGAGATAGATCGTGAGCAACTCGCCATATACGGCTCGCATGAGCAGACCTCTCTGGGCACCGAGCAGAGTCTCGTTGAGCTGGAGAGTGTTCGCTGCCATGATCTAGACTTTTGCTGACTCGATGCCGTGGGGTATGTGGAGAGTAGGAGCAAGGCGTCGAATGGCGAGGGAATTCCTTTGGGAACTTGGAAAGTCAGAAGAAACCAACCTAGAAAAGGACACCCTCTATTTATCCCTTTTCAAAGCGCTAAGGCGTGTTTGGGGATGGAAGGTAGTGGTTGGGCTTGCATTGAGACAGTCACCGTTCAGCCAGCCACTGGGCTGCAAGATCCCTAGCCGCAGCGAATAGTCGATCCATCCGCGGTTTGCGGCGACTATTTGCATATGCAAGGCGTTCCTGGACTGGATATATTCGCTAGCTAACGGGCCGCAGTGCTCTTCGGCCGCACTTTTAAGGCAATTACATAGCCAATGCGGGGGCGAGAAGCTTACATGTGTGTACATTGCATGACAGTTATGCGGGGTAGTGATCAGATAGCGCAACAAGCGCGATGAACAAGTCCCGACATCCAAACCCAACACTCACGCTCCTCCCACTGCGACCCATTTCCATCCGGACGTTCCGCAGCAAGTTAGACATGCTAGACACAGCATTACTTGGGCATTTTGACGAGGGAAGCGTACTGAAAAGCAACCGCCCCACTACGTGAATCGTCTGTTAGCCATATCAAACACTATTTTTCGTGACCCTTGAGATGTAGAATATACACACTCATGAACAAACTTAGCTATGTAGAGTGGCCTCCACTTTTTATGCATCAATTCGAGTAGATACTCATTTCTCGAATATATCCCTCGTTTGTGCCCCCCCTCCCCCCGCTGACCTCTGCCAAAAGAAGGTGGGGCGGTTAACTCGGCAGAATGCAAGCAATCAAATAAAGCACTCCCCGAGAATTCGACCACGCTGAGGATAAGCCATGTTGGGAAGGTAGGAAAGGCCAGTTGAGCATTCTAGCTAGTGATACCTTCGAAAATGTGGCCAGTTGAACGCGATGAAGGCGGCGAGTATAAGATTGTACCGCATAGTTTCGACAACACCGGTTTTGAGCTAAATCCTTAACATCCAATAAATTAAGATTGGCGCAATCCGCCTGGTTCTGTTGAACGATAAGATTAGCTCAAAACCGGCGTTGTCGAATCTATGCGGTAGATGAAGGTGCTGATGACGAGAACAATATCGCACGTGATCCAAAAGGAGATGCGCTTCTGGAACGGCGAAGACTCGCGGGGGGATAAATGGGACGGCCATTATGTCTTGCGTTTTGGTACGGGAACAGTGACAAAAAACAGAACCCCGTTTGTTGAAAAGGAAACGGTAGCAAGAGCTGGCCTCGGTGTTGGGCCGGAGAAGAAAAATGAACTCCGTTTCTGAACCCCAAAACATCGAGTATCGGAACCTCCTTTTCTCATAGAGAGTCTTAGTGAGGGCTGGAATAGTAGTTGGGTCGGTGGCGATCAGCGAATCCCTGGGGTTGTATGTTTTTTGCCACTTTCTTTTTGTGTTGTTCTTGTAACACAAACGTCTGAGCTTTGGCGTTGGTTGTATTAAGCAGCGTTAGCTCTCCCCCATTCTACACGCTTAACCTATAAGGTAAACAAGTGAGGTTGACGGAAGGCGCCGGTGCTGTGTTGCGCTCCGTGGGAACACCCGTTCCATGCGAAGCCGCACGGAGCGAAGTGCCCCCTTTCCATGAGCCCTAACCCTCGGCCCTTCATTTTGCCGAAGCCCCCACCCGCGAAGTCAATCACGAGTGCAACCTCACCTTCTCATCTATCCTCCGTCGAATTGCCCACGTCTTCTCTTAGGGCAATGCATCAATCTCGCTCCCATATCCCAGTATAGCGCTCTATCCTAAGCCCTTATAAAACGTGGCGATGGCCCTCAAACGCCACCTCCTCAACCTGACCTTCCTCCTCGCGCAGACCGCCCCCTCCCTCGCAAATGTCTCCCCTGGCCTCCCGTTCGTAATAAACACCTGGGGTGGCCCCTTCACCGCCGCAACCGACGCCGCCTACCTCGCTCTCCTCGACCCCAGCACATCCGCCATCGACGCCGTCGAAATCGGCTGCGCGACCTGCGAGCGCAACCAATGCGACGGCACCGTTGGCTTCGGCGGCTCACCGGATGAGTCCTGCGAAACCACCCTCGATGCAATGATCATGGACGGCACGACCATGAAGACCGGCGCCGTCGCGGGTTTGCGCCGCGTGCGCGACGCGATTGCCGTTGCGCGGCACGTGCTTGAGCACACGGCGCATTCGTTGCTGGTGGGGGATCACGCGACGCAGTTTGCGGTGGAGAATGGGTTCCGTGAGGAAGACCTGTCGACGCCCGAGTCGAGGGAGAAGTGTGAGGCGTGGAGGAGCGCGAATTGCCAGGGTAATTACCGCATCAATGTGCTGCCTGATCCGGCGACGTCGTGCGGGCCGTACACACCGGTGGAGTTGGATTCGCTGGCGGAGGGGTACGCAGGGTTGTTGGCGGGGAGATCGGCGGCCGCGTCGCATGATACTGTCTCGATGGTGGTTATCCATGCTTCGGGGGTCATGGCGGCGGGGTCGTCGACGAATGGGGCGCTGCATAAGGTTCCTGGGCGTGTTGGCGATGGCCCGATTGTCGGGAGCGGAGCGTATGTCGATGGGGATGTTGGAGGGTGCGGCGCGACTGGGGATGGCGACGTCATGATGCGCTTTCTGCCGTGTTACCAGGCTGTGGAAAACATGCGACAGGGGATGTCGCCCCGAGAGGCGGCTGAAGATGTTGTGAGGCGCATGCTGCGGAAATATCCGAAGATGTCGTGTGGCATCGTGGTTGCGAACACCAAGGGCGAGCATGGGGGTGCAGGCTCAGGGTGGACGTTCACTTATGCTGTCCGGGGAAGTGGGATGAACACAACGCAGGTCATCACGGTTCCACCTGTGGAGGCCGACAGGGAAGCGCTGTCCGCGGGCGCAACGGCGTACGACTTACCACATCTGCAACAAGAGCTCTGAGATACACAGTAGACGCTCGAAATTGAACTGATGATGATTCGCAATTAGAGACTCTCACCGCGCTCTTTCGGCCGATCTCGCGCCGCCGCCTGCCCGGCAGTCACTGCCAGAATGCAGCCACAGGCCCTAACCCGCGATCTCGAACCCCGGATTTCCACACGCATCGGGACGATCAGCCGAGATGCGAAGACCGCTCGAGTGGGTCAGTTTCGGATGCGGCAGCCAACCAGAAACCCCGGAGTATGGCGCTAAGCCCCAACGGTCGAACCTAATCTCACCCTCATGCCACCACGCCCGGCGCGTATTTTGACTTTTCTCACAATTCTCACTCAGCGCAAACGCCATCAGTCAATGTCTCTGATCGCCTGAGACGGTGTTGCAGATCCGCCGTCGCGGCGGCATGTCACTCACTCCACACGTCTGCGACGCATCCACTCATTAACCACTTCATTGTCCGCATCCGGCCACGCTTCACAATGCGCGCCGCCATTCCATTCCTTCTCAGCGCCGCCACGCGCGTCGCCGTGGCCGACAGCGGCACCGTCTGGGCCACCCCCCACGACAGCTACTCGTCCTCCGTCGGCGTGCTCGGCTGCAAGGTGAACACCGACCGCATCGCCTACTGGCCCGGCAGCATCGACTGCACCAACATCTGCATCCGCCTCAGCTACGAGGGCCGCTCCGTCCACCTCCTGCGCATCGACCAGTCCCAAGGCGCCCACGACGTCAGCTACGACGCCTGGAACTACCTCTACACCGGCTACGCCGCCACTGACAAGCCCGCCGCCGGCGGCGCCACCCCCATGCAGTATGAAGACGTCGACATCTCCCAGTGCTCTGACCTCATCTGGACCGACGACGGGAAACTCCCCCTCAGCGCGGCTAACAGCATGAACTTCCTCGCCAGCTGTCTCGCCCATGACACCTGGGTCGGCAATAACCACGTCTTGTACAACATCCTGGATCCGATCTGCACCTGGGGCTTTGACGAGCCGTGCAAGCTTGATTGGCCTACTGCCAACCAAGCCGCATGTCCGCACCAGCTGGGCACGCCGAATGCCCTGACGAGTGCCCCCGTGTGGAATATTATGTATCCTAGCGGCCAGAAGCTGCTGGCTGGTTCTGTCCCTGGCGCGCCGGGGTCTGCGCCGCCTACGAGTGGGAGTTCTGCGGCTTTGGGGAGGGCGCGGTCAGGGACGGTGGAGGTTGTGGTGGGGTTGGTGATGGGGTGGAAGTTGTTGGCTTGGCTGTAGCGGGTGGGAACGCATGAGGTGCATGTTGGATGATGAATGTTGATAGAGAAACCCGTGGGTGCACAAAGGTCGGCAAAAGTCTATGATACCCAGATATCGGGCTTGCAGCTGAATGATCCCAACCCCCGTCACTGGGATGTGGGGGACGAGTTTAAAAGGATGTTGTCAACGAGCAATTTCCTTACTACGGAAGAGAGCCTCAACTTTGGTTTAGTAGTATTTATAGCGACTTTGCTTTCTCGTTTTCATCTATGCGAGTGGCTTTGCTGTGAATGCCGTCTTGGCGCCCCTGACTGCGCCCCAGTTTTGCTAACGACGGCTCTTCCCCATCCTCGCTTATCCAGCTGAACAAAATATCCGCTCCTTTAACCGCCGCTGATATTGGGTGGACACCACTCTTAAACCGACGTCGGTCTAGTTTCCAGGTTAGAGCCTAGAACAGTCTGCGGCACACTGGTAGCATTTACTATCACGTCTTTCGGTAGGAACGTGAGGAGAGCGCATTGTAAGTGCAGGACCTCGTGTAAAAATTGCTTATTGCTTCTCTGAGGCTCGGTCAAGCAAAATAGAAAATGGCGTTGGAGCTGGACGGTTGGAAATGAGAGAGGCTGTGTCACCATACCATTCGGGTCAAACTCCAACACCGAAGCAAGCCATGTTGATCTTGGCCCTGACTTCGCCCTCGTACTAGCTCATCTACCGAAAGTGATACGCCATTCAAACTAAAATGAATGCTTCGAAATGAAATGTAAGACAGCATCATGATCGGAGGAACTATTCACCGTCGTGGCCAAGATCTGAGCGCTGTCGTTGAATAAGTGTCAGCAACAGACAAGTATAAAGACTCCAACTTTACTCTAGGTTGAGAGCCATCTATATCATCAACACAACTCACCTTCCAAACGCACACCACAAACACCTTTCCAACTCCCAAAATGAAGTTCACCACCGCCCTCTTCGCACTCGTGGCGCCCGTCTTTGCACTCCAAGAGGCTGGCACCCCCAAAGAATCCGTCAACCTAGAGTTCTCCGCCCTTAAGGCCCCCGAGGTGGCCTCCACGCTCGAGCTCCTCCTCGACGCCATCTACGCCATCCCCGACGATGTGCTCCTCGCTGGCGACGAAAGCACCAACGACTGGCTCGTCGCCCACGGCTACAAGAAGGAGCATGCCTCTATTGAATCTCGCTTTCCCACTCCTTCCCCTGATACCACAGCCATGATCATCACCGAGCGCGCCATAGCCGCCCCCGCAGGTATCATCGATGTGCTCAACTGCGCGGCTAAGATCGCGCAGTTCATCCTGGAGAATGCAATTCCGGCGGCGAAGATCTTGAAGATCAAGAAGGCGATTAAGGCGATTGGGAGCGTCAAGAAGGTGGCTGAGATGCTGAAGAAGGTGAAGTCATTGGCGGATGCGAGGAGGATCGGAGGTCAGGCGCTGTTTGATATTGCGGATGCGATTATTGGGTTTAGTTCGGTTTGGGGGGCTTGCACTTAGATGATGTTGTGGTACCGACCTGGTGAGGGAAGTGGAAAGGGGAAAGGGGTGGTGATGGAAGGGGAAAGGGGGAGAGGAGGGGTGATTTTCTTCAGTTTACTGGATTGCAGTGTCAAAGCTGACGCGCCGGGGCTCTCGCTCAGCTCGGGTACGGTAGGGATTGTCTGTCGAGGATTTTGTGGACGGAGGGCAGTTGAGGTTAGCGGGAAGAGGGGTAGAGTTCTATCATAGCAAAAACCAAGTGATTGACTGTTGGATTGGGTGTCAGTCATTGTAGTAAAGAGAAGAAGGAGATGGGGTTTGTACTCCAACCATTATGATCAACACGGCATCGCTTTGTTTTCGGTAGCTGTGCTGTACTTCTAGCGCGAACTAAGTATCGGGTCTAGCGTTACAGGTGATAACGGCGAAGCTTTCAGGCATCACAGGTGACGTTTGTCGGTCTTGCTGAGCAGGTCGTAGAAGAAACGGTTGCGCGTAAGTTCGATGAGCTGGTGGTGAGGGGTTGTCTCGGCCGTCTCAAAGGGGATAATCGGCGGGTAGCGGGAAAGGGTCTCCAGAGTCCGCGCTTGCGTCGCGAAAGTGATGGGAGGGATTCGGGAAACGTGTCGGGGAGGTGGAGAGCAGCCTGCTAGCCGAGAAGTTACACAACTCTCGGGCGTAGGAAATTGGAAACGACCCCGGGTGTGGCGCGGTGCCGTGACGAGTTTTCACGGCGCTACGGAGAAGTTTTGGGAGAGACTCTCGGATGAAGATCGAAATATTCAGGGGCTTCATGGTGCGCAAACCACAATCCAGCGGTGCCTCGACTTTGCCTCAGTTAGGCTTGATAGACTTGAAAGTTACATTTAGGTCTCACTGGAGCGGCTGAAAATCCAGCGGGAGGTTGTAAGTCAAAGATCCACAATCCCAGCTTGACAAGTATCCAGTCTAATACGATGACAGTTGAACAGCTTCATCTCGCAACGCGAATCCAGGCTGAGTCTTCCCATTGCCGCTCAGCAGCAACGACTGGCTCACCTCGCAGGCCGAGAAAGCACATCCATGAAAACGCTGACAGCCCTGGGCGTTGTATTTCTACCAAGTGCTCTTGTTTCTTCTATTCTGGGAATGTCATTTTTTGACTTTGCTTCCGGTTCGTTTTTCATCATGTTGCCCCCACAATTTACCATCACCTAAAACTCATGCAGACATAAACGACAGCCCTGTCTCCCCTCGGGTCTGGATTTACTTTGCCATCTGCATCCCACTTACAGCGATTATTGTTGGGACCTGGTGGTCAGTTGACCAACGACGTCTCGCTCAGGCAACTGCTGAGGTGAGCGACTAAGAGATGAGCAGGCTGGAGGGTCGCATCATAAAGGCAATTTGCCGTAGGACCGGTGCTCACGTCATTTCTGAAGGACCCCTTGTCGTGCACTCTGACGAGTTACGGCGCCAGAAGTACCCTGATTTTAGCAAGGTTGATGTTAGAGGGGGAGTGTTTATGAGATTGCTGGAGATGATGACGCCTTGGAGACAGAGGGGGGTGGTGTCTGAGACGGATATACCGTAGACACTGCCGACCGGAGCCGGAAAGGGTTTCTAATTGAGTTGCCTAAGTCGGCAGAAAGCTGAGAAAGCACACTGGCAGTTTTCAACAAATGGAGATGCGGCATTAGGATTTTTTTGAAGTCCAAGTTGGCCCTGAGCACAAGTCAAGAACTCTCAAACTCGAAATATTACCGTGACCCTGACTGAATGCGCTTCCCTCCAGGACCTCCGAGTACCAAACGATGTCGTCGACAACGATAAGAAGAACATACAACCGTTTCAGGCCTCAGGAAGGGGCCTATTTGCACAGCAGGTCCCTTACCCGTTTTTTTTTGTTTTTTTTCAAAAGTGATAGCTCGTCCACGAAGGCCATTGCCGTCATGACCATGGCTTTCCTTCCGGGGACCTTCTTAGCTGCCCTGTTTACTGTGCCTTCGCTTCCTGTCCAGATGCAGCGCGAGTTCTGGGTGTACTGGGTCAGCGCCATCCCTGTAACGCTGTTTGTGTTTGGCCGATATCAGCATGCTAAGATGGTGATAAAAAGGGGCCTTCTCCTACTACATTGCCCGTGTGCAACTGGTCCAGACCTCTTAACTATAGATGATACCGGTAACGCCATATAAGCGAACTCAAATCTTCAGCTCCTCTGACTGACTGGAGATGTTCTTTTTGGGGACGGCAAAACGTTACAACAAGGACGCTGATTGGCCCAGGAGATGATCGCTGAAAGGGGCCAACCAAGTCTGATGCACAAGCTCAGCCACAGTCCGGCTCCTGTCGTCTTGGCGTTTGCCCGACCCCGCAAAGGCTTCAACGGGGCTCATCCTAACAACTCTTATGGGTAAGAAGCTGAGCGGCAGCCATGGATCCGATAAGTATTGCGTCCATCGTGGTATGTAAATCGGTTTACTTAAGATCATCATTGACAAATGATTGCTGATGATATGATAGGCAAGCACGACAGGGACTTGCCTCACCACCATCAAGAGCCTCTACGAGCTCAGGGAGAAATACAAAGACACACCCGTCATCATTGTCTCAATATGTGCCGAGTCGACGGTTGTCTCGGCGTCTCTAACCCAAATCCAGACGCTGCTTCTCCAACGACAGGACGTCGCCGACGTGTGGAAGTCGCGCGATACCGACATGCCCGTGGTTCTTGACCAGGCTCTGACAGGATGCATGGTCATCTTCAGTTGTCTGGAGAAGGAAATCCAACGAATTACCACAGGAGCGCCGGAGCCTAGTCGAATTCGATGGCGACCACGAGCAAGGATGGTGTGGAATGAGTCGCATCTCAACGACTTGCTGAGCTCTCTTCGGGGTCAGCAGACCGCCATTACCTTATTGATTCAGCTGCTTCAGATGAACACGCTCACAGAGATGAAGGACATGCTTCAACGCAAAAGCGAAGCAGTCCGATCATTGGCTCATCAGACGTTGTCTCTACCCTCTAAGAACCCCAGTGTGGCTGTCCCGAACTCGATATTCGGTGACCGGAACCAAAATCCTGTCTCGCAAGGCCACGATGTGGCATCCGTTGTCGCGCCATCAGAGCTCGAGTTTGAGTTTGATGACATCGTTGTCAACAGCCAAGCCTATCGGAGAGTGCTGGCACGGGCTCACCAGGCCACCACTCCCACCATGGAGCGAGTCAAGCCGGCCGCCAAACTGAGCAGGAGCATTCTTTTACTGAGCAGGGCAAGTGGGTGCACGCCGACGAGTCAAGCCTCCAGTTCAAAGGCACAGCGCACGTGGGTGACAATCGCGACATCCCCCTCAAGGGTCTCTTCGACACGGGTAGTGAGCGCAATTTCGTGTCCCTGAGCTTCCTGCACAAGTACGGTATCTATGACGCCGTAGTCCGCAAGCTGCCCCATCCCGAGACAGTCAAGGGCGCCGAGATGATGATGGAAACCAAAGTAGAGCACGAAGCTTCGCTGCAGTGGTGCATGGATGGCTCGAACATCCGCACCGATACGTTCTCCGTGATTGACAACGACGGCAATTCCTATGACATCCTACTCGGTTGGGAGTTCATCATCCAGAACGAGATCTTCGTCGTGAAGAAAAAGGCCCTAGATCGGGTCCGCCGCGGCAGAACCGGCGGTGTCACAACGCAAGCCAAATAGGACATCATCATACTGGCGACCCTCGCGGATAAGAAGAAAGTAGACCCCCCGAGATCTTGACTTGGGGCAATACCAAGATGCCAGGGACATGAGTCGAATGGGGGGGTCCTCGACTGCCACCACGGCCAACGGCAGCCCCAACTTTTTCGGGACCTCCCCCCCCGGTGGTCTTGGCATCTTTCCTGCTGTCATCGACCGACGCTATACTAAAAGGAGCGAATCACCGCCTAGCTCGCCGGTGGCAACGACGCCGCCCCACAACCCACAGCCAACGCCGAAGCTGTAGGGCATGCATGCTAGGACCACCTCACTGGCTTGTTCATGCACACACCAGCAAGATCCGACAGTCGTTGGTCTATGAGACGGATGGAGTGGGACCGACATGCATCAGAGAGCAAGGTGCTGAGCGGGGGATGCTCTGCAGAACAAGAGGACGAATGACGGCGCGAGATCACTGGATGGGGGGTGCCGGGATGGGAAGGTCGCGGTACTTTGGCAGTACAAGCTTCTGGCTCAGCCGGGAGATCCACGGAAGACTGCCGCGGGTGCTCTGGCCGAGCAATGGGTGTTCGAAGCACTGCACTCTGGATTCTGTGGAATTGAAGGGGTTGCAACTGCGTGATTCTATTGCTTGTTCGGCTCTCTGGCTCAGCCACGCGGCTAAAATTGCGCGTCTGTGGCAATGGTTACAAATCTATTGTTCTGGTGATTTCCAGACTCTTCTTTCTGGGCCAGAACCCCGTTCTTTCTGACACTTCTCCAGCTCAGAGCCTACACCAGAGCTCAGCTCTATTATCTACACTTCTATGGTGTTCTGGTCAGAGACTAGAACTCCCTTCTTTCTAACTATAACTGCATGAAATAGCTGAACGTTCTATGCTTTTTAGTGCAGCAGTAGTGTTTTGCAGTGATAGATTACAACTCAAAACACATAATATAAGTTTTAAAGGACTAGTTCAACAATAACAGCCCTGGAAATTTTTATAGCCACATATATAAAGTATCGTATACAGTAGTAATAAAAGGGCTTTTAGACCAGCCAAGAAGCAGCGGCGATATCTTTCCCTGCCCTTTCACCTCTTGAATGGTATTGTCAGAAAGAAAGTGGTTCAGGTGCCCTGGGCATCTAGTCAGCGGAGCTGACTGGATGCCTGGCACTGCCAGAACGCCAGTGAGCCTTAGCCACTATAGTGGCGCAGCCTGTATCCTACAGAACAGTCTATAAAGAAGCCTCTGGCTGGAAGCTAGAGATAGAGGAACAGAGTACACACAAGCAATACAATCACGCAGTTGCAACCCCTTCAAATCCACCGAATCCAGAGTGCAGTGCTTCTGACAGGTATAGTCCCGAGCAACCTAAGGTTTGTGGATCTAGGTGCCCCGCGGACTGGGGGTTTTGGAGGATCTATGACGGTGAAGTGAATCGATTCGGTATATCATGGTGCCTTCTGGGATTTGGCATTTATTTAGTAATATCTTCTAAATTTCGTCATACTTCATCGGCATGCCGAAACACGAGTGCTCTCCTTGCAGACCACATCGTCTCCAAAAAAAAAAAAACACCAACAATCTCGGGCCCTATAACTGAAGTAAGGATCCTAGCTTATACGCAGTCGAAGAAAACAGACCAATGCCCAAATGTCTTGCATCAAATGTCTTGCATCGTTCAGGTGCACTCCGGCTTGTCATGTCGTGTCATTATCTCTTGGTGTTGATTCCCTCATGTTCGCTTCAGCTAATCTTGAGAACAGCTGGCTCGTTGCCACGACGAAAATACCCCTCCCTTCTTAACAATCTCGACCTAGAACTCTAGTTAAGCTGGGCTCTATGCTCGATAAAAAGTTTGGTTGTGAGATCGCACCTCTTTGATAATCCGTGGAGCGCGTATTTTATAGACTCCTTGATCGATCTAGAAGAGACCGTGTCAACGTTACTCTGGTGCGGACTAAAGGGGCATGCGTACATCGACATCGTATCCGCCATGGGGAAACTGGCTCTGGAGCAGATATGCGAGCTGGTGAACGCTGATACACCGGCTCGGGATCTCTTGATAAAAGAGCGGCGCTGTTCGAATCGTAGGCGAAATAAACTGACCCCAGGGTTGGGCGTCAGGAACCGCAAGCAGATTGTTTCCCATCGAAGATACGAAGATGATATTCCGAGGTCGGTGTTCAAACTTTCGAGGTTCGGGGCTAAACCACTGCTGGATGAGTTGGGGAGCGATCCCCAGCTCCGGTCGGGTTGTCTTCAATGGGGGGTGCGGTGTATATGGCCTCTCCGGTCGGCAGTTTCCGCGAATGGCGGCTGGGAATCAAACATCGGGTGTCATGCTGCAGCAAGTCCGCGACCGGTCGCCAATCACTGGCCTTTGCGGCTGTGTGTCGGTGAGTTGGACATGCGCCCCGCTGCTGATGTATCAGTAGCTTACTTAGGTGCCAATCAAATATGCAGGGTTTCACATGTGTTCAGCAATTTTCACCACACAAGGCTTGCGGTGTGGCAAACTGGTCAGGTGCTGCATGGACGCGCCTTGGCCGGGTGGTCGCCGTCCTCGGCTTGGTGCACCTCCTGAGAAGGTATGTACATATACCTGATGTAGACCAACGTACCGGCATGCATAGCCGTGTGGTACCCCGAAAATCCATTTTGGCGACATTAAATCTTTGTTCCAAGGAGAGCCACTAAGAGGTGAGATCCTCCTTAGCAAGAGCCATAACTTGAATTTGAGGTCTACGAATGTAATCGATGCCCCTCTTTCAGTGACTTTCAAACCAACTCGACGTTTGAAACGGGGTTGGTAATGCGGAGCAATGGAAGATGTAACATACCGCACCGTGCATGTTGGGGCTGGTGTGGGGGGGAGGGCGGGATTTGACGAGGCGGCCTTGACCGAGCTGGCACTTGTGAAAATATTAGGGCAAGGCTCGGGGAGGCGCACCCCATCCAGGCCACCCAAACTCGACTTCGGCCTAGTGCATATCTAGGTTACACTTGCTTTCCCTGCATATCTGCTCGGAGCACTGCTTCCAACAAAAGATTGCGCAGGCATCGAGAGTTTAATTTGCACATTTGCGCCTGCCTGCTGCCTCACTGCGTAACGACTTCGCCTTCTACCAGGCAACCCATTGCCCTGCTTAACTGGAATTGGGTCGGCTGTTGGCATTTTACACCGCGGAACGCTTTCTTGCTCTCAGGCTCCCCAGGTTGCTCTCTTGAAGTTCCTACCCTTACAAGACCGCTGCCGCAGCGCCTGCGTTGGAAAGGATGACATCAAGACAGCCTGCGACGCCTCCGGAACAGTCACCGCGACACAGCGGCGAGGAGATAGATCTGGTGAGTTGACTGGAACACGGTATGACGTATCAAGGCGCATTTCGCCGTATATTAACCGACCTATTTGCAGATTCCAAACGAGGGCGCGCAGCGGCCTCCTGCAGATCCGTTCCTCATGGCGACCCGGTCGGAAGGGCTTCCGGATAACCTCCCTCCCAATTTAATCGTCACGGGTCCTGAATCCGAAGTTGGGCATCCCAACCCTCGTCATCTCGCAGCAAGCGACGCCGGATCAGATCATTCAAGCCATTCTCGCATCATAAGTTACACCTTGTTCGATCGTGGAGAGAAGCAATATGCGAAAATTCAATGCTCCGATACTCCTCTGCCGCCCATTACGATCGAAAATTACCCTGAATTTGAGGGACTGCCCCTCTACGAAAAACTGAGCTGCTTCATGAAGGAGCCTCTGCCGACCCAAAATCAACCGTTTCTCCCACGAGGATATTTAGAGGAGATTCTCACCGAAAAGGTCGTCTGTGAGGCGATCGCCGAGCGCAACCCCTTACTGAATGCCCAAGACATTCTCAGGTACGCGCATCAGGTCTGCAGAAAAGCATCATCATCAAATTCAGAGTCAGAGGCAACGAAGTCATACCGCAAGATATTTGGAGTACTGGCCTTGATCGAGCGGGAGGCAGACATCGCCCTCATCATCGATGACGAATCTGGCATCTGCGATGATGATCTCCCCCTCCAAGCCGTTGCTGTCGGGCCCGGGAGAAATCGCAAAGTCCTTCGCCGGAGAAACAATCATGAACCGCTCGCTTGCTTCAATCAATGGGGTCTAAAACAGCATGTCGACTTTGAAAGGGGGCAATGGAGCGTTTTAGCTCCTTTCTTTGCCAAAGGGAGCGGCGAAGTGGCCCAATTTTATCAGTTATGTGACAATGATATTCTACCCTGGACTTATGACTCTGGGGTGCTGCACCAAGGGGGGTTCAGCTTCATATCGCAGATCAAAATCCACCCTAATCACTACAGCTTTCCGAGGACTAAGACATTCACCACCGTGACAAGCGGTCAAGCCAACGACGACTTTGACGGGAGGTTTGCAGTGAAGCACTTCAAAATCAATTTGAATGCAGGCGTACAGACGATGTCCAGCTCGTTTCCTCAAAACTCTTACCAAGCGCAAGATGACATCAGAAGGGAGTTTGAGCAGGAGATTGAGATTCTGAATCGTTTCAGCGACGGAAAGAACGAACACCTCATCTCCCTCCTGGCAGCTTACGGCAAGGGCATGGATTACTGCTTATTGTTTCCCTGGGCTGACTACGACCTCAAAGCAATGTGGCAGAAGACATCGCCGGGACCGCCACTTGATAATAGCACCCTTGTGTGGTTGGTCACGCAATGTCTGGGAATGGCAGGCGGGCTGCGCAAGATCCACAACTACAAAACAAAGTCAAACGTCCTTGAAGATTACCACCGGATCTATGGCCGGCACGGAGATATTAAGCCCGACAACATTCTGGTGTTCTTGGATCCTGCGAACCCCCAAGCTCGAGGGACCCTTGTTATCACCGACTTTGGCTTGACTCGCTTCCACTCCGATCACACGAAAACGTACTTCAAAAGGGACATTCCCATGACACCAACGTACCGGCCTCCAGAGTGTGACATGCATGGAGGCTCAGTGTCTCGCTCCTTCGACATCTGGTCCTATGGATGTGTGCTGCTGGAGTTCGTCGCCTGGTATCTCGGCGGACCAGATCTTCTCGGGAGCTTTGTGCAAAAGCGGAAGACACCAGACCCGCAGATCCCAGGCATCAAATCGGACCAGTTCTTTGAAATTGTACGGTCAAAAAGCACGGGCGATGGTGATGTGACCCTGTCTGCACGCGTCAAGATGGAGGTTCTCGAGGTTTGTTGATGCCCGCACAATACTCTAGGGACTGTTTGGCGCCTAAAGACTAACTGATATACCGAAATAGTTTGTAAGCGAACTTCGCTCGCACAGGAATTGCTCCGACACCATTCATAGCCTCCTCGATCTCATCATGGACCGCATGCTTGTGGTCGAGTACAAGGGCATCCCGGGCCGCGAACGGGCGAACGGCGAGCAAGTCTACCTGGAGCTCAACGACATCCACAAACGACTTGCCAAAGTTGTCCTCAGCCCAGACGGGTTGGTGGCAACGCCACGGCAACCGAAAACACTATCCATCCCCGATGCTGTCGTGATGCCAGAGACCGAAGAGATCAAATCCCTGTACAGGAACCGGGACGCGATTGCACAGGTGCCGGAACACCGCGGGCGGGTTTGGGGGTTGGCTGATCATTCTTCGAAACGAAACGCAACTCAAATCGGTGGTCTAACGCGGCGTATTTCAACAAATTGAGGGGTTTGGCGTTAATTGAGCTGAAATGATGTACTAATATTTCTCAAGGGGGGGAAGGGTGGGGAGCGCTGTCCCAGCGCTCCCAACGTTCAAATTTGCCCTCGGGCGCAAGGTACCGCAATGGCATGTTCTTATTTGGCCACCGAAGGAGCTGCATCATTAGAATTCTTCTTCTTTTTCCGTGTCGCTCGGGTCTTATAGTGGCAGTCAAGTTGGCAGAGTTCCGCCTGGTAGGGACCACGGTGTCAGGGCCTGCATCAACATCCTTTTCGCCGGACACGCAAGGACTTCTCACCGGTGATAGCTCGCGAGGTAATGTCATAATGACTGCCCCCATCTCGTACTGAGCCATAACACCACAGGTCAGTGTTGATACTTGAGAAGACATATAGGGAAAGTAACAGTCACACGTACCTCTACCTCCCATCCCCCAGCAGGAAAAAGCCCGCTCAGGCGGGAAGACAAGGTAACTGAGTCAATGTAGCGGAGCTTCACCACCTGTGGGCGTGGAACTGCTAGCACTGTGGCCGCGGCCAAGGGAGCCATCGTGAGACGGAGACTAGTGTGCTCTGTCCATTCGAGTTGACTAGGCTGATGCTGTCAATGATCTGCATCGATGAGTCATTAAATACAAGCTTTCCCTGAAATGTAATTGCGGCTCAAAGTCGAGACAAGCAAGTCTTCATTCTCTACTCGTCCGCCTCTCTCTACATTCGCCCAGTTGCCATGGACCTGCCCAGCACTGATGCCCAAGCAAGCAATCCAAGGCCTGACATGACCCAACTGCCATGAGATGGGACACGGCTGGTGGGCTCCAACTGCAACATGGGGCGTCGAATCAGGACATGGGGTCAGTTTGGTGTGGGTGGTCAACAACCAACCCGATCGAGCAGGTTGAGGAGATGGGTGGAAGAGACGCTGCAGAAGTGCTGTGGCAGCATGCCATTCGCTCACACAAAAACTGCCTGCAGATCGTGGTACCAACACTGCCACTCTGACCACTGCCCTGCTGCAGAGTCCACAGAGAGGGAATTCACTGCCAGTGAGAAACCGGGAGTTGTGGTACATGTATTGACCTGCCTATGAACCCCCCATCCATCATCAGTCTCCCCAAGCAATCAGTGATACTGGATAAACTGCAGCGATGGACTGGCCGCTCGACGATCCGACATTTTCAGGGGAGGATCTAGACAATGTTTTCACCTACGAATCGCGTGGGCGGACTGGCGTTTGCCGATTTGCTGGCGATGAGGTACGCATCCTGTCAGAGCTTCCTCGGGAACGGAACCAGATAATCTGACCGGACTGTAGGACATCTCGGAGCAGTCTCTAGAGGGCAGCAGTCTTGTACCGTGGCTCCAAGACGTACGCTCATTTTGCTTACAGTGTTGTTTCTAGGACGGATCCCCGTAAATTAACTTCGCAGTAGATGTCTTCTAAACGAGGGATGCCAGGAATTGTTGCCTTGTAAGCCATTTCCCCTTTCCTCAATCGCACCTAGGATTACCCATCTGTCGCCACCATCGACGGCTCACACGGATTCAGACTAGGAGAACGCGCCGAGAGCAACCTAAAGCATGTTCACAACCCTTTGGCGCTCCGCAATCTTCCGTTTACACGAGATGAGTTTGAGCAGGTTGTCAATTTGTTCTCGTTCCACGGTGACACGGCGCGCGTCATCAACAGGTCCGATTTTGCTTTTTTTAACGACACTATTCCTCTCACCGGCCCCGAGAAGGTGATATGTGAGTTAATGTGATCAATACCGCGTCTTAGAGTGCCAAGTTCAAATCTAACGACTCCTATTGCAAAGATTACTGCTGCAGAACAGAGGGCACCTACCCCGGCGACCTCGCCATATCCGCCGTCTTCTACCCGGAGACAGGCCACACGGCCGCCATCGTCCTTGGCTGCTCCGACAGCATCTCGGACGAGTTTGCAGGGCGCATCGAAAACTCCGAAGACGCCTTTGTGCATCCCCTGCTCCTCTTCGGGATCCTCATCGAGGTGGAAAAGAAGCGGCATCTGCGTCTGGTAGACACAAAGGTCTTCCACCTGCTCAAGCGCGTCCACGTGCTCAGCCACATGAACAAGATCTCGTCAACATCTGAGATCAGCAGCGAAAACTACTCGGTCGATCTCTGGATCGACGTCAGCCGGTTGCGTATCGCGCTGCGAGCGTGGCAGCAGGAGCTAACAAAGATTGATGAGCACATCGCCATGCTGGAGCAAGATGTGCTGGCGCGGCCAACAATCGACGATGCCGTCTCTTCGTCTGGTAGCAACACGGATGGGTCAACAACAGCAACGCTGGGGCCTAATATATGGCGGGAGTCTGCCATCGTGGCAGGGCGTCGCATGCAAAAACGGCTAAGGGAAATTAAGACGGAATACGACCTGAAGATCCAAGAGTGCACTATGGTTCTGGACGGCATGGCGCTATCGACGCAGCTGGTACGTAAGCAACATGTTCTCAATCTCCCGTCACCAGTCCGGATTCTGGATGCTGACAAGAAGCCCCCTCGCGGTACTTGTGCGGTCAGTCTTGGAGTCAGATCGGTTACCAAGACACGCAGGCGAACCTCGAGATCGCCAAAGACACCAGACAAGACTCGAGCCAGATGCGATCCATTGCGTTTCTGACCATGCTCTTCCTCCCTGCAACCTTCATCGCTGTAAGTTGCATCATCCCACATCCGTGTGATGACCCCCCCCCCCCCCCCCCCCCCCCCCCCCCCCCCCGAATCCGACTCATAATTACCTTCTTAGTCCTTCTTTTCCACAACCTTCTTCGACTTCCATGCCTCCGAGTCAGAGAGCGTCCTCTCTCCGTATTTGTGGATCTACCCCGTGGTGACGGTCATGATCACGGCGATTGTGATGGTCTGCTGGATTTACTTCACTAAGAGGCGCCGTAGCCAGGTATTGAAGCGCAAAGAATGTTGCAGTTGATGGGAGGTTCTCAGTTTGACCAGCCGGCACTGCGACTCCGCTGTTGTCTGGATCCACAGCTGTTTTAAAGTTTTCACAGACCCACCCGAAAATTCACACTTGTACCATGCAAATAATATATCATCTCGTTTGTGTCTCGCGGTGGACGTTCCTCTAGGTTTGCGGACAGTTGGCATCGACCTTGACAATCTCGACATTCCACGCGAATGGATGCAGCGGAATACTCTTTAGTGGCCTTCGAACTGAAGCCCCAGGCCAGAACACCATGGAGGTGTGACACACTTGGACGACGGCATCGTCATTTGCACACCAGAGAACGCAATATGGAGAAGTCTAAACCTGGATCATGAAAGGACAGTCGCAGTGTTAACTATTTCAGAGAAAAAAAAATCGAAAAGATATCTGGTAGATAGAATCCCATACATCCTAACAGCTGACTCGCGTCGTCCGTCACAAGTTCAAACTCTCTGACAATCCCTCACGCCGAGTTCAGTGACTAAACTTCAGTCATCTCTGCGCTGCTCTGTTTTGCCAGTCTTTTTGACACTCCTCCACTCCATGGCCAGGCTTCCCAAAATAGTGAGTGACGACGCGCAGATGCTGACAATGTAAACGCGTGTGATGGCGTTGTTGAAGGCCTCTAGGACTGGACGTTGAAGCTGCGGTGGAAGCCTTGAATAGATGCCCGTTGCACCGGTTTGGAGGAGATCAGTTGGTTTCATGTCCAGATCCGCGCCGGCGAGCTGTGTCTCGAGATTGGTGATAAGTCTGTTGCTGAACACGGCTTGGGACACGGCGAGGAAGACGGATGCCCCGAGGGTCTGCATAAAAACAACCAGCGATGATGCAATTGGAACGTCGTCGATGGAGAGGACGGTCTGAACGGCCATCACTGGCTGTTGGAGCCCCATTCCGATTGCGAGGCCGGCGAGAGCTTCATACCCGAACCACTGACCGAAGGTGGCGTCCACGGTCCAGGTCGACAACAAACCTTCGGCGATCGGTGCGAGGACGGAGGAAAGGAGCATAAACGGAGCATCTAGGGGAAACTGTGAGGACTTTATGGTGATAAAATGGATTTAAAACACTCACAGTAGCCAAAAGCCGTCACTAGCCCGCCGCAGATGATGACCATGAGGACAACACCCACAACCATCGGTAGTAGCCTAATGCCCGAGTCCACTGCACTCGCCTGGCGGATTGCCTGGTGCCAGAGGGGCGTGTAGTAGATGAGGACAAGAAAGGCAGCCCCGTTGAAAAAGGCGAACCACGCAGCGGCGGCAACGCTTCGTTGCATGATGATGCGAGGGGGCACAAATGCCCTATCCTTCCTCCGGAACTGGACGATACCGAAAGCGACCCCCAACACGCCAGCCAACACGAACAGGGCGATGACGCGGCCGCTGCCCCACGGATACGTCGAGCCTCCCCATTGCAGAGCGAGCAGCAAACTTACAACAGAGGGGATAAACAGGATGATGCCGAACCAGTCGATGGACTTTACCTTGGTCAGAAACGGCAGATCGTCGACAGCCGGTCGGTTTGGGGGCGTGAAGAAAACGGCGATGGTCAGCACGGTAACGGCGCCAAAGGGCAGGTTGATGTAGAAACACCAGCGCCATGTCAGGTGGTCAGTGAAGACGCCGCCGAGCAAGGGTCCACAGACCGAGGCGATGCCAAACATGCCGCCCATGGCACCGAGGAACATGGGTCGTGTGCGCAGTGGCACAGAATGGGCGATAATAATGAGGCCGCCGGCCAAGATGCCCGAACCACCGAGCCCGGCGACGGCCCGACCGATGATTAGGGCCGTGCTGGTTGGGGCGAGTGCGCAAACAAGGGAGCCGAGCTCGAAGACACCGACGGCGAGGAGGAAAGTGTATTTAATAGAGAAGTAGGAGTAGGCTGTACCGTAGAAGAGCTGGAAGGACGCGGTGGTGAGGAGAAAGACTTGATTGGACGAAACGGAATTAGCAGTGGTGACGAGAGGGGATATGGAAAGAAAGAGAAAAAAAAACATACCGCTGCCGTACCAGCCAATGTCGGTGACGCTACCAAACTCGTCTGTGATCCTGGGGATGGCATTCGCTACAATGGTTTGGTCCTGCATCCGGGGAGAACCGAGTTAGCATTGTTCGTCCAGATGATGGGAACTGGCAGACCAGAGCGAAGAGAAAGACAGCAAAGCAGAGCCCAATAGCAATGAGGACCAGGCCGAGTCGAGACGGATATTTTGGCTCCGAGTTAGGCGGAAGTTGTTGTTGTTGAGAGGTCTTCTCTCCCACCCCCTGTGAAGGCGAAGAAGCCTCGTGGATGTCGCCGGTGTCCATTTCCGTCGAAGCCTTCGAGATCAGAGGGTGCGGTATGGCAGCGAAAGTCAGAAACTCATTTGGCACAACTGATGGGAAATATCAGGAAGTACGATCTTTTATCGCCTGGGAGCCTCAATCAAGGACCTCTTGAAGATGCTGTACGTACTTTCTCACGTCGCACAGCAGGGATCGCGTTGCCTGCTAAAAAGAGTTTAGCGCGGTGATAGATGCTCGGAGGGTCGGAGGGGCACACCTGTATAAGTGACCTGGTGACCCCACCCCCGCATTTGACGACAGTCCATCGCGGCATGATTGACATCGCACTGCCTTCCGAAAAGACTTCCAAGTTTACACATTTCAGGGATGAGTCCTAGCGCCGGGTACGAGGTCGTGCCCCTTCAGCCGGTTCCTCGGTCGAAGGGCTGCATTACCTGCACATCCCGCAAGACGCGTTGTGGTTCGCTTCAAATCCATTCCGTCCACGCGACGAAAGAAAAAAAAAAACAGCACGGCTAACATCCTCTGGCATGCAGATGGCAGACGCCCGACTTGCCAAGCATGCGAGCGTCGCAAGCAGGTCTGTCACGGCTACCGCCGAGGTGATTTCGTCTTTATGAACGAAGGGTGGAGGGCACCGGGCGTGGCCTCTCCTGCTCCCAAGCCGAACGCGACCTCGGAAATTCTGCCGCCTCCCTCCCGGCCTCTTGCCTCAGACCCTCGCTTGATCTATGTTTCTTTCTTTCTGTCGCAGTTCACCCACGACCCGCCCCCAGAGGCCCTGATAATGATAGACAACTGCCATCGCTATCTCGGTATGTTGCTCGGCCCTCCGGCATTCGACCGCGGCAGCAATCCTCTTCCACACGCCGCAGAGGCTCTTGTCATGAGCCATTTCGGCAAACTAAACGCCTCACCCCAAACCGTCCACAACAGCATCGCACCGTATGTCAAAGCCCTCAAGGCCTTGTCCGCCAAGCTGGCCCATTTCCAGCGCGTAGGCACCAGTTGCATAGAAGAAGAGGAGGTGATGCAACTCGTGTTTGCATGTCTCTTCTTATCATTCTGGGAGGTGGGTTGAGTACCCTTTCTTTGCGGCGTCTGCCTTGCTTCTGACATCCCTCAAAGCTTGCCATGAACCCCCAGGGCACGGCCTGGCAGAAACACGTCCGTGGCTTGGCAAATATCATCCAGTGGCGAGGGCCCCAGGGTTTCCAATCCCCCCGAAGCCTCCAGATTATCATCATTGTCCGGCTTTTTATTGTAAGCCACCCCGTCACTCTCGCAGGTACTATTCCAGGGGCTCGCCCCCAATCGCCAACACACTTCCCAGCTTCTCGAATCTGTCTCGTCAAAGCAGCCAACGTTCCTGTCAGAGGAAAAGTGGCAAAGGTTTCGGAACTTCCATCCCCGCCTGCTCCCATGGCAGCCAGCCCTGATCACAGACGACACGACGGAGCCGAGAACCGCCACCGGCCCCCGACACTACCTCGATTTCATCTTCGACCACCTAATCATCGTTTCCAACCTGACAGCCGAGTTTGCCAACGGCTTAACAAGGAATGTGTCAAGCAACAAGGACAACACGAGCCGTCCAATGCGTCGCTCGATGAGCTCCGCGATATCACTGCAACGCATACAGGCAGAAAGCCTAGCGGCCCTAGAGCGTCTGGAAATTGTCCTTGCCCAAATGATGACCAACATCGGCGGAGCTCTTGTCAACACAACAAGCCACAGCACCCAAAAAGGCCCCTGCTGGGGAAAGCCGCTAGAGTACAACCTCGCTGGTCTCTGCCGGATAGCTGCCGTCACCCTCCGTCTGCTCGTGTGCCATCTCATTGAGGAACAGCAACAAGAACAACAACAACAGCAGCAACAAAAACAAAAACAACAACAACTTGTTGATTCCCCGGAAATACCGCCGTACAACAACAACCCGGCCGACAGCCGCGAAGGGGGCGCCATGCTAGCGGGACATCGTGCTGCACTCATGGCTCACGTGGAAGCCATTGTTAACATGATTCCCTACAGCGCGCACAGCAATATTTTTGGGGTGGCTCCCTTGTGCTTTGTTCCAGCCTTCCGTGTCGCCAAAGTTGTGCTGGCTCGCGAGTCAGCCGCTTTGCGCACCGAGGGCGGCAGGGGCAGTGAGGTTGCTAGGTGTCTCGCTACCGAGGCGCTGATTCAACGGCATCTGGACTTTGTTGCAAGTCGAAAAATTCCCATCAAGGTAGACATCTGAACACCTAGGTGCAGTTATTAGTGTGCGATGCTGCCATCAAGCATCTGGCCTTTGATTCTCAATGGAAATGCAACACTTTCTCCCTGAAGAGAAATCGAAAGCATGGCAACCCTCTGCAAGCCACACCTCACGCGCCAACGTTTGACTACACAGCCCGTGATGTGACAACATTTCAAAGGCCTGCATGAGTATATGCGCTGGGAGTTGGCCATGACACAAGAGTAGCGTTTCTGGATGTGTCGGAATCCATAGCGAAGACGATGGAGCGAGGCATCTTCGTGTGCCAAGGGGGCAATCGCCGGGCTCAGCTATCACCACGCGCTAGCCCCGGTTCCCAACCCTCCTCCGAGCCTAGCCCCAGAATGGATACATGGCCATACTGTTGATGCGGAGATCGTTGGTGTCTCTACTGGTAACAGTGCGTTGGCTGAGCTTGAGTAGCTCGCGCTCTTCCTAGCCAAACAGTGGCTTGACGAGCACGCCGATGACGATGTGGATGCTTGATCAGCATTGGTCCCGTTGATGGAATGCTGAGGTTTGTTAAATTACGTCTTGGGACAGGACCATCACTGCATTCTCCCCGTTCGTCATTTGGGGCGGGTTAGAGTTTGAGCCGGGAATGTACGGCGTTGGCTTTTTTTGGGAGGGGGGTGTTCTGGTGCTGGCGTTTCGGGGTTGGGTAGCTGAGATAATCAATTGCATTGTTGAGATTTTCCCAGGTACCGTCTTTGCTTTCCTTTGTGTTTCGTCATGATGTCCGCACCCGTTAAGTTCGCTTCGCTTGGTGAAACTTTCCGGGTCTTATTGATTCCACAGCTTAATCATGCGGCGGAAGTACAAAAAGCTACAGATAGCTGTCAGACAAGAAGAGTCCCAAGAAGCGAAGAAGGGGGTTTCGCCCTCCCGACAGCAACATGTATACGCTGTGCTATTACACACCATGAATACCCAAAACTCCGCCGCCTTGCGCGGTACTGATGACCTTTCTCGAACGTAGAGTTGTCTAGGTAGGTACACAGTACTATTGAGACGAAGCCCCGAGCCAAGCCACGCTAGAACTCACAACACCTCCCCAGTCACCCATATACTCAGATTGTCGCCAGACCTCACACTCTTGTCCGTCCATGTCCAGATTATCTGCAAGGACAGCATGAGGCGTGGGAAACACCGTCACTCCCCCGTTGCTGCCCGAGACACCTGGCATCATACTACCACCCCTCGCGATGAGGCCTTGTCCGTGCCCATTCCGGCCAGACCAGCATTCCCACTGCCGTTGCCTCGCCGCCCGAGCCTCGCGTGCTTGGCCCCACAGCCGCTTCAAGACCTCAAATTGGTACGAGCCGCCACTGTTTCCGTTGTCCTCGCGCTCCGAGCACCGCCACCGCCGGAACGACCTCTCAGCAACGTTCCACACCCTTGCCTGGTGCTGCTGCTGCTGTGGGGACGAAGAGCAGAGATGGCCAAGGACAAACCGCAACGGCCAAAACTGCATGTACCCCCGCATCAGCCAGCTCCACTGGGCAGCCTGCGGCTCGACTTGTAGTATTGAGGGTTGTGCGTCGAGGATGTCTACCGCTGCTGCGAAGAGCTGCTCCGGAGGAGGAGCCGGAGGAGGGGAGAGGTAGTGCCATGAAGAAGAAACGTGGTTGTCGTCGTGGTTGCCTTCAGGGGGAGGCCACTGGCCGAGCACGCGGAATCGCAACTCCATGATCAGCACGTAGGCGACATGTTTGGCAAGCCAGTGGACCCCCAGCGTGCCATCGCAGTGCCGCAGATAACGTTCCCAGACTCCCTTCTCGCAGACATCGATGACGGCCTCCTTGTACTGCCGTGTTGACGCGGCGTGCACCATCCTCGTCGCGGCGGCGATTTCGAACTGCAGCAGGGCGAAGCTCACCTCGGTCCAGCCCTGGTGCGGCGTGGGCGGTCCGCCCATCCGGTGGTGCAGATCGACGTCTCTTGCGTTGGTGGGCTGGTGCTGCACGGGAAGGACGGGTAGCTCTGCTGGCGCCGCCCCCGGCACGGAGCTGCTGCCGTGGCCGAGGTCCTCGCGCACTCGGTGCTCGAGGTACCAGTGCACCATTTGGAGGCGCTTGAGCATCTCGCGCTCGAACGGCGAAGCCATCATGGTGGAGGTGGTGGTTTCCGAGATGGCCGCTGATGCTAAGCGACCTGCCATGCCCAACAGCGTCCAGGCTCGGTGAGCGTCCCCGACGAAGCGGCTGAGTCCGATGTAGAGCAGGAAGGCTTGAAGCGTCGTGAGGTCCGACGTGGTGAGCAGCTTGGCCCTCGCCAGAGCGTGCTCCACCGCGCCTTTGTAAGCTGCCACGGCGGACTGCTTGGGGATTCCGCCACAGCAGGCCGAGGCATCGTCGTCCGACATGCTGCACAGCGAGGCGAGATAGATGGAGAAGGCGATGGCCGATTCGCCGTCGCTCAAAGCGGTGGGGTTCAGCGTGGCCGTCCCGAGCAGGGCCTCGACACTCGGCCGGTGCAAGACCTTCATCACCGGGTCGATGTTTTGGAAGAAGACGTTCTGGTAGACGGCAATCTGTGCAGGTGGAGGGTGGAGCAATGATGCATCAAGAGCAAAGGTGTCGAAGGGGAACTGAGAATGCTGAAGCCTAAGTCTCGCTGTGAGTGTCTTCTGGAGGCAGTCTGCTAAAACAAGCTGCAACCCGCGCGTCACTTCCGGCAATGGCGGTGCGATGGCCGTGAGATTGGCTTCCTCTCCGGTAAGCTTTGCTAGTTCGGTCAGGCCTGCCACACCGGCTAGCGCCCTCCGACACGCGTCCTCCACAACCTGGGGGCTCAATGCGTGATCTGCCGGCGGTTTCGTTCTGGCCTCGCTCTTGCCACCTGCTTTCGGTTTCAGTCTCGACGAGCTTGCTGCCTTGCCAGGAAGGCCGCGGCGGCAGGTTCTCTTTGGCGAGGGATAAGAACAAGTAATGTTCCACGCAGTGCAGGTTGCGCACGGCGTGCCCCGGTCGCATTTGACCTTTCGTGTCCGACAAGCCGTGCACGCCTTGGGTTTTAGAATCTCTGTGGACGGAGGACCGCCTGAAGGTCGGAGGGCACGCATGTTGCTTTGGGTAGGTACGTGTTTTAGAAACTACCTGACAGTTCTCAGATGACTGCGAACAAGAGAAGAGGCGGCGTTTTCTTGTTCAACTTGCCTAGTCGCCACAGGTGCCCTGGTGCTGGTGCCCTTGGGGCTTGGGACGGAAGGACAATCCCACCGGCGCTGCATATCACCCGTAAGCAAATGGCATTCTGGATGCTGGTTGAAAGTTCCCGTATATAAGTGGGTCGCCAAGCTGCACCGCCCCTTTCTCGGGAATCTCGCAGATCTCGCAGAACTCGGTGGTTTGCTCTTGTGTAGCTCTACCTAGGCTCTGATTGGTCTACTAAAACATGGGAATGGCATCAATGCCAACTGACTTTTGTCAGCTCTTCTCATTGATGGGTGACTCGACCGGAAGACTGCTTCCCGGCTCTGAAGGATCGCCGTGACGCAGAGGAGGGAGGCATCCAACGTGAAGACGGCCCGGGGAACTTTCCAGTTCTTGCATCAACTTGAGGACTGCGTAGGTACTGCAGAAAGCAAAACTGCGTTGGCAGGCCAGGATGTGTTATAAAGCCTTCGGTCCCAGACCAACGAAGCTCTTGCTCCTGGGCTATCTCGTTTCAGACCGAGCAGCTGCAAACAGTTAGCATTTCTTCCCTGACCTATTCGTCATGTCATCCAAAATCATCTTCGGAGATCTGCCCAAGGTCCCTTCCCTCGCGACAGCTCACGGGACATCGATGGGCCTCGCCTTCGTTGTATTCTTTCCCATCGGTGCCTTTCTAATCCGCTCCGTCAAGTCGAAACACACCGTCTGGATCCACGCATCTTGTCAGTTCATCGGGCTGGCACTCACGGTTACGGGCCTGGCCACAGGCATTCGCGTTGCTAAGATCATCGACCGGGTACGGCTACCGTGGTCCTCTTCCCTCCACTTATTATCCATTGACTGACTGGATGGCCACCCACCACACAGCTACATAACAACACCCATACTATCCTCGGCACAGTGATTGCCGCCGGTCTTTTACTGCAGCCATTCTTTGGGTATATGCACCATCGTCGTTACATTCGCACGCAGCAGCGTTCGGCTTGGGCGCCACTCCATGTGTGGTACGGCCGTGCCTTGCTTCTCCTGGGGATCCTCAACGGTGGACTGGGGCTGCAGCTGGCATCGGGAAGTCCAGCCTACAGCAGGGTTGGCATGATAGCCTACTCGGTTTTGGCCGCAGTGGCGGGGCTCGCGTTGTTGGGATTGATCGTCCACACACACGTGGCGAAGACGAAGGCAGATCAGCGTGCAAAGGTCGACGCGTGAGTGGTCACGTCGGTAACAGGCTAAGTTCCAAACGACTCCTTTGGCCAGGCAACTCACCCGACCTCAAGTCCAATGGAGCCGTGGTGCCATGGATGAAAAGATACCTTACATTACGAATGAGAGAGCACTGAAAAGCTACCAGGAGGCCATCAAAGTAGGGCAGCCCTCCCGATTTATCCTGATCCATAATACTTCCGAATCTATGATGTTTACAATCTAATTCGCCGTATGCTCGCATGCGCTTATGCAAAACAACTGTGATGAGCACGGCCTGTAATGCTGTGGCAATGATATTCGGACCTTCCTAACTTGACGTAAGGCTTGCTAAAAGGTATAAAAAGAGTGCCATGCTCAGGACGGTATGGCATCAAGACAATGGGAGCATCATAATCCTTCAACCTAGCCGCACAGACCAGCCGAATCCAGAATCTAGCAAGCATACCGCTGCCATGTTTCTCAAACCCGAAATTGTCGCCGCCTTCACCCTCGCAAGCAGCACCTTTGCCTCGCCAAACGCCCCAATAGCACGTGCCAGATTATCAAGGACTCTCTGCGGCATTACATAGTGACGAGTCCCAGCAACGGCCATCGAGGCTGCAGCAGCGCCCTGCTGGATAACATCCGCAGTACAGGATACCAGCCTCAAGACTGGGGTGCGAGACCTCTGGCCAATGGCAATTTCAAGACATCATTTGCTCTACCCGCAGGTAGCGCAGATGCTGTCAATAGGGGTTTCCAAGCTGCTTTTGGCGGTACAGCTGGGTGTTGAGAGCGAGGTGGATGAGCAGAAGTACAAGTTGATAAGAGGGTGAATATCTTTTTGTTATAGTAGGCCTCCTCACACTCGTCTGATTATAAAGTTCTCCTTGCCGGCATCGCTTCTGGCAATATTATACAGACTTGTGATGAATGACTCGCTCTTGGCTGTAGGAAAACCCACAAGGATGTACGGCAACTAACTCGCTTCCAGTCTCAGAGTAACCGGGCCCCGGACGTCTCGTAAACCCTGCTGGAGGTTCTCGAAGGGCAAGCCATCTTGCAGCTATCTTAGGAGCTTCGATTTTCCGCATGGGCTATGTTGCTTGACAGGCAGCTTCGGACGGGGCGTCAGTGCTGGTAACCCGCTTTTCGGCCAACGTGCAAGGGACAAGTTGTAAAAAGTATCGGTGAGACGCCCGAACTCACGATGCTTCGGTGAATCAACGATGAAAGACAAGACGATGAGTCGGATGGCTAGACTAAGTTTCGCGAATCTAACAGGCGCATGCCAAGATCAAGAGTATATCTACTTACGTCCCAGCTGAGGAGCCAATGACAGTTGCAGAGAAAACTTGGCGATTTATTTTTCTACAAAGTACTACGTTATGCTTATGCTCATCATTGGAAACCAGACACCTAACCTCAGTCCCAGCAACTATCGCTCTTTCCGGAACCTCCATCATGGCATCCTTTGTCGCAGACACCCCGGTAAACAATCCAGCCGTCGCCGCCGCAGTGGAAGATAGATTGCTGCGTGTTCCATACCGTCAGGGATTTGTCGTTTCTCTTAAGTTCGTTGTATATCTCGGTCAGATAGTTTCCTGCTCCATGTTTGTGTCAGTGGCCACACACTAAACAGACACAATGACGCGTATTTTGGATCTCTCTTACCTTTTTTCAGAAGATTATAGCCGCAATAGTCTAGCCCTTCTGTGCAAGCTTTGGCCGTAGTGATGGCGGGGAGAACGCTAAGAGCGCCAAGAAGGACGGTGCTAAGTTTGACCATTCTCGCGGCAAAGGTGGATGTTGGGAGTTGACTGAAAGTTGCAGGCTTGAGTGTTGAAGAATTCAGGGCGAGAAAGTGGGGATTGTTTTAATGGTTGTTGTATGCAGTGCTGAACATCGTGGATTAATTGAAGGTGCGGAGGCTAGGTACTTTGCATCTATATATCTCTTTGGTCTGTATTTCTTAGCCCATGCTTTCTCGTTGAGTGGTGAGATATGAAATGAACTAATGTCGAGCAGCATCCCACAGCCACCAAAACATTTCACCGGCCAACAAAGTAAAAGCCATGGACATTGGTGTAAACTTTCAAAGCTCTCCACAAAGTTCCCCGCTTCAGAATCACCTTCCAATAAATATCCCCAAACCTCGGCCCTTGTCCGCTTCCAGGCGCACCCGCCTGACACACTGCCTTCTATTTTTATGGGGCGCACGGCAACCGCAAATGCATTGCGCATCCAAGAGTCAACTCCGCCTCATTTGCACACTGCATCGGCCCTTCCGAGCCAATTCGATTGAAGCCCTTCTCTCATGTGGGTCCCGACGTTTTGGGGAACGCGAAGTGATCCACCTAGTCCACAACGTACGAAGTACACCGCGTATCCAAATTTTAAAATATGCTGTGTTATTGCGCAGTTCTTGATTGCGCGAAGAAGTACGAAGAGGCGTCTCACCAGCAAATTGGAGACCACGATGTAAAAACCCCATATGTCGGCCCTGGTTGGCGATTGGTTTCGATACGCATCATTTTGCTCTCACTCAATTAATAAGTCAGCGAGACTAGATGGGGAGCTAAGGAGGTGCTGGTGAGTACTCCTATCTTCAATGGAATATTCAGCGGCGTGACATCATTACCTGTTCAAAGTCCGACGCTCGGACTTTCCCGCAAATAACAGCAAAAACGAATAGAACAACAGACCTGATGCCACTGACGAGGGCGAGGAGACCAAAAGACTGGATGACATCGACAACGACTCCGATCACAATTATCACTATTCGTACTCCCGGTACTTCGCTCCCGATCCACGCTTCAGCTGCTTCCAGCATGAGGGCAATGGAAACGACCGTGACTCCGACGACGGCACCGAGAAAGACAAGAACACCGAGATTTCCGACGACAACAGTGTGCGCAGAGAGTTCCTCCAGCTTCAGATTGATTCCTCCTCCGACGAGGAGGACACACATTTCGACCCCCTTGATGAGGAGAGTGAGACGGATGAGGACGGCTCTAGCTCGTTGAGTGAAGATGATTCGGATGATTCGGACGATAGCTCCGACGATAACACCAAGGACTCAGAAGAGGAGTACGTCAAGATCACAGAGCATGACAACGAGTAGGAGGAGCGGAGGCTTGGTGTTTGAGTTCTGTGCCTATTGAGGCGCAAAAAAGTACATAGGTACCTACTACAGCACACGGTCTACAAATACGGCCAGGATTTGAGGAAGAAACAGAAGAATTTGCAGCGCTGCCAGTGAACTTCTCAATTTTGAGCCTGCAATCGTTTGCCAAATGTGCTTTCCGTTTTGTTGTAGAAGGATCGAAAAAATTCAGTCCAAATTGTGAACTTGAACGACGGAATGAACCCAGGAGTGAACTTGCAAAGCTCAGTCAAAATTTTCCAACTTCCAGGTTCTAATCAACTTTGACGGCCGTGCTTGAAAAAAATTCTGAGTTGCGATTCCTGGCGCAAACAGAAGCGGGGATCTCGTCCGAACTTCACGCGGTACCTAAACAGGTCGCAGTCTGGATCCTAGCTCGCCGCCAGACTCTTCATCTTCCTACCAAATTGCCGCAGCCCTTCCTTTTAGGTCCTCAGACTTTCATTCATTCCCCACCTGGCGCAGATCAACGAACAAGCCAGCTGCCACCACAAAGACAACAATCCATATTCCACGAAAGGCAAATCGACCAACATGGCAGTGGAGAGCGCGGCTCCCCAGGCGGGCGGCGACCTGAAGGGGGAGGCTGCCGCTGGCAGCGCAGAGCCTGCGCAGCCCGAGCAGCCCGAGCAGCCCGAGCAGCCCGAGCAGAATGCTGCTGGCGCGGACGGCAACCCCGCGAATGGCAGTGAGCCCGTGGCTACGGCTGCCGATCGCAATCATGTTCTCGCACGCCAGGCGGAGCGATTCTTTGCCATCATCAAGCACCGCGTCCTCTGGGATAAGGTCCCCCGCGTGGCCATTGACATGGCCGTTGAGTGCGGTAAGTCCTGAATCCGCCCGGCAGTTCAATGTCAAATTCTTGATGTGGCGCTAACTCCTCGGTGCCTCAATGATAGCCGTCATGGGCGATCCGGTTCTACGCATACAAGACACCGACAATTTGATGCAGCGCAAGGTTGACAGGGTGTATTCCTTCGCCAAGTTTCTACTCGAGTTGAATATCAGCACCACTGATCTGTATTCGATGACCGATGCTGGTGAGTTGGGTATTTTCAACCTGGCATAGCGAAAGCAGACGGAACTGACTTTACACCAGCCATGATGGGAGCCGATATGCCGGCGCTCAACCTTCCCGAATCCAACCCCCGTGCCTAAGGATCTGCAATAAATGGCTGCTGTTTGCGGGGAATCGCATCGCAACGTTGGAGGTCGAGCGTAATGGGCAATCCTAGGCTCTAGCAACTGGCATTGTTGTCTGAGACCACAACGTGCGAATGGTCTCGTTTCTATTTTCAGGGCAAACAGGGAATATTGCGCCAGTTTTGGACTTTCAAAGGGGACAAACAAGACAGAGGAGAGCATAGACAAAGATCATTACTGGCAGAGTGATACCCATTCACATCAGGTCCCTAGCATTACCTAGTCATAGCAGCTCTATACCCTTGTTTACGGAGCGGATGTGAAAAGATTAAGCGACTGATATATCGGCGCTTCGTCCGCGGCAGTGGTGCCCTCTCCATGTAAGTTGACAGGCTCGTACATCCGACCTTTATCCACAGCAGAGGGTGAGCACCTGGTATAACGCGAACTATGAGAGTCAGGTTTGTGGAGAAACAATGCACGTGAGCATCGGTGACTGTGTCTTTCTCTTTGGTGATTGAAGGCAGATGCCTAGTTTGGGGAAGAACAAGCCTCCATTATTTGCCAAATCTAACCGCTACCCATGCCCCCCAGGGGATGGGCTGGCTAACCTGGAGGATTGGAAGCACATCATCGAAGACTCGCAATCTGGGGGAGAACCCAAATCAAAGGGCCACAGGTCATCATCCTCAGGCCTCTGAAGCTCCCCGAAGAAATGGAATGCCAAAGGTTCGTCGTTCGCCTCTTGCGAGTTCCCAATGCCCACGCTTTCCTCCATATCGATGACCCTTGGCCGCTTGGTGCAACGATCACTTTCCGATGAGTTGTCGGAACCTACTTCGGAGCCAACTTGGCTCCTCTCACAACGGAAGTCTTGCACAAGTTCTTTGAGAAAGCTTTGGAAGAGATCTTCCATCCTCCTGTCATTCTTCCCCGCCGATACATCCGAAATGGTGTGGGCAATCCGTGTAATTCTCGCCGAGTCGCACGAGAACTCAACAAATGCATCTAGGGCATCATCTACCTTGTCTTGCTCGACGACTGAAGTGGATAGACGGATTAGCATGGGGTGCGTTTGCATGTGAAAAGGCCGGCCTACATGGTGAAGGGGGGCTTCTCCCGAATTGGACCTCGAAGAGCTTGTTCCATTTCTCAACATCCAACATTCGTTTACTCCTTCGAGACAGCAATGCCTCTGCATTCACGTTGGATCGCAAACATGGGTCAAGCTTGAGTGAGCTGTGCTTCGCCTTGACGTGCTCCCTAGAGGCAGCCAACTTGTTAGGCATTCTTGCCCAGGCGTGGTCAGAGGTGCCACAGGGAAGAACGTACTTTGTTCGATGAAAGTTGTGCCATCCTTTTGAACAGAGGGGATCGAGACTCGAGTGATCTGGGTATGCTTTTTGGAATGGGCAGGCAAACAGCCGCCCAGGGGGCGTAGGATATGGTGGTGGGATATCGGGTGAAGACGACCGCTTCCTGCCCGCGGGGCGGATCATCTGCATGTCAACAACGTCTCACGGAGGGGACCCCGATGTCGGTGTCGGTGGTAATTACTAGATCAAAGAATCGAGTTCAACGGAACGCAGGCAGCCTTGTACTGAGTGGGATGATAGAAGAGCAGGTAGGGGTCTTAAGATATCGGGGGGATCGCGGAGAGTAGATCAAATACCTACGCTTTAAATACGTTTGAGAAGAGGCGACGAAGAGCGGCGTGCGCAGGCGGGAGGAGCCTGAGGCCACGCCCAGAAGGAGGTCATCAGGGACAGCTGGACCAATAAAAGCCGCAGAGGATGCGCGGTGGTGGCGCACCCATCAACGCACAGTGTGGCAGCCAAAACAGGGGTCTCCTGTCCCACCCCACCCACACACGCCGGTCAGCGTGCATATGGCAGCCAAAAAAAGAGAACAAAGACAGATGGTTCCATTGTTCGCTCGAAGCTGCGACGACGAGAAATCACTCTAAATCATCCCCACGGCTCCAACTGGAGCACCGCATGCTTTCGAGTACAATGTATCTAACTACAAACTCCGAATTTCACTTGGTACGTACCCCGTTCAGGCACCGCCTCCTTGCCCCTTCCTTGGCGGAAATGAGGTTGTCTGTCGGGTGGCCCGCATCACACCGACTAGTGACTTGACCACGCATGTGCCCCCAATCTGTAGCATGCACGAAGCATTATGCCGCTGGCTTATCTCTGGAATCCTGGTATCTCGGCTGATAAGTGGTCAAAGAGACAGGGAGCATTCGGTCAACTGGCACCTCTTACCAAGCCACCGCAGACCGGTTACGGCGTTGACCAATGCAGCGTCGGGTACTGCCATCAACCGAGCCCTCCTTCACTGAAGCGGGGGTGACACACTCCTCATCTTGGCGCCCGATCGGCCAGGAAGTCTTGATGCCGGAGGGCGAGGGGTGCGTGAGGGTGTGCCCCATCGCTGCCAGCCTGATCGTGCTCGGTTTTGGGGGGTTTCTTGACCCCCCGGCGACGCTTCCCTTCTCCTTTCCCCCCCTTCTCTCGCCAGTTTCCCAACCCAAAGGCCCCATACCTGCTGCCAAGCCCATTTCTCACCAGCCCACAGCACTCAATGGCCCAAACCCGGTTGTCTCCGAGCTGTGGGCTGGTGACCCTGCTCAGGCATGGCGCCGACCACGGAGCGGAGGTCTTCAACCTTAGGTAGAAGTGGTCCTAGCTGCCCTGGGAGTCGCGTTTGGGGAATAACTGACCACTTGGCCGCGTAGTATTCCATCATCGTCGTTCCGGTCCCCATGTCCAGTCGCCGCGACCGGCGTGGAAGCTCTTCGCTGGCGAAACACGGTCAGAATGCGCACGAGGACTTCCCCGGGTCAAACCAGTCCACGCCGACCAGCACAAGAGGACTTTTCGGGTCCAGGAAGCCCACACCCACCAGCACAAGAGAACTTTCCGGGTCCAGCCAGCCAGTTGAGTAGCGGCAACCAGCTAGGAAGGTCCCTGCGAGCTCCTGTGAGCTCCTGTGAGCTGCACTCAGGATTATTGGCCCGAACAGCCAGTCGAGCCACAGAAAATTGGCATGCGCCCTAACGCTCCCGGCCACTTTGGTTCCTCAGGACTCCCCCCCACCATCGTGAAGCCCCTCACCATTGCTCTGTGTCGCATCGCACCTCCCAATACCAACAGATTCGCGACATCGAGTGCGAGGAACAAGTAGACTTGTGAGTGTATGGATCTCTTCTTCGTACCCCCCAAACACGGCGTCGTGCGAGGGATGGGGTAGCGACATATTTTTGTGCTGCGCAGGCTTGTACCGTGGCTGTCGCGCCCCTAATTGCCGAGATGTCTACGAGGAGGAGGAAACCTCGCTCTCGGCTGTCTGGATGCCCCTTTATCCCTTCTCTGTTATTGATGACATGACATATATGGCATCGCGCACCTTGACGTCGCTCGTTACTACTAAGCGGTCACGGCGACAATGGTCGCTCGGTGGAGAGCGCGAGCTCGAGACACTCGTCTCGTCTGGTCTCGTCTCTCCGTCGAATCCCACCGACTTCTCGTCAAGTGACAGAGGCCAAGACGCCCATCGATGTTTGACCATCCGACGTGCCGTCACTGCCGTCGTTGCCGTTATCGTCGTCATCCTTGGCTTCGGCGCCATCGTCATTACCGTCGTCCACGGCCTCGTCGTCGCTGTCGTCAATTCCATCGCCGTCAATGCCGTTGTCGTCAACGTCATCGTCGTTGTCACCGTCGACATTGTCATCTTCGACCAGCGGCCAGTATCACGACAAGTAACCAATGGATCAATGGATGCTGACAATGGACGATAGTGATCCAGAATCGAAAGACAACAGATAAAGATCTGTCGAAGATGAATCGCGCCTGCAAGGTTGCCACAGATATGTTAGCGGCTGCAATGGTTGCCGCCGCCGCAACCGGAGCCACCGCCGCAGTCAACGCGTTTGCCCAGCGGCTAGAGACAGCCTCAACGGGTAAGCCAACTCCTTCACGCTGCTTCGATGGAGGAAGCCCGTCTCACAGCGCGCGCCGCCTCCTCGGGAGGATCCATCATGCCTTATCAGGGACATTTGCCGGCGCAGAAAAGGTAGGGAGACATAAGGGACAAAAGGAAGTGCACAAGGAGATCAAACGACAGAGGGAATGATGACAGCGTACCTGTTTCCCATTGCACTTGCATCCGAGCGTTAGGGCCGACAGAAGGACATGCTGATGATGGGTCTTCCATGAATAGCTTCCGCTGTGCCCACCCAGGAGGGCAGCAGTAAACCCCCGGCACGGCCTGAAGTTCTGGTCGCCGTGAAGGTGATCGTCGAGAGCACGCGCCCCCCCGACAAGTAAGTACACTCCAGACCGGCACCCCTAGATATCAGCCAGTACCTCCGTGTAGGTCGGCATGACGCTCGCCGTCCTGAATGTCTTTCCCGAGCGGGCCGTCGGGTCGGGGACTCTGCTGCTTATCCATTGCTGATGCTTTTGTCCCTCAGACCGTAACTCGGCGCGGCTCGCAGCGGAGGTGTTAAAGAAGTTATCCGTTTTTGTTTTGCATTATTTCGGGAGGCGGTTTCGGGCGTAAGGTTTTGGAAAACAACAACAAGAAAGCATTGTTCTGCCGGGCTGCTTCGCAAGGCTAGAAAGGTTGGCTTTAGACTTTTTGGGGGGAGCATGGGAACAAACAGACCTGTAAAAACATGAGCTCTCTGGTTTTTAATTCGATCCACTCTTCCCCGTCTATCATGAATGAGTGAGTAAGGTTCGATATGGGAGGAACTGACTGTTCATCGAAGACATGTTGATGGCAAACGCGCCTCCAGCCTGCTGATGGGGCTGGAACTGGCCAATCAGCTGCGCGGAAGTTGCCCCCCCAGCAACGCGACGGCAGTGCTGTTTCGCGTTGCCGTTCAGCACCGCCGTTTTGCACTGCCGTTTTGCATTGCCATTTGGCATTGCCGTTTCGCATTAGCATCATCATTGGGCAGTTCCCTTTGGCAGTGTGTGCTGTCACACCAAGGAAGCCCCATCATTAGCATAAAGACCCCATAGCTTCGATGCATTGCTGTCGCGCTGTGCATTTGCGCACACTCACTAGGTATACAATCTAGGATTTTGAGGCACAATGCATCTCTCATTGCCTCGATTCACGCAGGAACCCATATCGAAGACACAGGGTGCGTCATCGTCAGGGGCTGGGTTTGCAGGGGCCAGGCGTCCTGGTAGTGAGCGCTGACCCGGTGCTGTTGTTCTGCGATGTTCTCAGTTTGGTTCATTGGGATACAAAGACACAACTTATCCAGTACCTACACCTTCGTTCGTAGTAAATGCTGCTTGCTTTGACAATTTTGTTCTCAGGAACAGTAGCAAGTAGATAGATAGGGTTTGGACGGGTGTTTGACTGTCTGTCTTGAAGCCATAATGTATGTGCCACAGGACTGAGTGACGCCACAGCATTGTAGCCACCCCCTTTGAATGAACATGGGCATGCAAACAACGGAGTCGTGGTAATGCCGTTTGGCTGCAGAGTCCCAATTAGTGTTCACCTGTCCCCTCAGTTCTTGCAAGCCAATGTCAGCAACAAAGGCTGGTCTTTGCTGGTGGATAAGGCTATGCGTTACGAACACCCTCAATGCTGGCGTATGCTGTTCGAAGGTGTTTGAACACAACGGAGATGGCATGGCTAAGAAATGTGAATCAATGAAAGAAAACATACCTTACGTTAGGAACAGCCTGGCTCCTGGTGCGCGACGTCCTGCGATAGATTTCTGATTCCGTCATCTTCGACCCTCGCTCGGCTCTTGCTTCTTTGCTTCCCCAAGATGCCTTATATCTCTCTCTCGCCCCCGGTACTTCAGATACAGATTCATCGGACAGGTCAGCCCTAACCTCAACCCAGAAAGCCTCATCGATGACACTCATCCAGCACCGTGTCCTTCCCTTCACCTACGAAGATGTCCTCCGACGACCGCATCTCGCTCTCGTCGGCTGACGGTTCGACGCCCGCCGATGAAACGACTATCACCACCGAGCACCCCTACGACACCAAGCTCAGGAGCTCTATGCCCTGGCTAGCCGCCTCCACTCAGAGGATGACATCCCCGCCGCGATGATGGAGTCGGTTGTACGATACGGTAGGTGTACACCAGACCCTTACCCTCACCCTCTGAACATACCATTCTAACCACATCCCAGCGGCCGATGGTCGTCCCTTCTCCTGTCATTTCGCTCTCGGCCGGAGCAAAAATAACAGAAAGAAGAGGAGGCAAAGAGAGAATAAGAGGGCCAGGGCCGCCGTGGGTGGGCAGGGTCCTATGTCCCCGGAGACCGGCGAGGAGATGGCCGTGACACCGTCCGCTTCGTATATCCCCATGCCCGCGGCCATGGCTCCGGATGAAGTGCCGCTCGCGCCAGTCTTCCCTGCCTACTTTGACCTTGGCCCGCGTGCTAAAATCTGCCCGACCTGTGGTGTGCCGACTGGTGGCAGAGTCGTGAGTAAAGGAAAGGGTAAGTCTCTGGCATACATCGAGAAACATGCCCAGGGCTGACTGTGACTGTGTTGGATATCGATATGCATGACGAGGAGAATGCAGATAAGGACCATGATTGGGAGGACGAGGAGGACGAGATGCAGGACGACGAGAAAGACGCATACGCGAATCGGGTCTCTTGAGCATCGCTGCGGGATCTTTGGCGGCCGTGCGTGCGAGCAGGCCGTCGGCAATGTGATGGGGTACTGTGAGCCAAGGCATTGCCTTGATGTCTCAAAACATCTCCAAAAAAAAATGGAGGAATATTTTCGCCCCTACGCCATGGTTCACGATTGAGCGGCAATTCGACCAAGAAGAATACGACCAATTGTTGAGAGGTAGAAACTGCAAGCCAAAGGAACGGAAACCCACTGCGGTCCCGCTTCTGCGTGACGGCAATTACAACAACAACAGAATCCATGACGTCATGGGGTGACTTCGAGCGATCTGCAAAGCGGATTGCACCTGCCACCATATTGATGAAAGGGGAGTGCAAAGCCCCATAATTTTGATGTCATTGACACGATCTGTGACCGCCTCCAAAAACAAAACCCCCTCCAGGCTCGCAACGTTCTCACTGATCAATCTTCCATCGCGAAGCCAGCCTTAATCCCAGACTTCAACAAATCTTCCTCAGTGAAACCCAAGTCTGCCATTGGATTGTACTTCCACATCTTGAAGTCATGTCGGACTCGCACATCGACAACTTGAAGGACGGGCAGTTCCAGCCTGTCCCGGGTAAGGCACAGGCTCAGAACCTTCCAGGGTATATCGCCGCCTAGATTTTGAGCCTGACCCCGATCTCTCGCTGACAGACGACCCTAGCTCTGAGAAGCAGATGGAGCCGACCAGCGAGCCAACCAAGCTCGAGGGCGATGGCCGGGCCCACGAATACGCCGCTGCGGGCAAGCTCAAGGGCTGCAAGTCCCTGATCACAGGCGGAGAGTGCGTCCCGCATCTCTTTCCCAGCTCTTATCAGCCATGCTAACAGGCTCAGTTCCGGAATTGGCCGCTCTGTCGCCGTCCTCTTCGCGCGCGAGGGCTCCGACGTCACAATCGTGTATCTCCCCGAGGAGCAAGAAGACGCCGAGCAGACTAAAGCCTTGGTCGAGAAGGAGGGCCGTAAGTGTCTTCTCGTCCCCGGCGACTTGATGGACAACGCCAAGTGCAAGGAGGCCGTGCAGAAGCACGTCGACGAATACGGTGTCATCCATGTGCTGGTCAACAACGCATCGAAGCAGATCATGTGCGATGACTTTGCCGAGATCGACCTTGACAACGTGGAGAGCACATTCCGCAGCAACATTCTCCAGATGTTTGCCGTGACCAAGTTCGCGCTGCCGCACATGAAGAAGGGTGCTTCGTAAGTGCTTCATATTGTTGGAGGAGAGCTCCATGTGAGCCGAAACTGACGAATAGTGAAGGATCATCAACACCACATCCACTGTCGCTTTCCGCGGAACGTCTTCCCTCGTCGACTACGCTGCCACGAAGGGCGCCATCGTTTCTTTTACTCGAGCTCTGGCCAAGAATCTTCTGCCCAAGGGCATCCGCGTCAACGCTGTCGCGCCTGGTCCTGTTCATACGCCGCTTCAGCCAGCATCGCGACCAGCGGAGCAGATGGAGGAGTTTGGAGAAAAGTCACAGCTGGGACGCCCAGGTCAGCCTAGCGAGATCGCTCCGAGCTTCATCTTCCTTGCGTCGAAGGATTCGGAGCTGTACTACGGACAGGTGCTGCATGCGTATCCCCTCGGTGATTAAAGCAGGAATACATCTCAAGCCACACATACCCATTTGATGATGTTCACTCTCGGTACTCCCTCGTACGCATGGAAGCAATATCGGGGCAGGAACATGGTGATTTATGTGATTGATGACGAAAAATAAAAAGATGAAAAGCATATAAAAAAATGAAACTCGGCCCAGATTTGAACTGGGGTCTTTCGCATTCTAGCGATCGCTCCACCCCCCTCCGTGGAAGCATTTTTCCAGAAACGGAATAAGAATACTTTGGTAAAGATGGAGCGAGGCGAAACGGCCAGCTCCTTCTGCCCAGTTGTTCTTGTTGGACGGGAGCTTGCTGAGGGTGTTGTCGAGCTCGGTGATTGCCTTGTCCCACTGGGTCTGGTAGTCATCCGGCTTCTTCTGGAGGTCGTCTCGCGAGAGGGTCATGGTGGTGGGTTGTAAGACTTTGGTGTATTGGTAGTTGAGTGTGGAATTTGATGTTGAAGTGGATGGTTTGTGTAAACAGGTGTGCTGTCGGTTTGCTCTGGAGGTGATCAAGAAAAGAATTGAAGGACTGATAATGAGACCGGGCACTACCTATATACCTGCCAAACTATCAGCCTTTCTGTGAGTGAGGCATGGCCCGCCAAAGCAATGAGAAGCTCGGTGACGAGGAAATCTGGGTGGCCCTCACAAAGTCAGAGGCCACGTTCGTATCCGGAGGGCTTCATCCTACCTAGGTAATGGATACATGCAGGAAGTGATTCACGCTGACACGGCTCCGTGGTAGGTATTTGGCTCTCGAGCTTGTAATCTGGTGTCTTGCTTAATGGCTGCATCGAAGGGTAAGAACCTCGAGGCCAACGGCTAGCTGACTGACTCGGCCGAGTGTGGTGTCTTGCAATCACATGTATGGGTGCAGTTCTCGCTCTCTACGCGACAATGAATGCCATCTTACCACCTAACTCTGAGAATTAGAGACACAAACTAGGTAATCAATTTGCAAACCGAGAGCCGGTGCAAACATCAGAGACGGTTGGTTTCCTCTGTGACGCATGACACACCACAGTTGTTACCTGATTTCACGACTTTCTCAATATCTCTAGTGTTCGGAATCCCTCGAAACTAGATCTACTAAATCCGATTCATTGAGGAGGGTTTATTTATTTATGTAATATATTCTACATTATTGAACCACCACCATCAGAGCCCCCACAGCCGCAAGCCCGCTGGGAATCTTCCCAATAACCTATACAAGGCGCCGTCTTCTCTCCCACATACATATCTCTTCACAGCGCCTTCAGCCTAACATAAGTCGTCTTCGGTTTGCGGAAGATAGTCTCCTCGGCCGCCATGCTCGTCAAGTTCTCAGGGAGAGCCAGGAACTCGAATTTCAGCGCCAGCGTAGTAATAACAATTCGCAGCTCCATCATCGCCAGTCGTTTCCCTATTTGCCGTTCATTCCAGTCAGTATTCTCCCAGCCAAACAATAAAACAAAAGGCCGCATAGGGACGCACCAAAGCAACCGCGAAAGCCGCCACCAAAGGTCAGCGATGGCAGCGAATAAGCATCAAATACTTCTCTCCCGTCAGCATCTTTCGCCAGCCAACGGCGCGGCTCGAATTGTTCTAGGTCTCTGCCACTTTCGCTGTCGAACCCACCGCGGGTACGCTTTGCTTGCACAGCACGGCTAGTAGCACTGCGGACATTCTCATCGACGGGGTATGGGGTATGGTTGATATTGAGGTTGAGAATCACGGTTGAGCCGGCTGGAACAGGCCGGCCCAGCACTTCAGTGTCAACAAGGGCATCACGGGAAGTAAGGGCTGCCGTGGCGGCGCAGCGGGTCGTCTCTTCCATGACAGCATCGAGGAATGGTATGTCGGCCGCAAGGATGGCAGCCGCTGTGGGCAGCTTCTGAGACGGTCTGCTGCCGAATGCGGAGGTAAGGGCGCGGCGGAGCTGCGCTTGGGTATCGCGGTGGAGGGCCATGTACTTTACGAACCATGATAGCGTGTTGGCTGTCGAATCGTGGCCGGCCAAGAGCATAAGCCAGAGCTCGTCGAGCATGGCTAAGTCGTTTGTCGGGTCTCGGACTGGGGTTCCTGTTTTACGAGCCATCATAATCTCGCGCCGCAGTACAAGATCCATGGCGCAAGTATCGTGTTCGGCGTTATCATCGTCATGGCCGGCGGCGCCGCCCATTTTCTCCGAGCCTGGAAGGGCCTGAAAGCGCTCGCACGCGCGACGCATGAGTTTTCGGACCTCATCTCTTCCAACTTGTTTGAAGCGTCGATAGGAGGGGGTAAATCTCATGAAAAAGAAGGTAAGGCCGGGCCAGAGCGAAGCAAGGCCGGTATCGAGGATGTGGGTGCCCTTTGTGACGGCGAAGCGGACCACTTCGATGGTGTGTAGCGCCTCCGGACCGAGGGTGCTTTTGCCGTCGCGCAACTTCTCAATCTCGTACCGGAGCACGCCAGCCTTGGACCCCAGCACGCCAGCCCAGATGGCGTCAAGCGCCATGTCTTGAAAGTCACGCGATACATCGAAGGGCGCGCCAGCGGCGCTCTCCGCTTTAATGGCCCATAGCTCAACAAGCTCCCGGGCGGCGACTTGGAGGTTGGGCGCAACTGCGCGCCTCAAAAACTCGGGACTCATGGCGTCAGACCACAGCCGCTTCTGGGCCTTGAGGGCAGGCGTTGTGGCTTGCGAAAGGGTAGCGTGCGGCAAGACCTGGTGAAAGAGGTTGGTTGTGAGCACGGAGCGGTCAAACTCCTTATTGCGCCGCAGAAGAATGTCTTCCACCTC
>Ga0247770_1000388_pt1 | contig 42910 bp, 41 predicted proteins | sample UWRJL136409B6_FD_179943 | JGI IMG/M metagenome (GOLD analysis project Ga0247770, IMG submission 179943) | Plant litter microbial communities from Arlington Agricultural Research Station in Wisconsin, United States - UWRJ-L136-409B-6 | ecosystem: Environmental > Terrestrial > Plant litter >... | reverse complement strand
CGAAGAAAGGAGATAATCCACTCACCCCCCCCCGCCCCCCCCTTTGCCAAATCTAGTCAACAATACAAAGAACGATATAGACACAAATACGTGGGCAAGATCCTAGCTAGGGTCATGGTTGGTCGTTACATCAGGAACATTAGAACTATAAGTTGCTTTCTCCTAGCTCAGTTAACTAAGAGGACGTTTGCCCTAAACTTCAATGCTCCTGGCCGCCTAGCTCAGTTATGCTGCGCAACAAAAAAATACGAGATATAGCAACAGTATCCGCCAGATCTCAAACAAAGAAGTATACCGCTGATAAATCCCAAGTTCCTAGGACGAAAAGGGAAGTTTCAGTCAGGTCCCTGAGATTAACACCGCTCAAAGACACGATATAGCCCTTTCAAGTTAGCCACCTCCAATATCCCGCCTTGCATCAAGGAGTTGGTTGCCACCAATCTAGCCTTGAAGGCCGGGAAAAATATATGCTCAATCGCTCTGCGGACGTGGTCTCTTCGGGCCTTGATATCGGCATCTACCCCTTCTTCGCCTGCGTCATTCGGGCTCTCGCTCTCATTTTCACCCTCTCCACCAGGCGTTGCAGGCAACCGCTCGGGCACGTAAAATGACGCCAGCTCTCTAAGGAAGCTCGCGAAGCAGGACTTCTCATTCGTCCAGTCCACCCGTGGGCCCAGGCGTAGCAAGAATTGCGGCAGCTTGACAATAGGTGGGTTGTACCCCTTGACCAGCAGAGGAATACTCAGGAGCTCACCCGTGGGAGAGATTTCGAGCGAGAAGTACTCGAGCAGCATTTCGCGCCGTTCGATGAGCTGTTCAGCAACACGGTCGACGATCTCGCTGAAATCAACTTCCTCCTCCCCTTCGGTCTTCGATAGCCCAGCAGTTTTTTGGCTCTCTTGCTCGGCGGCAATGTCGAGCAGCTCCCGAAGATCGAGAGGCGGACTGAATCGAATGACACCGTAGTTGCCAAAGTCTGTCAACGCCACCTGGTAGATATATTCGAAGCAAACCCGGCCGTAATCGACCAGGAACAGCTTGACGCCGGCTTGGATGGCGGCCAGGCGACGCCGTTCGTCGACAACGCCAACAAATGTGTGTGCGGCAAAAATCTCGGTCAGGTCATGGTGCATGTCCTCGCGTACGGCAGCGCGCAGTTCTCGGACACTCAGAAGGCGGTAAGCCGTCATCTCTCTGTCTACTGTCTCATATTCGAGCGCTTCGGCGGCTGCAGTGTCCTTACCCTTACCTTTGGTGGTTCGCGACCCACAAGGCGAAGCCCCCACCCCAGCCGCAGGCGGCAGCATGCTTGTGATTTTGCGCAGGTTTGTGTCGGTACGCACGAGACGACTGTCGTTCCTCTCTGACCGGGCGGGAGTTCTTTTGCTATTACCGCCAGTACCCGCCTTGGGTGTTGCTGCACTCGCAGAGTCTGGAGTTGACCAGGCGCCACCAGGCAGTAGAGTCTGTGTGAGAAAGGTACGGCTCGTATCAACAGCCGCAAGCTTTGAGCGAATGTGTTCGCAGACAGCCTGGACGATTTCATCTTCGTTCAGGAAGTTCACCTCCCGCTTCGTCGGGTGTACATTGACATCGACTCTCTGCGGATCGATCTCTAAGCTGAGGTACACAAAAGGGTGGCCACCTTTAGGAAGGAAAGGCGCATATGTCTGCTCAACAGATTTCCGAACATTTGTAGACTCTACGCATCTGTGGTTGATGAACAGCAGAATCGTCGTCTTTTTCATGCTGTAGTTCGCATTGGTAGCTAGCCCTGCAGCTTTAAAACCCCAGCGGTCATCCGAGGTAGAAAACTCGATCAGTTCGTTAGCGATGCTGCCGCCATAAATCTGCCGGATCCTGTCGACGGCCGAAGAACTGGCTTGAATAGAGATACTAGTCGACGACTCGCCGTGCTTCTTGCAAGAGAAAGCCACGTGGGAACAGTGGACAGCATGGCGGCCTACCATGTCGATAATTTTGTTGTACTCATCCGAGGCAGACCGGAAGGCCCTCCGCCGGGTGGGGACGTTGTAAAACAGGTCCTCGACGGTAATCTGGGTGCCTGGCCGGCCTGCGACTGGCTTTGGATCAGAGGACTGGCCAGGTTTTGCCGGGGACAGCCGGCCACTGTCATAGTGAGCACGCCAGGCGCAGTTAGAATCGGCCGTCTTGGTAGTTACGGTGAGATGAGCAATGTGGCTTATGCTAGCCAGGGCCTCCCCTCGAAAGCCGTATGTCGCAATAGACTGGAGATCCTCGAACTTCTGCAGCTTTGACGTGGTGAATCGCTCGCACAGGATAGGCAAGTCCTCTTTCTGTTTCCTCGGTGAGCATCCTGCTAGACCGGGGGGGAGAGGAAGCGCACGTCTATACCGCAGCCATTGTCGGTTATCTGCAGCAGCTTGAGACCACCATCCTTCACCAGAATCTCGAGCGCAGTGGAGCCTGCATCAACCGCATTCTCGATAAGCTCCTTCAGGGCTTGGTCGGGGGAAACAATGATCTCGCCAGCAGCGATCTTGTTGACCACGTCGGGATCAAGTGCCTGGAAATACGGATGGCGCGCTTAGCAGGTGGTTTCTGACAGGCAGGATGGTATCTGAAATCATACCCTGATGCGACGCGGTGCAGTTGCTTCCTTATTCAGGTTCGAGTTTGCGTCGTCAATCTCACTCGCTTTCCGCTTAGACCCTCGGGGGCTGTCGAGGTCCATCGAGTCTGCCATTTTGGCCTTCCGGGTCTTCGGACACTTGACCGGAAAGATAGCGTCTTTCAAGTCCCCTGTCCGGCCATGCTCTCAGTTCTCAATGTTTGGATGGAAATATTAGGCCGTTCACCTCTCAGGTGAGTCGAAGGTGTGTGGCGACTTCCCTGCCGATGGACGTTGCAACTCCAGCAGCCTCATCAGCCTCGAATTCGTCCGTGCGCCGGGCTGTCCCAGCCCAATCAATCCCTGCATAATTCTAGCTGCATTACCGTTCCTGCATTTTCTTGCAGCCTAGCCTGAGGCAGCCCATAGCAACGTTGACTTCTGTGTGTGGTCATGTTGTCGAACGCATAACCGCGGGGGCGCACCTGCCATGATGCACTGCATTTTCTCATGAGTCAAGATGGTTATCCTTCATTTCCTGGATTACGCATAAATCCAACAGCACGTGACGCTCAGCCTCCGGCGTTGCTTGATCGGATAATCAGTCGTCCGTGAGTTTTCGGCTCGACGACTGAGCCACGATTCCTTCGCCCTCCGGACCACACTCATAACCCAGACGGCTTCCCAGGCGCCTGTGTCCCTCGACGGCTCGGTGCGTTTTTCTCGCCAGCTCCGCTCCTGAGGACTCCCGACTCCAGGCAACTCTCATGACCTCTTTATTTTCGGACCCCAACGCCATGGGTCCTCGGTGTGTTGTTGAACTGCAGTGTTTCCAGTTCAGCTCGAGCTCAGCTGAGAATCCTGAGAAAATGAAGGTCACCTTTGCTCATGCAGCCAACACCATCTCTTCAGCTCTCTCCCTCCCTCATGCGCCCTATCCCTGTTTCCTTGCCGTAGTCACGGTGCATCCGTCGTGATCGGATCTGAATCTCCGATTGACAAGGCCAATCAGGCCTGTGCTAGAATACCCGTCAGCCACGACGCAACCCTCTAATGAGCTCTCATGTGAGTTGAGAGCTACCGTTCAATCGAGGCTGTACGATGATGGCGGGCGGGCGCCACTCCCGCGCACCCAGAGTCGGCCAGGGGTCGGCCTACACAGCGCAACCGCACTGGGAAGTTTCCCAAGGCTTTTCAGAAGGCACCTGTAATATCTAGTAGTATCGCATTTGCCATTTCCTGGGCACAGTGGTTTTTCTTTTGGTCCCTCTTTACGTTTTTAATTGGGCTTATCAGAGTTTAGTTCGTACATAATCCCTCGTCCAGCTGTCCTTGCTTGGACCTCCTTTACTTCAGAGCTTTTGTTAGTTGAGAAACGAACAGCAAAACCCTCTAAAGTGCGACAGTTCACGTGGCTTGGTATGGCGGACGAAAGGAACCGCCAAATCGCCCGGCTGTCAAGCCCCGACGCGGCGAGAAGCGAAGACAATCTATCAGCTTCAGTGCAGGTCAACCTGGGTACCACAAGCAATAGGTAGGCCATGTCCGCGCTGTTCAGCAGCGGTAAAATACTAACAGTCTCTAGGACGAGGGGCACACCTGTTCCGTCGCGGTCATCTTCGAGGGACCGATCTCCATCGATAGTCCCAGGGCCACCTTCAAGAGTTCCAACGACAGACAACTCTCAATCTTCTGCAATCTCGCAAGATCGTCCCCCCGCAGAACACTTTTTGAGAGGCCTCATTGCCCCGACAGACGCAACAAACGTCTTCGCTGATGCTTCTCAAATCTTAAAGCGACATCACGACGGGGAGTCGGCTGATGAGCCTCGCCCGAAGAGAGACAAGCTCGGTGACGAATTGGAAAAGATGCATGCTACCCTCCTTAATGCTAGCAGTCCTAGCACAGAAGTTGCGGTTGAATCGGGCGTCGAAGACGTGCGCGCCCCTCGAAGGCCTGACACCAGCGATCAGACAGCTGACAGCGAGTCGTTCCCTGCGATCGCACTCCGTGGAGGGCCCCCGCGCCAAGACAACGAGGCTACTCCAGCAGCAGAGGCGGCAGAGGCGGCAGCAGCACACGAATCCAGGATAGCCGAGCCCAAAGTGTTGGGCCACGGGGCCCTGAGAGAAGAGGAAACAGACGATTCGGGCACCTAGCTTCCCCACCCCTCGACTTTGTTCATTTTCAGCAACACGACGTGGAAGAGATGCATTTTTCATAGTGCACATTTTGGTTTAGATATCGCTAGAAAGCGTGGGGTGGTCGGCTGCAAGAGACTGACACACCACACACACTGCTGCCGTTCTTCAATTATTGGGTGGCGGATTCGAATTATTGATGCCCAACTTGCCGCTTTCAACAACCCGAGGGATATGCGTCACTACCTTTGATGTCATGTTGACCCAACCACTCGGTTTGGCGAGCACGGTTACTTTTCCTATCCGGGACGCCCACTGTCAAGTTTTCTCGAGATCGAATATGCATATTCTTACCCCGTCGGGCCCCTCTCGGTTCACATCGTGTTGTTCTATTATGCCATGTGAAAGTTTTGGGGTGTTTGATGGACTGTCGCAGAGCCGGAGAAAATTGCGTTTCTAGAAGCGCAATTGGCGATCGCGTAGCAGGGAAGGCCGGCTTCCCGATCGGCGAGCGCCAATCTGCCGGTAAGCTAAATCTCCGACGGGAACGGCGTCTTCCTTGCATGAGAGACTTGCCGCATGGGCCCCCCTCCCAACACATTCATTGGGGGAGCACCCGCCCAGCCCACCTCCAACCCAGTAAGCAGCCGGACAACCCGTACGGGTTTGTGCAGTAGGCCGCGGTTGCCGTGTAAAAGGTGGCGCCGAGACACCCTGACCTGTAAGTGGAAGTAGGTACGGAATATGTATGCACGGGCACGCCTCGCGAGACTGGTGGGCGGCGTCGGTACTTTACTCGTGGAGTACGAAACACGGGACACGGGATTCCCTAGCTGCGTATGGGATTCACCGTTGGACGACGATCTGAGTCCTTCTGGAAGCAAGGCACATGATACGTGCCAGCAACCTCCCCACGGTTAAACACAAGCGTCAAGCGTGACAAGTACACACACCGGCCCGGGCTGCTTGCTGTAGGTAACCTCGCCGGCCTTGGCCACAAACACCTAGCCGTCCCCATAGCTAAGGTAGTATTTCAATCTTGCCGCCCGCCCGATCCCTTTTGCCGCCCATTCGTTTGCACAATTACTCCTCTTTCCTTTTTTCTGTTTGTTTGTGTGTTACTGTCGTGCCTTGTTCCCCGTCACTCCCCCCTCCCTCTCACGGTGTCCAACCCCTTCCCTGCTTCTCACCCAACCCAGCAGCGCAACCCGCCACCAATACGACCCGACGGTGACGCGGTCTTACAACACAAACAACAACAACGCCCCGTGATTAGCTGCCCTCCACCGTCCAGGCTGAACTTTAATTCCCCCCCCCCCCCCAGGTTTCTTGTTTTCGCCCCTGGGTGGTGTCGCAGACGGAAAGCCCCGTGCCTGATTCATACCTAACCTAACCCAGGCCCTGGGCCGCTGTCACAAGTCTAAACCAACGTCATCCCACCGTCCCCTTGCATACCGCCGTCCTCGATTCCCCGCCCTCTTCCTGGTGGGCTCGGAGAACCACGCCGCCATGAGTATAGAAGGGGACCGAGTGTACCCGCCCAGAGATTGCTGTTGACGCCAACAGCCACCCCGTCATCGAGAAGGAAGAACCGTCAAGAACACCTACTGCGGACCGAGGACGCGTCCATCTCAGATATCATCGCTCCCTAATGGCCTTAGCGGCGGTGGTGGTTGTCAACCATCCAACAACGAGAGCACGAGGCGCAACCACAGCTAGAAAGCCATCCCCGTGAGACACACCTCTACCTCCCGCAAATAACGAACCAGTCCGATCCGATCCTGAAGCTCTCGTCTTGCGGAAAGAGAGACGCGGCCGCGATGCTCGCTCCGCCCTGGCCAGAGCAGATGTTGTAAGGGTGATACCGGCGACGGTGCCGACACTGGGCGGTTAGGCCTGACGGATTCTTCGGCCCCAACTGAACAAGCACGCAACCCTGCGTAGATCATTTCCCAAAGTCCTGAGGTGTATTGGAAAAGAACAGGCGGCGGTTAACGGGCGAGGGCAAAGTGTCACCGACGATGGTAACGACACAAGCTGAGGCTGACGTGCAACCCAACGAGCGCGTGACTGATCATCGGACGATCTTTACCATCGTCCAAAGCCCCCTGACGTACTGAGAACGATGGCCCTTGGTCAACACACGATTTCGCGCCCACAAGGACCTAGAAGCCTCTCGCCTGTCTTCCCCTTCGAATACCACCACCACCCAAACACAACGAGCCTTGTTCGGACAACGCCCTGCAAGCACATGGCCAGCAGATTCAAGACACGACATCGCTGACAATGATGAAGGCTGCACGCGAAGAAGAAAGAACGATGGGAAACCAGCGCCAGCCCCGTCCGGGGTAAATTACTCATGATTCAATTACAGGCCATCGTCGTGCCTGCCTGCTTGCCATTCATCGCGTTACTTTTCCCTCCTTCTCGGACCCTACCGCGTCTCTTCGTGCCATCATACACATACAAGAAAGAATCAACGATATAAAAATAAAAAAACCTTCAGCTCCCGACAGATCGCTCGCTACCCCTTAACGCCGCAGCGACAAAATTATCCAAGCTCCTCATCCCAAAAAACTCGCCACGGACGTACAGCAGCAGTCCAGCAGAATGAAATAGAGAGATCCGTGGCCAAAAAATATGTCTCTCAAGATATGAGTGACAGCTGTCAGCGATATTTCGAAGCAGCTCACCACGGCGAGACAACAAACATACAACGCCCAAAAGATGCCCCACTTTTCCCCCTATTTCCCGCCAGTCCCCCGTCCGATGCATGGTTTGTACCGAATTCGCCGCTCACTCTCGCCAAAATTATGTGCGAATTGTACACTGGTATCATGAGAATGCAAAGCTGGGATGGATGGGAAGCAACCCCCAAAATACGGAGACGGTGTCATGAGAGCTCACCGCCCGGAGTAACGGCGTGACAGCGAAACGCCTCAAAGAACCAGATGTCGGCCTGGATTCGAGACCAAAAAGGTGTCTCACGCAGGACTTCCTGCACCCCTGCGCCTCTACTGTTGTTGCTGATGCGGCTTGTTTGGCGGACCTGATCGGTCGAGCAGGCCTCCGATGTCCACACGTGATCGATCTTCTCTGGGATGGTATGCGTGCTCCTGGTTTCTTATCGGTGGAAGTTGGTATCCCGGTCCTTGTGACGGTCGCCCTGGCGGCATTTGATACGAAGGGCCGATGGGGTACTCTGGCCTACTTGGAGAGGAGGAGTAAGCGGATTGCAGACCAGGACTCAGTCCTGACCCCATCGATGGCGGCGGTGCACCAGGCGGTCCTGGTGGTCTTGAGTTATATCCGCTTTCGCCTGTTCGAGGCTGCCGCGGCTCAAAAGTTGCGGATACGGGGGTAGGCTGAGAATACATCTGAGGCGCTGATTGATACGAGTACGTGATCTCCCTCGGATTGGGCGATGGTGTTGGATACTGGAATGCCCTGATTGGGCTCAGCCAAAGCAGAACGATGTAAATCGATTCCACCTTGGCGAGCGCCATTCGGAACGAATGTTGTCGGGTTTGTCCGTCCTGACCCAGGAAGTTGAGGTGCTCCTGCCAGTCCAGAGCGTATCGGGATAATTCGTCCGAGCTGAACCCGAGCCTCTGCATCACTCTCTCCGCATTTTCTCTCCCAAACATTGGCGGCAAGTATGTGGGGTCTTTCCGTTGCCGCTCGTCTTGGATCTGCCGCTGGAGCCCGGACACCTTATCCCGGTCCCCAGCTGCAAGAAGGTCGATAAGCCTCATCCCCTTGACAGATGGCCGCGCGACAGCATCGAGGAAGGCACTTGAAGCGTTTCCAAACTCAAAATCGACAGTCAAAAACGCGGCCGGCTCTGATGCTCTCAGTTCTGGGGCCCTCGGTGGAATCGAGAGCGGCGCGGGAAAGATATTCGCATCGGACGCTAATGCTCGTTCGGAAAACCTCGGCGCAATCGGTTCGGCTGGTTGAGATTTCAGTACCCGGTACGATTGTGTTCGTCGGAGATTGTCATCGTAAGCCATACCCATCGAGGATCCCGGGCCATACAAAGACTGTGTCATTGGCCGCCGCATGGGGTCACTCCCACTCCCAAACCTGGGGTTATCGAACTTTGTCTCCCTATCGTCTCGTAGTCGAGGACGTCCGCGCTTCTTGTGCTGAACATCGATGCACGCATCTTCCTTGCCATTGGTCATGCACCTGGAACAAGGTCGCTGGGCTATGAGAAGACAAGTCAGCACATTGTTGCTAAAACAGTCCCAAATCCGAGATTGCAACCCTGGAAAGGAGGGAGCTGCTTGACCCCGCGGCTCTCTTTGAATGGCGGTATCCTGAGGCCACGCCCAATTCGAAGCGAAGGCTACCCTCCTGCTCCCACAACCTTGTGGATGGCGCTAGCAATATGCCCGCGTCCACGGACTTGGGGATCAATCCCGTTTGCGGCTCCCGGTCGGCTTTCGATGATACACAAACTGGCTAAATAAAGGGGTAGAGAGTCGTGCCCGAGAGCTGATTTGCGGGAATCCGACCACACTTCGAGGCAACGGCCCGGCTTCCCGCGGGACCTGGCGCCCGTCACGCAGTAGCGAGCTGGTCGAGCGTCGTCATCCTAGCGGGTGCAAACACTTGGCCGAGCCGTTGCAACCTGCACCTCGGATCCAAGCACGCGAAACCATGGAACTCGCTTGAGAACCACCTCCACACGTTCCTGCAGCATAGGCCAATGGGCCTCTCTGGAACTCGGTATCATCCAGGGGCCCAATTCCTGCGGCTTTATCGCGTGTCGCACACTGGTGCATGGCCCTGCTCAATGCCGCGCCTAAGGTCCCCGGAATTGTTTGACAATATCATGCCAATTAATTCCACAGGCCACAATTGCGATACCGCTGGACCAGTGCCGCAGCTCGCAGCCTGGTTTTCCTTCGTGATTATATTGCGACTCTTTTGGGTATGGAAAGAGAACTGAACGAAAGAGGCGAAATGGGGTACGTACCGTCGCATCTATCGGAGGTCAGCGCTTGAAACTATCTATGGTGGTTTGGAGAAGCCCAATTGGAAAGGAGGGGGTTAAACAAACCGAAGATGAGCTCTTTTGCAAGGAACACATGCGGATGCCACGTGCCCCTTCGTCTTCCTCTGCGGTTTGGGTGATGGTGGGCGCAGAGTCTCGGGCCCCGGCTGTTGTGCGGATGCTGAATAAGGTTGCGGTGCAGGTAGAGGTGGCGTCGGCACGGTTCCGTGCATAGGTCGATATGGCGCTTGCGGACCAGCAGCAGAGAGTTGCTGAGGGTATGGCAAAGGCCTGGACATTGTACCCTCGAGTCGCGGAAAGGCGTACGACATTCGCTCTGATGTGCTGGAGGGAGAGTGCCTGGGAGGTACCGGGACTGTCGGCTGCGCTCTCTCTTCACCTTGTGTCGTGAGGCTTCCGCGATAAACATCTTGCGATGTCGCTTGATATGTTGTTCCCTGAATCCTTTCGGCGGCCTCCTGGCTTGCTTTCGGGGGGAGCGGTGGAGACCCTGACATGGGCGGAGAAGGGTAGCTCCCCAAATGAGCAGCACTCTCAGAGTCTGCCCTGGCCCAGGTCAGGTCGAGGGAGAGACGTGCCAGGTCTAGAACGCCTCGGCGGTGGCCGAAAGGATAACACGATTCGTCGTCTCGACGGCCTATTTCCTGCATGGAGGATGGCCTTCAGCCACGGTGAGCAAAGCGGTAAAGCCTCCCAAGCACCTTCTTTTGGACGATGTCGGCGTGGTCTCGATCAACAAGATGGCCTCCGTAAAGGGAGACAAGCAACCAGACCGAACCCCGGACGCGCGGGTGTCGACAGACATTCCCCGATGCGATGGAACGGTGATGGTAGCCGTTGATGTCGTCGGGGTTGCGGGGCGTTCCTAGATCGACGTGAAAGGGTGGCCTTCGCGGGCGGTCCGCTAAGAACTGAAGCTGGAAGTCGTACGGGTTCGGAGAAGGGTGAGCGCTCAAGACGTTACTCCTCCTGGGCAGTCTAGCAAAGTTGAGGAGAAGACAAAGCCTTCGAGGTGTCCAGCACAGTCACACCTAGACTGCTGCCCCTTTAACAAGCTGTGGTGGGTGGGGTGTCGCCGAACGGCGCCGACCGTCGGTTAGAAAAAGAAGCAACGGCGGTTTAGCGCGCCAAGTTGGACAAGATGCTGCACCAAGAACCTAGCTCAGGCGGATCATGAGTGACCAGCTGTACGGCATACGGCGGTGTCTTCGTGCGAGGGTAGGTTGCTGGGCGAGTTATCGGGGAGCTGCAGACCATCACCAGTCTCACCAGACAGCAAGGACGACAGGGCGTGAACGAGTGGACTGCCAGCCCAAAAAGGTCGACCTAGAGCTGCCGGGGCTTGCCGTCTCGCGTCTTCCACTCTGCTCGGGAAGTGATTCTCGGGTTTGCGGGCTAGACAGAGAGTCGAGTCGGTCGAGGAGATTTGGTGTCAGTGGCACCGGGCGGTTTTTGTGCAACTTAAAGACCACTGCGCAATTGGGATGGGGCCCAGATGGAGCAAGGATGGTCGTAGGTCAGGGCACCCTGGCAGGTGGACGGCTATGGATGACCGCTAATCGAAGGGTAGTCCGCAATGCCAGCAAGCCCCCCTGGTCACCTCATAGTCCTTGCAAGGGCACAGACTGCCACCTGGGGTCGAAGACTGGCTTGTCTCCGCAATGAAAGGGAAAGGGGACTTGATCCGGGCGCCTCCAACCGCTACGGGTAATATGACTGACAGACAGCTGGGGGTGTGCGGTGCACCAGTGCCGGCCCAAGGTGGGCGGAGGGGAGTGAACAAACGTTGAGCGCCAGGTGCGTGTGCTGGGCCGAGAGGCCTGGAGCCCTTTGACGCACGGCGGTGCAGCAGACAGTTTTGGGGATGGCGTCAGTCTATTGGGCACTACGCCAATTGTCCGTACCGTTTCGTTGGCCCCTGACAAGAGAGCTCAGAGAAATGCGCCGCGTTACGTCCAAACACAATAAGACTCTTTCAGCACGATTTTGATTCGCGAGCAAAGGTTGTGTGTGTCGCGCGTCCGTGAACGAGTCCGTGTCCGTATCAGCGTCAGTGTCAGTGCCAGACCCGGCACCGGCAACCAGGACGGATGCGCACCAGGGGCAGGCGCCGCGATCCCTCGATCCGAGCTCCCCTCGCAGAAGCTTGGGTGCGAGCGGGGACGTGTGTTGATCCCGATCCCCAGATTTCCACCGCTAGACAAGCAGGAACGAAAGGGCCCGGTTGGAGACGAGATGAAAAGGACGAGCTGCAATGGTCTGGCCGGACCGTCGCTTAAGCCGTCCCGTGTTGAACTTCGTATGGAGTATGTGCTCGATGACGTCTCATGGATGTTGTGAGAAGAAGAATCCTGCGTTCTGCGCTCACACCTCAAGCACATGTCGTTGTAGGCCTGGATGAAGTCGAGGGCTCGTCTGGTCGCTCAGCCCATAGCGGGACGCTCTGGCGTGGGATGCCCAGGGGACAGGCAGATGTGTGTTGAAGGGAACGGCCTACGCATCAAGAGGTTGGAGCATCGCCCACCCACAGCGAATACCTTGTAGCAGATGGGCGGGAGTCAAGAAAGAAACGGGCAGCCCGTGTCTTCCTCTCGCTGCCAATCGGCGCGCCGCAGGATCATCGAATTACGCAGAGCTCGAGGCTCAAACCCCAAAACTCGAGCTTGACGGTGTGCGAGGTGCGTCCCAGAACGGAAGGCACCACCTTCTCTGGATGTTTGAGAGGATTATGCCGGCAAGGGCAAGCCTTCGAACGTGGCGGCGGCCATTTGCACATGTATGGTTTTGGCCAAGGTACGTGTGTCCGTCTACCTCGAAGCCCTTTTGGTGCCCTGCCGGGCTGGGTATTCCACTTTGTTCACGAAGGAAAGGGAAGAGAGGCTGGGCGGCGTCACTCGGTTGGGAAGCTGCAGACGATAAGGGCCACCTCGATGCAAAATAGCTCCTTCCCTCCTAATTGCGGACACCTGAAGGTCTTCATTCAGAGTTGAGTCTGGGGAAAGTAGGCTTGACCGTCTCGGGTCCTGCCAAGTGCCACGGTGTGCTCCTCTGCATATAGATGTTCGTTCATCACGAATTTGACGCTTCCTCGGCCGCCTCTCGCCTGTGCTGCCCCCAAACCGATAACGCCCACACAACTAGCCACCCACCAGGGTGTGTTGTCCCTCTCCCTCTCCTCATTTGTGCGCACGCTTATTTAGTGTGATTTGTTATTCCGCATATGCAAATCACAGCGGAGCCGCGAGGAGGCCTGAAGCTGGGACATCCCATGCCAATCATTTCCCACTTCCGAGCATGGAGGCCTTCGTCGAGTTCATGTGGCTCACGGAAGGTTGCGACTCGGAAAGAGATCGCTATCATTCGCACACGCGGAGCCCGGCCTGGGCTTCCTGCTCACCTCATTCGCCAGATGGTTATTCATCTTGTCTTCATCGAACCTCACTTTGGCGCAGGTGTACACCAACGCTGGATTTGCCTCACCCAAGGTTCAGCTTGCTTCTGTAGTAGTTGAGCCGAACGATGGCCTGTGGGCATCAGTCCGTACCACTACCCTGGCCTCCGTCGCCCCTCCTTCACCCCCCTCGCGGGCGAGACAGACCAACATTCTGTGCTCCGTACGCCGACATGAAAATCTCCTTGGATCCACCCTTCCAACCCCTGGCGGATTTCCTGACAATCAGCGGGACAAAACATGGAGCCTGCTTGCCAACGCGCCGCGCAGCAAGCAACAGCCGAAGCTCTCTCCTTATTGTGGGAATGCATGCTTTTGCGCAGCAGTCCGTTGTTGTCGTCGACGACTGCACCAGCAGCAGGCAGTTTGGATGGGGGCTATTCAACGCCTTCGGCGCATGAAGCACAAAAAGAAATGCCACGGTGCGCTTTCCTGGCATTCCACTCTGTAACTGACATGCGGGGGGGTGGGGAGTACGTACCTTAGTCTTGAGGCGCACCGCAGACGAATTCTTGTGGAAGGACCCAAAGTTGGAAGCGACATGCAGAGGCTGCATGATTTGACCCAGCACCAAGGGGCCCCGATACCGAGTTTGTCCTTCACAGGCCGGGACGGGCGGGGTCGGGTTCTTGCCCTGGCGTTGAAGCAGCACACATCCTCGATTGGGTGATATCACATGGAGGTCGCCATCACTGTTGCAGGTACCGAAAGCTTCAGGTTCCCCCGTTGTCTGTCAGCACTGAAGAATCTATGGTGGGGTATGTGCATCCAGATGCTGCCAGCCGGCCTAGGGTTGCATGGAGAAACCACCGACCAAAGCATGGGGCAATGCCAGCACCCAAGGCCAGATGCAGGCATGGCCCGCCCAGATCTGAGCACATCCTCAATGTCACGGATCACAATCATTTGTGACCATCTACTATCCAAGATTAAGGCGTTACCAAAGGCACGAACCACGAAACCCAGATCACCCTATCCAGTAAGGGAGTTGAGGCCATTCTTCTACTTTGAACGTGGTTGGTGGGGGATGCATCCCTTGTCCGTCCGATGTTGATGAAGAAGCATTGATGATCAACCTTCTGCCGTCAGGGGTTCAATGCCCGCGATGCCTGATGGCAAGAGCGTGACGCGGCGGGAGCCTCCCTTCTGGCGTCCAATCGAAGGGGCAATCCTGGACAGCTTCCAGGATGGGAGTCTGGTACTATATGCCCAGTGTCTCTGCTATAGGACACCTTATCTCTTATGTCGCAGCTGTACCGTCAATCCTCCACACTGATGAGGCATACCGTGCGTCTCGTCTATCTGAGATCTTCTCTCTGCCCCTTCTTTCGCATCAAGAAAGCCGTTCCGAGACGCCGCGGCGACATTTCCGCGAAGAAAGAGAATGATCCCCGAGGATTGCTCAGCTACGAATAAATCGTGTGGTTGCTTACTGTTCTTCAGCGGCCACTCAAAGATGAAAAGTGTGCGGTAGGATCCTCGGCAGGGGCGAATCAGCCTTGCCAATCATTCCTGTGTCTGACAGTGGGCGAGTCTTCTTTCCATTGGCACCTCTTTCCACAAGCTATGATGAACCGACAACGCTTCGTTCTCCAACTTTACCTAGTTTGACACGGAACTGTGCAGATTCGAACATGCCTAACCACGCACCCACGTCCGCATTCATGCGGTCAAGTCCCGCCGTGCTTTAGGGTATGCTAAACTCCAACCGAGTCGTCTGAGCTTGGGCGGTCGATGTCGATCCTCTTTGATCCGGCTGGAGCTCAAGTTACACCTCACACTCTCATGCCACCAGGATCTACATTCTTTTAATGGCTCACGCGGGCTTGTCAGTGGGATACGGTCTGCAGAAGGCCAGTAACTGCACACGATGTGTCCCCGCCTCACTGAAGATGCCTCATCAAGAGTTACCAGGGTCTAGGCACGATGCTCATGGATCCGCATCGTTCGAGCCGCCACACGGGTGCTAAGAACTGCCCTGTGCGTACCTTATCCTTGGACCTTTCATCTGATCTCCCTCCCGCCTTTGCAAAATTTCCGAAGACGAGCTTGGTGGGGTGGCTTCCGATGGCTGCGAGGAGACACCCGCCCGCCGTACGAAGTACGTGCACTAGCACCGCCCTCTAAAACTCGGCGACGTCCATTCAGCCTTCTGCCTCGCTCGTCCTACCCGCCAATTAACAAGCAGCAAGCAGCCTCCATGAAACTGCGTACCGAACTCAACGCAGTAAAAACTGGAACAGAAGCGGACATTTGTGGAATTGGAACCAATGGAGGCTGCGACACTTCTTGTCAAGGCTCCTGGGGATCCTCCGGGAGTGAATGCGGTCGGTCCGTAAGGCCTATGGTAAGCTATTATGGCGGGAAAACATGAACCATGGCAAAATCTTGTCATCCCAACTCGCGCGCATAACTGCGGCAGGCGACCATTCATGTGACGAGATACACCCCCCTTCCGTCATTTGACACGACAGAGAGACGGAAGATCGCCCCAGCAAAGCACATCCGCCAAAACTTACAACCACACTCCTTGGGCCAAGACGATCTGATCCCTCTTCACCCATCTCTCCACTATTCATAGCTCACGCCCCACACGTGCGTTGGAGGTTCGCGTCCAGGACGCGCCTCACGCACGCGACGTCCCGAGACGGGATGCTACGGGACGCAGGTGTTCATACACGTGTAGGTCGCCAGTTGGAATTGTTGCTCTCGCTCTCTTCTCTTTGCAACCCCTCAACCCGCCCCTGAGACAGACCTGTCTGATGATGGAAGGTCACATCGCGGCAGCAGTCTTTTGGTCGATCCCTCAAAGAAGCATGGGCCACCTGAGCATCACGATACGTCCCCGACCAAGATCCCATGTCGCATCCAGGCGGGGGTCGTTCAGCCCTTTAATTGAGGTAATATAAGCCAGGGGCTACAGGGAACAGGATCACGCACGCAGAATTTCCCATTCCATTCCCTCGTCCTCTGTAACTAACACCGCGCCGAGACTGTCATCGGGACTCCATAGAAGCTCCGGCCCAACCCGGCTCGCTTCTGCGTCGCCCGATACACGCTGCCTCGGTTGCGGGCAGCTGTGACAACCGACTATTTCTGCGGGTGAGCAACTTCCGGGGACGCAGCACCCCAACACAGTGAGCTTACCAGGGCGTGCCTCTCTTCGTATCACATATCAATTGACTGGCGTGGACCGAGCACCCGACCTACGCACAGGTTCACTTACACGACAGCGCTTTGACATGACGTTCGGCTGCGAGCAAAACGCCACCCGCAAGCCCCACAGAACACTACTTTGAGCTCGACGGGAGTACCTCGCCCCCATGCTGGGACCACATTTACCGACCCGCGAGGACTGCAGAGCTTGCGAGCCTGGACTAAAGATGACTCGGTCGAAAACATAGCCCCTTGGAAGTACGACGTTGTCTCGAAGGAAATACTACAGACAGCAGCACCGACCGGTCAGTGGCTTTACTCTGCGGTTGTCTCGTCCCCTCTGCAATGCTGCATCTCCCGAAAGCCTGGATTCATCTGGCAGCTCGAAACGTAAATCCGCACACCATCCCGATCATAGCACTAAGATCGTAATGTTGATCTGCCCTATATCAGCTTCCCGTAACCACAAGTCGTCCGAGAAGCCTATCGGCCTCAGAAAGCTATTCCAAGCTCCTCCAACCAGAAGACGCATCTCCCATGAAGCTGGTTCCTTTGGTTGCCAGTTGTCAGCTGTATCAGCGTCACCAGCTCGTCATTCGACGACAGGCCCTTGACGAAACCGGTCATCGCCAATCAGGACACTTCCCGCTCCCCAAGCTCTCCCCCCCCACTCTTTGCCCAGAGCGGCGTCGAGGTTGCGTTCGGGGAACGCAAGGGCCATCACTGAGCCACTCAGGGATCCTGGCAATGGGCATGCCACCGCAAAAGAAAGCACTGGTCGTCTTCAGCGCTGTCGTCAGCTGTGATTCTCCACCAAAGCTCCAACCTTGTGCAACGTGGAACCTGTCGTCTCAGAAAGATGATCGACCGGGCCATGAGGCTCCTCCGAGGCCCCAAGCCCTCCGAGGCAGGGGAAGCAGGGGGGGGACCACCTTGACTTTGCGCGGTGTGCCCACCAGCATCCAGCCTTGCCCAGATTCAACCTCGCAACCAGGCACAGGCCGAGGTCGACTGCCAGCTCGCTTGCTGAAAGATGTGTGAGGGACATCAACAACCTGATGTGCAGCACACCTACATGAACGCGGAACCCTGCTGCCGCACCTGGCGCATGAATAAATTGAAGTACATCCAACACTGTCCATTTTCGGCATGCCACCGGGCTGCCTGTGCGACACAGCTTCGAATGGAGAAGGCGCCGCACCGTCGATGGACTGCGGGGCATCGATTATTAGTGTCCGAGCCATCATCAACATCATTTCCTGCGTCCTAATCTGGGTCCCAATGGATCTTCCTTCTTTTCTCTCACCGCATCAGATCGGCTGCAAACTTCTTCCTCGGAGCATGTTTGCACCGTACGCAATAACTATGTGCAGAAGGGGATGGTGACCATCATTTCCCTAGCCCGTGATTTTACACGACACGGGCCCCATCGCAGTCCTTGCCTGCCGTGGGACGCCGTGGGCCGCTTGTTGCTCTGGCTTCCACTGACCTGGGACCGCCGTCGCCGCCGCCATCGCTGCCGCAAAAGAGCCGATGGAGGGGTGATGGGAGGAAGGGGATCGTGCACGCCAAGTTTGCCCCTCTATGGGGGGGGGAATAGGGAGCAACTGCGAGTGCGATCGACGTGTCGTTTCGTCGTGACAAGCGTGTCAAGAAAAGTTGACATGCCTCTCCAATTGGAAGAAAGCTACCTCGTGCAGCGCCCGTCGACAAACCCGTGAGCTCCCATTCGTCCAGGTGGCAAAGTAGTTGTCTGCCAGTTTGCCCATGGCGGTGCCAGAAAACGACTCTACCAGTGAGTCTGAGGGCTGCAGTTTGCGGCGACGACTCGGGGGGAGGGATCGGCGTGTACGTCCCCGTCGCATTCATGCTCATTCAGCTTGGGAGGGACGCGCACAGCACCGCAAACTCCTCCACACGTCACGTCCCAATTTGGTCTTCTGTGCTGCCCAGCGCCCTCACTGCGGTACGCCGCACCGGCAAGCCCGCAGATTCGACGAGGGCTCATCAAATTTCCGTTGGGTGGCCGGGCACATGGGATGAAATTCAGGGCCGCCCTCGTTGGAGCGAGGGACGGGAAGCAGAGCAGAGGGCACGACAAAGCTATGGTTCTAGACGGGACGGGAAAACGACATGGAGTGTAATACTCCACAGGCAGGTATCTTAGCTCTTCGCATGGAACCAACCCCGGGCCGGTAAGATGCGCAACCTTCTGGTAGCGATTGCGCCCCCCGTCTTTCCCAGATCCGGTTCAAGCGGTTGGCCCGCAGTGCGGCCGCACATTGTCCAGCCCTTAACAGCAGAGTATGCCGCGGCTCTGGGACCTGGGTCTGGGACCTTGTCTGGTATTACATGCACTGTAATAGCAACCGGCAACCTGTCAACCTCTGACAACCTACCATGGATGCGACCCTCTCGAACAGCGAAAAGAATGGAAGCCCGCAGCCTGGAAGATTGGACGGACGGAAGAATTCGATTTGATGCTTCCGGCCGGTGCGCGGCTCGGCCTAGGCCTCAGGGCCAAGCCCAAACCCATCCCAACCCTACACTGGAGGCAGTGGTACGACAGAACACAACAATATAGTAACAAATAGCTACTCGACATCCAGGGACAGTAGGATCACTAGGCACGTGGCCGCTGTCGAAGAAGAAGAAGGGGTGAGTAGTAAAATCGTCTGCACAGCTCGGATCCGTCGATCTGATTCGCCCCTCCTCTTCGGACGATGATCTTCGCTCCCTTCCCGTGTGTACGCGTACTTCGGTGAGTTGCGCTGACGGCGAGAGCAAGAGGAGGTTTCAGTGTGCCATGACATGTTGCACGTTCTAAGGATAGCTCTGGGCATCATCTTCTTCTACCCTCGGCTCTATCCATAGATCCTCGCACATACGACGTCGAGCTTTGGTTCCGTGTTGTTGCTGGAGAGGGGAGCCGTATGTGTCGCGCGCAATAACCCTTTCAATTTCGGCCCTGTTGGCTGCCGCGATACGGAAGAAGGCGGAATAAGCTCATACGCCTATTCTGGGTTCCGATTCTGGGAAACCGGGAGCTTTCGGCTGAAGAGAACAGCCGAGGATCACCTTGAGATGCTGACCTAGACGCTCGCTTCCAAGCTCCTGCGGGCATGTCGGCCGTCTGCCGTCTTCAACGCGTAGCATTCAAAGCTTCGGAGAAAAACAGAGGAAAGGTCGCGCCCAATATCTGCCTTGGCGTGAGCTCCTGTTGGTGGAAAGCAGAGTGGACCGGTAACCGGTCCGAGGGAGACACCCACCACCCTCACTACCGGGAGCGAGTAAAACATGAGTTTGACGATAACACGCAGGCCTTCCCTTCTGAGCCGGTGTGTGTAGAGCATCCCATGTCCAGGAATCTTGGGGGGTGGTCTTGGCTGCACCAAGGAGAGGTCGTTTGGCATGCCGTTAGCAGTGGACCAGGTTCTAAGAGTTATGAAGTGGTTTTGCAAGACAAGTCAAAATCAAGTTAAGGACCACCGCTCCAGACTTCGAGTTCGCAGTCCTTGATGGTCCCGGAAATGCAGATGTCAGTCGCCCACATGATCTCTGACAGCTCTCTCGACACGACGGGATCAGCGAGTTGCGCCGGCATGTTGGATGCAGCTCTTGTTGTCTCATTATCTTCTTTTCCTCGCCCTCCCGTGGCTTGGCTCGGAGAAATACGCGGAACCTAAGCCAGTAGACGTAGAAGGCGCGCACAACCGGGGTAGACAGAAGCACTCTACGAGACAAGCAAAGGCGTGACATGCGACAAGGCTGTCCTCCGCCTGAACTTGCCTCTCAGCACGAAACCTCCATTGCGGCAACATCAACCGTGTTGCGCATACCCTCTTGATAACCAGTACCACGAGTGCATCGGTCACCTGGTCACCTTCGGGGCGCAGAATAGCCTTGCCCGCCATCGAGGACGGCCGGATGCAGACAATATAGCGGGCTCAGAAGGGTGGATCACCGCGTCTCTTGTTCCGTTTCTAAATGTCACATCTAGGCCGGTCTCTACATGAGACAGGGTGTCTCAGGAAACCGTCACCCTTCGCCTCGAAGACAGACAACCAGTTTGTAGAGTTCCTCGACCCACCCAAAACCAGCTGTCAGAATCCCAGATCTTCAACGCCGACATAGATGCAACAATGTCTTAATTTAGTACAACCCCATTCTCGGCTGGCTCGGTTGCTACCTTGCTAGCTTCAGGCTATGGAAGGAGGAGGCCGGGCGGGCATCTCGATGACCGGTTTCCTTCATCTTGCTCCGTTTACGATGTTGCGTCACGTTTGTTTAGGCTGGAAGATCATGGCTGGTGCCTCACAGCGGGCTGGAAATTCCCGGGGAAGGGTGCATCTACGCATTGCAAAGGCAACAACAAGCCGGGCCAGTCATTGGAGACGTGCCTCAACCACACTCTCACGCTCGGGTATTAGTGGCAGCTGAGGACATACCTGGACATGTCTGTTTGAGGGAGGAAGTCAACCTGGAGAGCCCACTGCCGCGAGACACTGCTGTGCTCTCCGCGAGACGCAATCTGGTTTATGTCCGGGGAACTAGCTGTCTCGTTCTGTCTCGCTGTGATGGATAACATATTTACCTTGTAGCTTCCGTGGATGGGGGAACCATGCAGCTTCAAGCACAAACGCCGGGGAGTACCACCGGTCACACTGCGTCCGCGGCCGCCGTCACGACCGATATCGATCGGACGGCGAGCTTATGTCGTGCTCGATCCCACATCAGCAGAAATCACCAGAAAGTGAAAACAGACCCCGAATCGACCAGCACAGGGTGGCAGCTGGTGGTACGTCGTTCCAGCGGCAAGACAGATCGCCTGCGGAATATACAGCGATGAGACGAAACCTTCGATCGGAGGAATCTAGGGACTTACTTCACTTGCCGGGTAGGCCACCTTCACAGGCAGCAAGAAGGAACGTGCATAGTCAGGGGTGGTGTAGAAAGCCAGCTACTTGGCAGCGACGATGACGGGAGACCGCCGGATGGAGGATTGACGGGGGCGATGAAGCACATTGCGATCATGGCATCCCCATCTTCACCACGCCACATATTACTCGGGCATCAACACATCAGGGCAACAGTTCCACCGACAAATGACCATGTCACCCAAGCCGGCAACGAGAGTGTTGACAAGTCGACCCGCCCGGCACCGAGCAGCCACTGTAATGACCGGTGCCATGCGAGTACTAGCGACGAAAAGGAGGAGAAGAGAGCTCGTAGGGAAAGGTCTCCTTGTCATCCCCGAGGTCCGCCTCGGAGGTTTATACCCAGCCGTTTACGTCCCTTGGTTCATGTAATCATTGAGGCTCGACGGCCCCGGGCCGACCGCCACTCCAGGTAACTAAATACCATTCCCTCGGGCATCCTAGAGCCGTTGTGTTGTGCCACGCGCCTTGGGCCAATACCTGCCTTTGTTGTATGTCGTGAAGCATCACCGCCCTCTTTATCTTAGCGGCTGCCACTAACTGCTTTGGTGGGTACAGGGCAAACAAACCACACACAGTACTAGTACCCGCTTGCACCCGCTGGGAGATAAGCCTAAGGAAGGAGAAAACTTACCGCTTCTGCTGCGTGACCGGATGTACAGGTGCGATCCCATCCGTGCCACACGCGTTAATTCGGCCTAGTTGAATTGTTCCTAATGGGCCTGCCCTCTTTTGTATACTAGATTGGCCAATATGTCCAATCAAGGCGGTCTATATCACTCCTTACTGTCTGGCACTGCCCTGGCAAGAGAGTCTGAGCAGACCGTCATGCAAATCAGAACTAGAATCACCAGCAGCTAACTACAGCTTGGAGCTCTGGTATATACCCGTTGTCTACTGACCCTGGTTTGGACGCTGCACCATATACATTCTCCTCCAGCCTCAGGACAATCTCGCTGACAAACAACCAAATCAGAGTCTAAACACCAGCAAGAAACACAACATCAGCCTGTCTCACATCTCACACCACACCACATCAAACCCCATTTCACCTCGCGGCACGGGGCCTCGCCTCGTCTCGCTCCTCACCTCGCTTGCTTGTGCCCTTTGCATCCTCTCACCCTTCCTTCCTTGCGTACACTCCGCGCCAGCACATGTTCAACCCTCTCACACCCAAATCGGGAAACACGCCCCCCTCTCTTCCTGTGATCCTTACTCCCTAATTGGGATCAACAACTGAGACACGCTCGTCTCCGAGCAGCTGGGATTGTGACTCCGAGCTAGCCACTTGAGACCACTCAAGCTGAGCCCGATGGTACATACAAGGTCGCCTACGGTAGGAAGCCGGTAGACTAACATACACAGGCATATCCACATGCATCACCCATAGGAATCTCCCCATGGGGTTGAGACACACATCACAACCAACACACGTCGGCAGACTAGCAGGGAGCAAGACACTGGCAGACACACTCTGACAACAGGACGTAAACGAGCAGACAGCATGCGTAAGAAACATGGACAGAAAGAAAACCTCCACAAGACACTCAAGACACACAAACACACAGCACAAATGCAGAAGCCCGTTGTGTCGATGTAACAGAAGCACAAGAAGAATTTGAACGGTCAAGACAAAGAAAGGCAAGCTTTACGCCACCCCCGCGTTTCCTTCCAACTTGTGCTCCTTGCCCTCAGCAAGTATACTCTGTATACTCTTGCCTGTTATGCCTTTCCGATAGCTTACAGACTGTTTGTTGCTTATTCGTTGCATCCAAGAGGGGCATTATCGCCACCAACTAGCATTACAATGACCTTTTGTTGCTCCCTAAGCTTTCCATGCTCTGCTCCGTCCCGCTCTGCCCTCCAAACAAAAAGCAATATGCTTAAGCGACATCGCTACTGCCATGCAAATGCAAATGGAATGAAAACAATGTATGCAGTTCTCGTTTCATTTCGTCCTCTCACCACACTAGCCAACCCCAACGCAGTAACAACTCCCTTCCTATCGGGGAAAAAAGAATGCCCGGAAGGGAGTTCACAACCTGCTCTGAACGGCAGGCGCCTCCTCCTCGCCAGGCCAATGTCCCTCTGGCCAAACGTGACGGATAGCTTCCCATATGTGACTGTTGTTTGTAAACCGCCGCGTTAGCGAGAGTGTACCAGTCAGAGGCAAAATTCCTAGACACAACGTACCTGACGTGGATAATCTCCAGACCATCCCTCACTTCCTGCGGCAAGTCCTTAACGTCCTTGCGGTTCTGGGCTGGCAGCAGCACTGTCTTGACACCTGCGCGCAGGGCCCCGATGAGCTTCTCCTTGATTCCTCCGACAGCAGTCACCCGTCCTCGGAGGGAAATCTCGCCCTGTAAAGTCGTGTCGCACACAAAGTGCTCGTGTCAGCTAGCCGCCTCTCCCGAGAAGCGAAACGCACGTAAGATTCTGTGTTCCTCTATCTTCCCTACCGCTAAGGAGGAGAAAAGAAGCCAGAAGGTTGGCTGAGAGGGAGGAAAAACTTACAGTCATGGCCATCGTCGGTGGTACGGCACGCCCCGAGAACAACGAGATCAGGGCGATCGCCTGCGAGATTCCGCTGCTGGGACCATCCTTGGGGATCGACCCCGACGGGCAGTGCACGTGGATGCTCCTGTTCTTCATTATGTTCTCTCCCGGGCTTTGCGTTAACCCCAGCTCGAACGCGTGAGCCTTGACCCATGTCAGCGCCACCTCGACGCTCTCCTTCAGCACGTCTCCAAGCTTGCCAGTTAGTTGCACAGTCCCCGTGCCGGGCATGTCGGCTATCTCGATGAAAAGGATGCTACCATTACCACCCGAGCTGTATGCCACCAGCCCCGTCACAATACCCGGTCGGCTTGTCTTCTCAGCGATCTCCTCTTCGAATTTCTCAATACCCAGGAATTTCTCCAGGTCGTCAACTGTTAGTCGCGGGTCGTATTTCTCTGGGTGACCGGCATCTTTCGCATCAGCGAACTCGACTGCCTTGCCGCGCAGAACCGATGAGATCTCACGCTCCAGGTTACGCACACCCGCTTCGCGAGTGTATGACTCGATGATTTTGGATACGACCTCCTGAGAGAAAACGACTTGGTCATCGTTGAGTCCATTGACGCGTATCTGCTTGGGGATCAAATGCTGCGTAGCAATATGTCGCTTCTCGAGCGTGGTATACCCCGGGATGTAGATGGTCTCCATCCTGTCCAGTAACGGCGCCGGAATGGTGTCGAGGCTATTCGCCGTGGCGATGAACAAGACTTTGCTCAAATCAATCGGAATGTTGATGTAGTGATCGGTAAATGTGTGATTTTGCTCAGGATCCAAGACCTCCAGCATAGCTGCCGACGGGTCGCCATGGTGGTTGGAGCCACCAACCTTGTCAATTTCGTCCAGGAGGAAGACTGGGTTTGCCACGCCCACTTTCTTCAACCCTTGGACGACGAGACCAGGCATAGCGGCCACATATGTTCGCCTATGACCACGGATCTCCGCTTCGTCTCTCACACCACCCAGGGATATACGGTGGAACTTCCTGCCCAAGGCGATGGCGACGGAGCGCGCTAGACTTGTCTTTCCGACGCCTGGGGGACCAACTAATAGCAGGATCGGAGACCTGTCAACCATGCGTTTACTCCTCAAGACCTCAAGCTTCGCGCTGTTGGCTCTGATCTTGTCCTCCATGCCTGGATCGGACGTGGCAGCCTTGGTAGTCTCATCCTTCGCAGGTTCCAGGACCGGGACCTCTTGCTCCGCTTGTTTGATTTGTGCGTCAACGTCGTCATTGATGGATTGCTTTAACCTGAGGATCGCAAGGTATTCCAGAAGCCGCTTTTTTACTTTTTCCAGACCGTAGTGATCATCGTCTAGCTGTTTTCTTGCCACTGTCAGGGTTTGAGCACCGAGACGGTCGTTCGTAGTTGCAGACCATGGGACATCGGCCAGGGTCTCTAGATACGTCCGAGTCACGGCATACTCGGCCTGTGCAGGGTGTATCTTTTTCAACCGCTTGATCTCTCTGTCGGCGACCTTGGCGGCCTCGGGTGTGAGTTTTGCCGCTTCCAGCCGCTTCTGCAACTCCTCGATCTCATTCGGCTCCTGATCGTCTTCTGCACCCCCACTGGAGGCGCCCATGAAGCCTGGGGGCGGGAATGGCATCCCCGACGACGCGGCACCTTTGAGGGGCGTTCTCGGCTTCGTGGGCTTCCAAACCTTCTCTATCTCGTTCTTTGCCGAGTCCGGGTCGATGGCAAATGGAAGACTTGTGGCCGTGATAGTGGTGATCTTCATATTGTTTTTGATGTTGCCCACTTGCCTGTCGAGCAGCTCTATGACCCTTGCAACCCTTTCCTTGACGTCAAGCAACGCTAGAATCTGAAGCTTCTCTTCGTATGAGCACTCGAGTATATTCGCCATAAAGTCTGCGAGCGCGCCGGGCATTGTCTGCTTGGTGATGAATAGGTCGAGCCGCCGGGCAAGGAGGGGCGACAGGCCGGGAGTGCTCCCTGAACGAGGGAGGATAGCCGAGAGCCGTAATATGGCAACCAATTCTCTAGAGAGCAGTTTTAGATGTTGAAAGAGCTCCTGGAGAGTGGGATCCAGTAGAGAGACTGTAAAATGGATGTTAGTCAGGCAAGAAAGAGGCGGGCGGGATCTATCTAACCATCGTCTGGATAGTAAACCACTTTAGCCTCTAGGTATGCCTTGTCGGAAAACACCTTGTCTACCCGTATACGGGCGACACCTTCAACTAGCAGTGTGAACTCGCCAGTACCGCGACCCTCCACGCCAGTAATCTTAGCGCCGACGCCCCATGCGAAGAGATCTGCCTTGGTGGCCTTGGTCGGGTCGACATCGGAGTGGTCCTGGTCCTGCGGCCGCTCATCGTTCTGGATCAGCAGCTGGCCTTTGGGGCCAAGAAACTGGGACGAGAGGGGCACGCAGGCGATGGGGATTGTGTCGATACGGCCGTTTGGCGTCCTGGAGGCGGCGCGCGTGTAGACAGCAGCGAGCAGTGAGGCGATGTCGGGGCGCGTGGATGAGACGGCAATGCGCTGGACCACCCCCGGCAATAAGACACTGCCTCGCGGGAGCGTGATAAGTGGCAGCGTGGCTGTCTGAGGGCGCGCCATTGGAAAAGAGCAGCCGGGGAAGTGCGGCGTGTTGGCGTGTTGGCGTGTTGGCGTATTGGTGTTATGTCGCTGGACGTTGAACGGGGCCGTTGCTCTTTAATTAATATCTACTGCGGGCCTCTCTAGGTTTCGGCGGACTGTCGCCATCGATATTCAATGTAAACGGTCTTGCAGGCGGCTGGTCGAAGGTTCGAGTAGTTCGTAGTTGACCTTGCCTTAGCTTGTTTTGGCGTTGCTTGTCAGTCAATCGGTCGAAGCTTCCATCAGCCGAGGCTAACGCGAGGGCGTCATTGTCAGGTGGCAAACAACTAATGCCAATTGGCTCGATGCATTGGACCGCGGTCCAGCGAGCGAGATGGGACACGCGTGATTCTACCAGAAGCCGTTGGCAATACCCCAAATCGCCTAAAGTACAGGAAATACAGGAATTCGTGTTCTTACTAGTCGCCCTCACCAGATTCAACGTCGGTCGTCATCAAATCCGACTTCGGCGGGATTGGGAGCCTGGGCCTTACTGACATATACAGCCCTAACCCTGACCGCATCGGATCTGATACCGATAGCAGCACGGGAACGATGTCTTGATGGACTTCCAAGGTTGGCATGTCACTGCAGAGTGGTTCTGTATTCAAAATTCTCCATACATCTTACACTCTTCCCCTTCTTTATCTCTCTGCAAATGTCTGAAAACAGTCCTTTGATAACACCGTTTCCATGCGGAATCCCCCTTCTACCTTCTGGACATTAATATATACTTCGAAACAGTGGGCAGGTCCTTGCCCAGACAGACCCCCGGATACAGCAACTCCACAAGATCGTACACACAACTCAGAACCAGCTAGCTGTTGGCGGCTTGCACGCTGGTACTTCAAGGTTTCTTCGCCTTGTCGTCTTCTGTCTTGGTACCGTCGGCCTTGGTGTCTTTAGAGTCGCTGCTGGGTTTCTTATCTGCGTTGTTCCCGGACTGGTCCGCGTCGTGATGGGGGTGTGTGATATTATTCCACAGTGACTTCAGAAACCCTTCACTTTTATGGTCGGAACCCTGGCCAGACCTAAAAGTCAGATAAAACAATTAGTCAACTGTAACCCCGCAGTCCTTCTGAGTCACGCCGCTTTCCAGGGTCGTGGAAGGAAACTAGAAAGAAATAACTCCTTACGTCGTGCCGTCGGGTCTACCGCCAAGGTTCATTATTCGCTTGGCTGTCTTATCCCCCATCTCGTCGGCAAGCATCTCCACAATTGTCCTCTGGTTAGAGGACAAGTACTTGGGCATCGAAACCTTGAACTCGACCCTGAGATCACCGCTGCCGCCTCGCCGACCAAGCTTCGGCATGCCTTTGCCTGCTAGTGATGTCTTGTCGCCCGTGCTAGTACCTGCCGAGACGCGCACCTTGGCATTGCCATCCAACGTCGGGACGGTAATCTCCCCGCCCAGAATTGCCGTCGTGAGCGGTATCATCGCGGTGTACAGAATGTCGGACCCTGCGCGAGTGAACTTGGGATCCGGGATGACCTTGACGAGAACGTAAAGGTCGCCCTTGGCCGAGTTCACGTTTGCCTCCGCGGCCCGGCCCGTGGGAGGTGCATCACCTTCCCCGAGGACGCGTAATCTCATGCCATTCTCAATGCCGCCCGGAATGTCTACCGTGAGCGTCTTCCGCTCCCGGAGCACGCCATCTCCTTGGCAGGAGCTGCATTCCGAGCCTCTGGGGATCGCCGTACCGGTACCGCCACAGTCCGAGCATGTACTGGCCATTTGAAAGCCTCCTGAGGCGAAGTGTACCCTTGTCCCTGATCCACCACATGACTTGCAGCTTGACCGTTTGGCGCCTTGCTTCATCCCACTCCCTGAGCAGGTGTTGCACGTCACCATGGGTACAATTGTGATGGTTTTTGGTGTTCCCTTCGCCGCTTCAGCGAACGAAATGTTGACTTGAACCTCGATATCTTCGCCCTGCATGAACTGCTGCTGAAACCCGCCCCGACCCCCACCAAAGCCTCCGGCACCACCAAAGCCACCGCGACCGCCAGTAAAAGCTGAGAACAGATCCTCGAAGTTGATGTTGGCGCCAAAGCCGGACGCGCCGCCGCCGCCACCGCCAAACCCGCTGAAGGGGTGGCCACCACCAAAGGGATCGCCGCCTGGGCCAGGCCCAGCATTCGGGTCGAAGGCGGCAGCGCCGAACTGGTCGAACTGCTCCCGCTTCTTCGGGTCTGATAGGATCTCGTAGGCGGACTGGATCTCGGCGAATTTGTCCTTGGCCTTCGCGTCTTTGTTGGTGTCGGGGTGGAACTTTTTGGCTAGCCCATAGTACGCCTTTTTGATATCCGCTGCGGAGGCGGTCTTGCCAACGCCTAGCACGCCGTATGGATCCCTCGGAGTCGCTTGCAGTCTCCGCGTCGTGTGGAAAGCCTGGAGGGGGGAGGTGAGAAACCGAGCAGATGGACATAAAGAGAAGGGCAATGCGTCATGACATACCTTCGGCCTAGCTGCAAGTTGATGCCTGGGGGCAGTTGATCGTAGGATAGGGGGTTTGGCAGCAACTGTGAAGCTCCGGGATGGCGTCCTCGTGCTGGCGCATTGTCTGAATCGTTGGCGCCGGCATACTTGCGCCGAGGTGAACTGGCGAGCCGGCAGAGCGGCTTTCGGCAGGATAATCGAACTCATCTCGAAGAGCCGGAAAAAAGCATTCCCGCAGTCGGGCGCTGAGTGAACAAGCTTCTGGGCAGTGAGGTCTGCTGGCAAACGAGGAATTTTTATCTTCAAAATTCGTCAAACTGAAGTTCCGACAGAAGCCGCCAACTTTTTTTTACGCCGCCGGATTGGAGTCTTGGTGCCTTAGGCATCAAATTGTCTAGCCAGAGCGCCCGCCCCACACAGTTTCGGCGCGACTCGCGATTTCGCGTTAAGAGGTCTGCAAATTGAGAGTGACGTAGGGGCATCACCAGGGCACCATAGTTTTCACAACGCTTCTATCAATTCCTATATCATGCGAGCAAATCCAAATACGCGCCCATGCGTATATGTTTGTGTCGCTGTATACCAATTCCCCAAGCGAGATCTTAGTGCCAAACGCCCATAATTTGTGCAGTTCCATTCCATGTGCCTAATCCCCAGCCCGCCGAGGCGGAAACGCCCCTTCATTATTGCAAATCCGAAGATCAATTCAAGCCGCGTGCCGCATCATCGTTCCATGTCAGGAGATATGTACTCCGTTTTTCGTGGTTTCCCTTTGACAACCCCTTGGCTTCTTACTTTATGGAGGAAGTCAACGATAATGTCGTTCTCCTGGACGCCCAGCCCGTTAAAATGTTTCCGGACAGTGCTCGTCAGTTGGTCTTTGCTCTGTCGTCGAAATTCCTTGCGCCGTGCGATTGTTGGGGAGTATATTCCAATACTTCCCGCTTGTGTGAGCACCCATTGGTGGTGATCGCTGGCGAAAGCGGTCGGTGTGCTGAGACGATATGCTCGGCGGTAAGCGTGGAGAACGTCGCGTTCGAAGGCGGGCCACTGGAGCTGCAGGGGCAGGAAGCATTAGTCAATTGTGTCGCTCGGCGACTGGGCTGGAGGAAGAGAAACGGAAAAGGGGACATACTCCGGGGCTGCTGGCTTCCTGCCCGACCGCCGCTGTGCTGGAGACAGCAGTCGTCGCTGCAGACGTGGCAGCGCCAGCGCCAGCACCAGCACCAGCACCAGCACTACTGTTTGCCGCCTCGCGCGTATTTGTGCCCGTAGAGCTCGCAACTCGTCGCAGCTTCCCGTTGGCCTGGTGTGTGCTGGTATTCCCGTTTTTTTCCTTGGGATTGGGGGTCTCTGACTTGGTATCGTCCTGGGCGGCTCGCGACGCTTTCGGTGCCATGACGGGGTGTGTGCGTGGTTGACAGAATTTCGTATGTGTTTCCGAAAAGAATGCGCGTTGTTTCCGAACCTTTGATCACATTGTCCATGGACAATCAAGTAGTTCTAGAAAGCTTGGAGAAAGCGTTGAAGATGCGGCAGCATTGTGAGAGGGGTCCTCGTCCGTGTGCGCAATTTGGGGTGCAGTTCGGAGGCGCCATCGCTTTCGGGAGGATGGGTCCCGAGTGGGTCTTGAATTGCCTGCCGCGAGCCGGCCACACCGTCCCCTCCTTGAGGGTCTGACTGCACGGCAGGTAGACTTGGTGAACTTCATGCCCTGTTCTGTCAGACAAATACACAGGCCTGGCCACATGCGTCACCAGTCTCTGTATTCGGAATGAGAACGTCAGGAAAGCCTCGTTAATTCCTATCAGAAAATTCGTTTGTTGGCTGCCTGTAACTCCCGGACAAGGCTTCCAATTTCAAACGCATGGCTTCGTCCTCAGCTCGTCGTCGGTACAAATACAAAAGAAGCGAAGATGCGCCTGAGAAGAACGATACGCCGAGATAGGCGAAGTCTGAGCATCTGGAAGTTGGATGCAAGCAGCTGTGAGGTACCCCGTCGTGCCCATCTGGGATGTTGTGGGGTAATCGAGCGGGAGAACAGGAGATCTGGCAGCTGGCGGACGCGTCCCATGGAAGATCCAGCAAGCCCTAAAACTAATGTCTCCCTATGGGGGATTTTTGCTATGGCCCGGCGCAATAAACCGCTACCACGGCGGTTGCATGGCGTCCATGCACATGGAATCCACTGGCCGAGGAGGACACAATGATGGGCATGCGTGGCCGCTTTCATGATCTCGCTTTTCCGCAGTCGCCCCGCGGGGGTTCTTCTCAGCGCGGCTCCCGAGTCTTCCCAGGGTCCTGTGCGACTGATGATGAACAGAACCCCTGTCTTCCGCCTCTTTCCCTCAAGGCCGACGGGCCGACGGAGGCGTGCGTGTAGTGGTACGAAGGCTCTGGCCAACCGAAAGGTCGCTCTGCTCCGTGCGAAAAGGTGTGAGACCTCGAGTAACACACTCGAACAGCTGGAGCCAGAACAGCATAGTTTGCAGAACAGCATGGCCTGGCTTTTTGTACTACAGCCTACCTCGCATCGTGGGAGGCTTTGGTTGCGTTGGAATAGGATATTTGAGGATGTTGCAAAGCGCCTGGAGAATGCCCGGCACCTACGGACTAATGATATCAAGCCCACGGCCTGCTGAGTATAGGAAGGTATTCTTGCACTGGTTCGGGTAGGGAGCCCTATCGTTTTCCAGAGCCTGTGTGTACTCCGTAATTGCGAATGGCATTGGCCAGACACCCATTACTTGCCTGCCCAGCCTGAGCCAGCCTCCAGCTCTAAAGGCTGGAAAAGTCCCGTGTCTACTGACTACCATCTCGAAGTCGGGTGCACGTGTATGGCCTCTCCACCATCTGATTTGGGCCGACGGCCAAATATTCCCTCAGGATGTGCCGGTGGGTTGCGGTGGGACAGAGGCTCACTCCCCCTTCAAACGCAAAGTCTCACCTTTTCGGCGACGTGCATCCTACGACCGCAACTAACATGCAGGTGGCGCGTCGCTGCAACTGTTTCGCCGCATATCGTGGAGGTTCTTGACTGCCCCGTGCCTAGCTAATCACCAACCGTCTTCTTGGTCAGGTGCGCGCCCAGAATTGTGTTGAGGGCAAGGCTTTTTGGCCATCCTTTGGAGTCGTTTTTGTCTCACAGCTGTCTCTTCTGAACGGGCCTCAGGCAAAAAAGCCGGACAGGCTCACAGAGCCCTACAGCTTTAGTACGATCGGGGAGCCTGCCCATCTTAGTGGTGGGATTTCTTGATTTCTTGATTGTGGTTCCAAGAGGCCGCGACATTTTAGCAGCTCCTGAAGCCGGATACGACTGCACAACACCGCTGACAGTGGTACCGTAGTGTGTAGTCCGTAAACCAAGCATTCGTACCTAGTTTACTTCCAGGTTCACAAAGCAACCCGAGCGTTGCCCGTGGTGGAGTGCGAGCTGGTAAACCCTTAGTCAGGAGTGTGCCGCCTATCGTGTGCCATTAGTCCGTAGCCTAGGTCAATCTGGCATAGCGGCCAAGTCCACAGGAAGCCGTGGGGAAGCTGGTCGGCGATGAGGCGTCATGCCCAAGAACGACGACGCTAAAGTCTCATGCCCGCCTGCCTAACCCGGGTTTTGGGGGTCACCCAGGGGGGCTGGTAAGTCGATGTTGAGCTTATGTATTTTTCGCACTTGGCGTGAGGATCCGACTTCGTACGGATTACACTGCTTTCGTTCGTGGCGACGCAGCTGGCTGGGCGGACTGGCGCACACTCCAGGAAGTCGCTCGCTCGCCCCAGTGGAGGCGCTGCTTAGGATTCTTTAGGGTTACTATCTGGATGGACACTCCGTTCTGAAAAGGTCAAGCTGCTGCGGCTGTTTTTGGTGTTCCATCGTGCTGTTTTTACCTGTGTTGGCAGGGAGGCAAGATTCATCGATGCCACAGCGGTGGATGCAGGTACGCCAAGATTCACTAGTCAAGTTTGGATGAGAAATAGACCCTCATAATTACTTGAGAGAATGACTAGACAAATGCTTAATGACCGCATCCTTGAAACATGATGCATTCGAGAAACAATCCCCCCGGATGTCGAGTGCGCCTGCGCCAACTTCTGCTGGCGTAATCCGTAAAGCCTGAGATTTCCTTATTAATGATCGTTAGGAGGCGGGGGCGGGAAGGACTTTGGTTTGAGCGGAGTGCCAATCACAGGCGCAGCCGCTGTCCCCACCCATCCCCACAGATTTATTCAGCAAGCCAGCCGAGCCAGCCCTCCCCAGCTGGGTACCCTTGTCTGTGCCAGAGGAGAAACATCCCACGCCGCCACGCTGCTGCTGCACTCTCTTTTCTCGATCTCCGCCCTATGAGCTTCTTCAGGCATTCCAAGTCCTCTTCTCGCTCGCGACAAACAGCCGTCCGACGCAGGGTGCGCTCAACATGCAACTGCCTCATAAGCAGCTCTCTCTTGAGCTGCAACATGGATAATTGGTCCCATCGCCGCGATAGAGGGAAAGGGTGGGGTAAATGGGGTCCTTCGCTGCGGGTCAATGTCGAGATGCCCCAGGCTGACTGGTAGTGGTCACTACCCCGGAGAGAAGCAGGCGAGGTCGCTGGTGGTCGAGAACACAGATCGATGCTGTCTGCAACTGCTACACAAGCTTGTGAGGCTAAATGCGTACCTGGCGGCGGTCTTGGGGCCCCCGCACGCACCTCACCTTACTTGCAGAACATCAGATCCCACACCTCCGCCGCCGCCGGGCGCCGCTGCCCGCCGCCCGCACGCTGCTGCTTGATGGTCGACCGGCTCTTTGCGGGCGGAGACAACGGAAATGAATATTGAAGTCAGCACCGAAGCCGTGACGGAGCATTCCTCGACACACTTACCACGGCACTTGTTGTCCTGAATGGAAACCGGACGAACGGTGTGGGACCACGCGGTCGGGCTAATTTTGATGACAGATGGACTTCTGAAGCGCAGGCCCGACTCATTTAGGTCTCTCTGCGACGCTGGCATCTTCAACACCACGCCCAGTTTGGGCTCTCCAGGGCAAGCCCACAAACAGCCAGCCTAATCTTGAGAGGTTCACGCAGGCAGTCGTCAGACAGGTACGGACGTGTAGCCATACACGGCGCCCTCACACCCGACTCCTTGGTCCTCCAGGCCGCCACCCATCTGGTAGCGAAGCAGACGACTGTCTCCCAGTAACCAGCGAACGGGTGTGGCTTGATGTCCGATGCTGATACTGGGCGGCGTGTACTTCGGGCTGCCGCTGGTAATTAATTCAATATCAATAGGACTGGTGAAGCACTGAAGACGGGGCACCTCGGATGCTTGTCGGCGAGTGAAAGTAAGGATCCGTCCATACTCCGTGCACTACACTCGCAGGAGCCGATCGCATGGATCATACAGGAGCCCAGCGCTCGCTAAGGAGGCACCTCATTAGGTGTGGCTCGCATGGTCAACCGGGCTCTGGCGCGGCCGAGAACTCAATGGGGCATAATAAGACCCCCACACCCCCAGCCGCTACAGTCTATCCTCCCACTTCCCCAGAAGCATCATTTTCCCCGTGGAAGGCCAAGGTCGGACACGACGGTCTTTTGATAATCTGGGGAAACTCGCTGACAACAAACCGTGCGCAAGGCGGAAAGTCTCATCAACACCTGTCCGCGCCTCGCACCCAGGACAACCGACGTCAACCTCGGCGGATGCCATTCCCGCTCATACTCGCACTCTGTACCAACCGCCACTAGTTGTTTCCAGACAGTCTAGCCGCCCCTTGACCCCTCGTCTTGCCTCGCCATGTACGTATAAGTCCTGTTTCCTATGTCTTTTTTCCTGTACCACGCGGCGCCTCTGGTCACAGCTTGAGCGAGGGCCACCTGCCATGCTCCAGCAGTTTCGGGTGAGTGCAGTCTGCACCCCAATATAATGGGTTTGAGGGGTATTCAGATGGTAGCCCGTCGTGGGATCATCCCGGGGCAGCGACCTGTCGTCCGTGCAGCCCGGACTGGGCCGAGCGGGCGCTGGTTGCCGAGCCTTTCAAACCTCACGCGGACTCGCAAGCAGCAGAAGCGACCACCTCAGTTTGCGAAACGCCTGGGGCTTTGTCATTTTCGCTGCTCCGCCCGCTATGGACGACGATACCCCATCTTCAACTCCCTCTTCAACGTGGACCTCCGGGGCAGGCAGCTCTGTTCGTTTTGGGAGGGGGGGCAACAAGGGCCAGAATTTTTATCCCTCGTTCTCCCCTGCCTCTCCCCCAAGCTCCACCCGAGCGCTTGGTCCACCTGCTTGCTTGCATTTTGCTTGAGCCACACCCCTCCCCTCGAGACCCCCGGTCGCCCCCTCCCCCCAACTGTCCAGCCGCTTTCCCAATGCGCCCAGGTGCCGCTGCTATTCATTTTCCCGCAACCGGGCGGCGGTATCACCTCTGAAGAACTCCGTTGCTGATCTTCTGCTAGATTTTAAGTTTTACCTTTGGAAACTCCTCCAACGCCGTGCTGCCCCCGGGTATCGCTTATTGTTTTAGGGTGTCTCTGGGAGGTGCTGGGTTCGCCATCATCTGTCGTCCAACACTCACTCTATCCGGCAAGGCTTGCCTGCACCTGCCGGTCATGATATCGTGAAGCACGCTCCAATTGGCCTGGGTGAGTGTCGAGAGCGAGTCCGACACCGCGTCCAACTTGGTGTGTCCGAAATACGAACGCAACGCGCGCCATCCACCACACGCGCATATCCACATCATTGCTGTCGTCAAGCGCACAGTCCGACTCCGAAGAGCTCCTCCAGCTTCGCGTTGTGTAACTGCTGCTTGCCGGCAACCGACGCTGATTTGCTAACACCCAGCTGCTTGGGCTTTTGCGGGAAAGACGTTGCGCCACGGCTTACCATTCAAGGCCCGTGATTACTGGTCGTGGCACCTGACTGGTAGTATCTTACGATCAGCTTAGACCTGTTCGCCGGGTGAAAATTCATGGAGCATGGCTTCCGTCCTCACTTCCCACCCCCCTGATATTACCTCCTCGATGCCCGCGTCCCGATCAAAACACGCCATGCCGCCGCTTCAGGAGCCAACACCCCCACACAACATCAAACAGGAAGACGAACACGAGCGAGGCCGGCCCCGCAGCCGGTCCGAGGACAAAGATGTGGACGAGCTCGATATCGACGATCCCGATGATGACGCCGATGGGGGCCATGCCCATTCTTCAAACTCCGAAGGTCCTGCGCGAAAGCGTAGGCGGAGCCGCAAGGGTCTTGACAAGAAGTTCGAATGTCCAGAAAAGGGCTGTGGGAAGAGCTACTCAAGAGCCGAGCACCTGTAGGAACTACTGACGCCCCTTGCGCCCAAGGGCCGTCCCGCTAACGCTCTTGATAGCTACCGCCACCAGTTGAACCACAATCCCAAGCAAGTCTACAAGTGTGGCATCGGGGATTGCCAAAGGACATTTGTCAGGCTTGACCTCTGCAATCGGCACAAGGAGCGCCACACTGCCAAGGGCTCTGCTCTCAACCGCAAAGATATGCTGGGTCAGGTTTCTCCCATCGCCGATACCCGTCCGCCTTTCGCCCAGGCGGGCTCCGCCTCCCCGGAGCTTAATCGGCCGAACACAGGGTATAACAAAGGAGGACGCGCTCTAACTATGCCCTATCATTCCCCCAAGGACCCTATGGGAAGTCCATACGCCCGAATGACCAACACTCCTCCGGCCGGGTATCCCAACGGAGGCCATCCTAACGGCGTGGACTATATGCATCAGGACCCCAACTATCACCACATGTCGGGCCAGAGACCGCCGCACCCCTCACCCGGCCCTCAGAGGCCATCCGTTCAGACAAATGTCACCCCTTATGGAGTGCTTTCTCCCATTTCTACGCAGCCTGGCTACCACAGCCAACCCGCCAACACCCCCCAATCTTCCGCCACGATGCCGTTTGTGCCGCAGAGTTTTCCCCCATTTACCTTGCCCCCATCCGATTTCAATGCGCCAACATCTGCCACCGCTGGTCGGGAAGAACAGTCGCCATATGTACCATCCACGTCTGCAGAGTACACCGACCACCATCCTCAGACGGGCGAGATGATAATGCTGGACCAAATGAGCATGCAGCAGACGATGCCTGTGTTCGGAAGCGAAAGCGTCCTCAACAAGTCTCCTTACGTGGGCATGCCCGAGGACTTCATGGCTTATCTATTCAATACCGCCCAAGGCGAAGGCTCCCCTATGACAGGAGTGCCCATCCAAGGTTATAAGTAAGTCAACGCAATTTCACAAGCACTGCTAGCCCGCTAACGTGACGCAGTTACGGGGAATTTTCGACAAATCCGTATAATATGCCATACTACAATGATCCCAACCAGATGGGATATTTCCCGCCCTCCACCGGCCCCCAGCAAGTCATGTCTGTCACGAATCTACTTGACCAAAACCTCCCGGAATCTGTCATCTCAGATGAGAAGAGCGCCGAAATTTTCGAGTTCATCAAAGAGAGGTTCCACGAGAATGGTTATGCGCCGATCGAGAGGCAGCGTGAAACCATTCTTGAGGGCGACCGCAACGATGACAATCATATGTTGAGCCGTAAGATGATGCAGGCATATATTGGGTCATATTGGCTTCATTTCAGTGATCAGGTCCCCATCCTGCACAAGCCAACGTTCTCGCCAGACAAGACGCCAAATCTGCTCCTGATCGCCATGATGACGATTGGCGCCGCATGCCTGGACAAAGCTCATGGCCAAAAGGTTACCAAGGCCGGCGCGCAACTGTCAAATTTTTTGGCCTGGCATCTCCGGTGGGAGATGTTCCAAGATCCCAACTGCCGTCCTCCTGCCAAGCTTTGGGTTTTCCAGACGCTCCTACTTTTGGAGTTGTACGAGAAAATGTACTCGACACGAGAATTGCATGAGCGCGCCCATATTCACCACGCAACAACGATCACACTCATGCGGCGCGGAAGGGCGCTCATCGGCAAATCGGCAATGGATTCACCGCCGAACCCCCGAGATGACAAGACTAACGGCTCGCGGCAGTCGTCGACTTCGGGTATGGCGCATACACCCGATGAGTGGTGGAATCACTGGATTACAAATGAGTCTACGCGGAGGGCAGCCTTTGCAGCCTTCGTTATCGACTCGATCCATGCCACGATGTTTGGCCATTCGACGGTGATGGTGGCACACGAAATGCGTCTACCTCTGCCGTGCGATGACAAACTGTGGAAGGCCACAAGCGGTGCCGAGGTGGGCAGGATTGAGGCGAACCTGCTAGGTGTAGGCCAAAAGCCGATCTCGTTTCTTGAAGGGCTCAAACGGACCCTCAGTGGCAACGAAGTGCAGACGAATTCGTTCGGTCGTACCATCCTCATGGCAGGTCTGCTCAGTGTCAGCTGGCACATGAACCAACGCGATCTCCAGGTCAACTCCTTGGGCGGCGGTGTCACGCAGGCGCTAGGTGGCCGCGACAAATGGCGCGGGACGCTAACCCGGGCTTTCGATTCATGGAAGGGTGATTTCGACAAGAAGCTGTCGAGGACCGGAGACGTGTCAAGCGATCCATACCATTATGATTCGCCTAACCGTAACGAGGCGAATGTCGTCTTTGAAAGCCGGATTGTGTTGCATCATCTTGCTCACATGGCGATGCATGTGGATATTGTGGACTGCCAGATCTTTGCGAGGGCGAAACGACTCCTGGGCCGCGCAATTGGGACGCAGGACCTTAACAGTGCTCAAAGGCGGATGAAAGAAGCCTGGGCACCGTCAGCGAAGGCCCGCGATGCGACATTCTACGCACTCAAGTTCCTACACTCAGTTATGCTTTCGAAGTATACCGGTACGCCCAAGTCCAGCAACGGCTACAGCCACCCAGATGAGCCATACTCAGCTCGCGACGACGTTTTACTCAATCGACCATGGGTTCTCTACTTTGCGGCCCTCGTGGTCTGGTGTTATGGGTATGCCCTCGAGGGCGCGAGTCCACATGTTCCACAACCCACGGCGACGCAGGAGAAGGTCGGGATGATGAGAGACTACTTGGTCAAATATAGCAGCATCACAACCCCGGACGACCTCAAGTCGATGAAGGGTATTGGCCAAAACACGCCGCTTTTGATGGTTCTGCGCGACTCGTTTGAAGGAACAAGATGGGAACTACTTCACGAGGGAGCCACGTTGCTGACAAACTGCATTCACCTCAATGCCGGTGCCAACGTTTCCTAAAATCTCTCTGTACGGATTACGGGAGGATGGTTGGGCGGTGCCAGGTTGCGCATGCTTGGAGGGTTTCTGCGACGGTTTCTTTTTGCGGCGACTTTGATGTGACAAACGACGGACGGTGCTATATGTGAAATGGATGGGAGGGAGGGCTCTTTCAAAAAAGGAAAAGGGGGCGTGATGCTCTCTGGGAGCATAATGAGTTCGATGGACGTAAACAGCACTGCGCGGCATTTTCCAGCACATTTTTGCTACCTATACCCCCCCACTGTTTAGTGGATTTAGTTGGCTTTCGATGTCTTCACTGAGGGCGATGTATGTCAGTCTCCTGGATAACATTACCCTATATATGATCAGGTTCAAAACAGTCTACACTATCCACGATTATCTCTTTTGTCAGGTGCCATCTTGAACCATGCCAGACTGATAACTGGTGGAGGTTTTCAAGGCGACTTGCATGCAAAAGGGGGTGGAAGAGATTTTACCTCTCCTGCCCCTGTCCTCCACACTGTCTCATGTCGAAATCACAAATGGCTTCGGTGGGGGTTCCATGGGGGCTGAAGTGGGGGTCAACCATGCTGTAAGTAAACGTTGGAGTGGATCTATCTAATTGCGTGTTCTCTATGCATTATCATTACTATCTCTGGAAATGCCCGGTAGCGATCTGGTTTTATCATGGACTCCCAGCAATTATCTCTTAGCTGTGGGATTATACCAGCACCTCATTCACTCAAAACCTGAAGGCGCGGCATACGCAGGGCGGGGTTCCTGCATCGAGGTTGGTCTCAGGCTGCGTCTCTCTTCTCGCCTGTCGCTCTCTTTTATCCCTTCCGGGTTACCGCAATGGTTCGAGCAGCCGATGGGGGCGAACCAAAGGGATGGTGAGGTACAAGCGCAGTATGAGGTAATACTGGCGCACAGAGGCGAGGCTCGGAGGAGGGGGCCGGCTGGCGTTATCTCCTAAACTCCGCAACGACTTGCATCAACTGTACCTCAACCCCCAATCGCCATTTCTAACCAGCTGACCCCGCCCATCGCTGCCGGCGACGGAAAAGCTGTTGCTGTTATTCGGAGACCGGACTTGTTCGCCGGGTTGCTGGATTTCCCGCGCCTCTCGTGTTTTATGTGGTTGAGGAGTGCCCCCTTGGTTCTGTTGCACATCCGTTGCCTGGCGCCATAGTTATCTATCTGTATCTGCAGGGGCGATGGTACATCTCACGCAGCTCCCAGTGGAAATCCTCCACAACATCCTCGGCTTTGTGGAGCCGGCCGACCTGGGCAACCTGCCGCGGACTTGCCGCCATCTCTACGGCTTCGTGACTGGGAACGCCGCGCTCTGCCGGGATATCTACTACCGCATGCTTGTGAGCCCGATATAAATCCCCCGCATCGTCCCAGATGGCTGACCACATATTCAGGACGAGCCAGCCTCCACTGGCACCAACTGGGAGCAGGAGCTCCACGACCTCGTGCGGCTGCAGCTTATCGGCTCCCGCCAGGGCATCGACAAGGTGATATCGCCCGGCCGCTCGCTCTCGTGCCATTAACACACACGCTGATATCCATCCCGTATGTCTCACTCCAGCGCGCCGAGCTCTCCTTCGTCTCCACCACCGTATTGCGTCTCCTTCGCAACGCAACCAAAAGCACAACCCAGCGCACAGTCCACTCCCTAACCTACCCCCCTTCGCGCAATGCCTCCCTCCTCACCACCTTCTTCCGCGATGACTCTAACCGCGAGGCCTTCCTCTCCCGCTCCTTTCTCTTCGAACGCGCTCGCGGCTGCGCAAACTGCTGCTTCCACACCCGCCCCCTGGAAGACCACCAGCTTAGCGCAAAACTGCACAGCCTCTTCGGCATGCCGCTGCTTAAGCACGGACGCACCCGATCCTCAAGCATGTACCCCTTTGCGTGCTCCAAGGTGTATGACCTACGCGAGTACACGCACGCCAGCCGGTGGGGTCCGTTCATGAATGATGACAGTGAGCGGGTTGATTGGGAGAAGGTCGAGGCTATTTTGATGGTGCTGCGCAGCAATATCAAGACTAAGGGGCTGGATTCGTTCCCTATCTTTTCGAACTACTGGAATACGCCTTTTGCTGGGTCTTGGCCGGGTTCATATGTTCCTTGGCCCCCGGGGCCAGGGGAGGGCGAGGAGTCGGAGCTGAAGAGGAGGGATCCGTATGGCGTCTCGGGGACTTGGTTGAGGGTGGTGTGCTTTTTGGGTGAGTTATTTTGGTTTTGAGATAGTGGGGATGGCTACGGGGGGGGGGGAAGGGGGTTGATGATGGATGACTGACTGACCGGCTAACTGACTGATGGAGCAGATTATAATGACTTCTTCAACTTCAACTTCCCTGTGGCGGACGAACTACCCACCAATGTGCCGCGTCCAACGCTGGACACTGGTGAGGCGATTCGGCTGATTCTAATGAAGATTCATGTCACGAGGATTGAAGAGCCAGCAGGTGGCTCTGCGATCGTTCACTTCAAAGGCTTCTCGCGATCACTGGATGGGTCTTGGGACGACAACGCCAACTCAGACCTGCGAGGTGCGGACTTCCCATCCACTTTTACTACCTACCTACCACGTTCCTCAATCAAGAGTATTGACTGACACCCGTCTGCATGAAAGGCACCGCACAGCTGACCCCTGAAGGCGAAGTCCGGTGGACGACGTATTCCATTTTCAGCGGAGAGGAGCGGTGGAAAAGCGAGGGTATCCAGCTCGGTGGCCCACGCTCAGCCAGGGGGGTTGTCGGAAACTGGTTTGATAAGTACGGCTTACCTGCTGTTGCTTTCCATTTCCGACTTCATGGGTGGCTAACTCGGTTGTGAATCATAGGGACTATGACCCCCAAGGCCCTTGCGGGCCGACGGCGTTTTGGAAGATCTCGGACCGCGAGCCCAAGACCGCGGACAAGCAGTTCCTGCTGCATGATTTCCTTCCGATAGGTGAGTTTCCGTTGCTTTTTTTCGGTTTCATGTCTTGCAAGAGGCGGGAGGCTGCAGGCATATGCTGACAATTGGATTAGTAGATGGCTTTGAGGAAGACTTTGACGACCATGATTTCGGGACGCTTGGAGGGGAGCTTTTCCTGCCCGACGATCTAGGCCATGTTGAGTTTGGGTTCAGCAACGACGACGATGATGATTATCATGATGACGATGATCTAGTGACTTAGTCTACTTTATTTCTCTTTAGGAAATATGCTTCCGCCCGCTGGGAGGGGCGGCGCTTGTGCAGAGCTGGGTATCTATCAAAAGATAGGCAATCCGTACGATACATGACATCAAAAACACAGTTACCTGCAAGACTCTTCTACCTTGCCGCATGATACAAGTCGCCCCCTTCAGATACACATCCACAACCTTACCACAGCCCCTTCCCCTTTCACAGCTTCCCCCTCCCATCCATGTTGAACTTCCCATGCTCACAAGTCGCAAAAACCTCGTCACTCCCGCCCTTCCTCCGCATCGTCCCTCTCAAATGACAAAGCTGCCTCCCTACCGCAACAAGCTCACATTCAACCAACACCTCCGCACCCACCTCCGCCGGTCGTAGGTACGTCGTATTCAGCGTGCGGCTCACACCAACAAACTCCCAAAACCCCGGCTTGGAAACTAGCGTGATCACGACCGAGGTGCAGAAGTCGAAGAGCGAGGCGATGCACCCGCCGTGGAGAGTGTTTACGCGGTTGGTGTGCGCTTGTTGGACCGTGTAGAGGAAGGTGCAGCGTGGTGTGGGCGTTTGTGAGGTACTGAGGAGATTGAGATGGGGCATTAGGGGGGTGCACCATTCCTGTTGGGGGGGAAGGA
>Ga0247770_1000387_pt1 | contig 43062 bp, 34 predicted proteins | sample UWRJL136409B6_FD_179943 | JGI IMG/M metagenome (GOLD analysis project Ga0247770, IMG submission 179943) | Plant litter microbial communities from Arlington Agricultural Research Station in Wisconsin, United States - UWRJ-L136-409B-6 | ecosystem: Environmental > Terrestrial > Plant litter >... | reverse complement strand
TGAGGAGGGGGTGGAGTATGGAGAGGGGGCGTGGAAGGGGGCGAGGGTGTTTGTTGCTTCGAGTACGAGTGGGTTGGCAGCTACGTTGAAGCCGCCGGAGAAGGAGAGGATTTGGAGGGAGCTAGGAGAGTGGGTTGAGAAGCGGAGAGAGGAGAGGAAGGCGGCGGTGGCATCGTCAGAGGGTTGAGGTTTGTTGTGGTTATTGTTTAGCTGAGGGATACCTGTTGATAGTTGTGCCAGTGTGAAACTACGATATGCGAGTTTATACATACAGTCAATATGTACCGTCGTATGAATATTATCTGTATACTAGTAAATTGTGCAGAGTAATTTTAGTGATAGCTATTTGGATGTCCCGGTTAACCATAGAAGAGTTATGTGAGAGCCAATTATAGCAAAACCAACCACCTTCATCCTGAACGCCGAAGTGGTATTGAACGCCAGAATCTGAAAGCAAAATCTTCGTCCCCATCATAATACAAGCATTAGCACCAAACTGAACCCCCTATAAAGGTCCTCCACTATGCCGCGAAGACCATGGTCGCCACGATCGCGACAACGGGCCAGAACCCAGCGTTCTGAAGCATCGCTTGCATGCCAGGGCCGGCGTTGTCAAAAGGGTCCTCGTCGCCACCAGCGATAGTCGTCCCGTTGGGTAGGGTACCGTTGAGGAGAATCGTCTTGGTGTTGTTCACAAGGGCGACGCTGACGATGGTATCGTTAAGGTTGGTGCCGTTGCCGATAATGTCGCTGAGGAATTGCTGGTCGCCATTCTCGTCGCAACCGCAAACGGCATAAGGGTCGCAGCCGCACGTCACCGGTGTAGTCTCGTTTGCCTTGCTCGTGGCGTTGTAGTAACTGTGCGGGCGGGAGTATGGGTATGTGTAGGCGCCATACAGCCAAATGCCGGGCCAGAACGCAAGAGCTCCTAGGCCGGCGCCGAGGAACAAGGGGTTGATGCCCGACGGGGATCTCTGGCCGGACTTGTACGGCTGTGCCGCTCCACCTCCATAATATTTGCCGCCCCCGTAATTTGGCTGGGGGCCGCTTCCAGTTGTCGTCTTTCCGCCGGTGTTGGAGCTGGATGAACCTCTGCCGCCACTAGATCGCAAATGTTAGCTATAAGTGCATACGGCCTACACCGGAAAGCCCCTCGCCTCCTAAAAGTCTGGCCCTGGTATCTAAGAGATGCACCACCACTGCCTCCTCGGCCACTGCCAGCAGTGGATCCTCGACCCGAGCTACCGAAGATAAATGGGATAATCGCAGGGATAATCGCCGAGACAGGAATACTAGGCATCTTGGGGAGACCAGAGAGCCCGGGCTTTTGGGGGGTAATGGGAATTTGGGGAGAAGAGAAACCGTACGTTGATCCTGAACGACCACCACCCGAACTTGAACTTGAACCACCACCCGAAGAACTGGAACTGGAACCCGAACTGGAACTTCCGCCGCTGCTACCGCTTTTTCCTCTAGTGAGCCACCACTCGTCAACCACACCAAGTTACATGCCGAATGGCCGGAGCCGTTACAAACACCGCTTTGGAATATGGAAATGACAACAGGATCTGAGACTTACCCCGAAGAACCGCCTCCGCGACCGCCTCCACCTCCTCCGCCACCTCTACGCTTCCAGTGTTCGCTGGTCTGCTCTATCGGCTTGGAGTCGACATCTGCGCGCGGGGCGACAGCGGCAAGCGCATCGGTGATTACGAGAAGCACCGATAATGCTATCGTGAAGGGTAACCTCATTGTGGGCGAGTAGATGTGTTGAGATTGTTACGTGAATGCAGAAATCAATCACCAAACGAAACGCGTCGGTGGAAAATATAAATGGAGACCGTTGGGTAGGGTAGGACAAGCCTAGGTGAGTGTCTGCAGGTGGGCAAACGGGAGATGGGATTGCAGGGACTTTAAATCACGGCGGTCCGGGGGGTTTCATTGATGGCTTATATCCTTGGCTTTACGCTTCGCCACGAATGAGCTTCGCCAAGCCCCTCACTCTTTGGCGGAATTCCTGTCACCTGTGTCACTCAACCTTTGTTCTTCGGATTCAATGGATGGAGATGCAGAAAGGGCATCCATTCCATGCTTCCTTGCGCCAACACGTGGTGAAACCCGACATCCGACGGCCGACTCACCGCTGTTGGAGAATGTGGAAGTAGCTCTACGCCTTCCATGGACCCACACCCCACACCTGTACGGAGGGTCTCGTCGTCATGTGATCGGCATCAATGACGTCTCCTTCCCAGCTTTCTCAATCGCGAACCCCGATTTCAGTGGTTCATGTCGGGAACACCCATCACCGGGACTGAAGGCATCAATCATCACACTCTTCCCGCCACCCCTTTCCAGTGGCGCTGCAAGGCAACATTTGTCATTTGGTTGCCTGAGGTTGCTTTGAGCGACATGTTGTGGCTGTGAATGCGCTGTGTCCTTCCCGTTTTCCATTCCGCCCACTCAGTCGGCCCGCACGCAGTTGTACCCCGTTTAGGCTGCGTAAAATCGTTAATCGCTTGCCCCCGCGTTCTCTACGTTCTATGTGTTCTAGCGCGTTTACTATACGTCTTAGTACGCACATTATTGGCCTTACACTGGTTGCCCCGAGCTGTGCCTTGCACCCTCCATGGCCGTTTTGGCCTCGTGCTCCGTACCGACCGGATTCGGTACCTCGGATCCTTCAGTTGCGGTTCAGGTTTCCGACCTGACACTGACTTCAAAGACAGCGGCCGTATACCAAGAAAGGGAGGCGGGAGTTATTTGACTTTTGCTAAGCCGCCAATTCGCCCTGCTGCTGACCGCGGCCTTGGGGCACAGGGCCTGGCTACCGAAGCGCTCCATAACCCCCCATCAACCAAAACCAAATCGCCAACTCGCTACGCCGCGCCAAAGAACAACCAACATGGCGCCTCTACGGCCGAGCGACCAGTCACTGCTGGACAGACTGAACGCCTTGAAGCCCACAAGCGTCTCGCTTGACAAGACCCCCAAGTAAACATGACCGAGCCACACCTAGCCACCCACAGTCAGACTGCTAAACAATGCTGAAGCACCATAACCTCCGACCCAGGGGCTGCTGCCGTTACGGCCCCAACGGGCCTGCAGCCTGAACCTGCCTCCCGAGAAGATGCCTTGGCGGCAAGACTCCGCATTCTTCGCAATGGATCTGCCAGCGATTCTGGTCGGGAATCGTCCAATGCCGGCCCGCAAACAGCACAGCCACATGCAGAGCCGTTCAAACCCAACAGTCTGGGAGGTTCTTCATCTTATCCGGCGGTTGCACAAGCAGTTACACAAGACCATGCGGTTAAAGGCCAGCAGATAGATGATCCCTACATTTTCGAGACAGACGACATTGACGACCTCCTGGATGGTCTGGATGACTTTGACTTGGATGATGACTTTGAAGCCAGCGGAAACGGCCGTAGCGGGGATAACGAGGACAGCCGGGTCTCCAACATTTTGGAATCGCTAAAACCCACGGGCCCAGATAAGCTTAAATCCCCTGAGGACGAGGATGACTCGGATGGCGAGCACATGAGCCGTGATGTGGAGAAAATACTTGCCGAAGTCCGGGACGAAATACATCTTGAGAGGGACCAGAGCGACGAAGTTGCAACCTCTAACGAGGCCTCCGCTAACATCACCACCACCAACGACGATCCGACATTTCCCTCCCTCCCCGGAGTGCCAAGATCACTGCCCGTGGACACCGCCCTCGATCAGGCAGACGACAGCGTGAGCGGCACAGCGAGGAAATCCCTTGACTTCGAAAACGACATCACCTCCCGCCTCGCCTCTCTTCGAGGGGTCGGGTCCGGCATGACCTTTGACTCCTTCGGTCTCCCCACAGCTCCCACTTTCAGCCCCGAGGACCGCTCCGCCTCGACGGCCGCCGCTCCCGTCCCGAAACGAGGGGGATACACTGACGAGGACCAGAAGACGTGGTGCATTGTCTGTCTTGACGACGCGACCATCCGCTGCATTGGATGCGATAATGATGTGTACTGCTTGCGGTGCTGGAAGGAGATGGTATGTTCTTCTCTTGTTAACATTATGGTCCCTATTGACTGCCTCTGGGCTAAGAGACCATTGCATCATCTCCCCTTTGGTTGCTGTTTAACCACTGAGAGGGGGGTTGGCTGACAGCTTGGCAGCACATCGGCCCATCTGCAGGTTATGACGAACGGGGACACCAATGGGCTAAGTTTCAGAGATGACTTGTGAGATGATTTGATCCGTTACATGATAGATGCCCTTCTGACATTCACGTACATCATGCCTATCTGACTGTAGGGTAAGTTCAATATGAGGGTGGTTTGCGCACCGTCAGGTGCCTGAAGCATACCTACAAACCGAATCGGTACGGACGTACCTGGCTGTCACTGCGATCGGATGATACATTGTGGGTAAATGAACGAAGACCAATGTGATTCAGAGACAGTACCGAGTCCTCAATTTCATTGCAGAAAAATACACGCTTCAACAAACACAATAACTGAAACTGAAGCCTACATAACTTGAGCCAACGAAATGGCAAACCAACCGAGTTGCCATTGTCCCTCTACCATTTCCTGTGTCCATCCTTTCCCAAAGCGGTTTCTCCGATAATCGCACATGAATCAATTCAACAGTCTTACAATCTTTGGGTATAAAGCCAATCCCTGAAAGAAAATATCGGGTCTACCAATCATGCCCGCGAGCTTGAACCATCTCCATTAGTTCCGTAGTCAGTACGGCCAGGGGCAGTCCCCGTAGGGGCCTGCTTGGCCCGTCCCGTAATGTCCTGCCAAGTAGCACCAAATCTTCTTCCCGTACTCGCCAACAGGCCTTCCTCCTCGTCGGCCTCGGCCTCGTCATCCAGCTCGCTCAAGTTAAGCCGCGGGGTACGGAAGAGGCTAGTGATAAAGACAATCAGGAACACGCCCAAGAAAGCGAACTGAGCCCAGAAATCAATAGCACCAAAGACCGGCCAATTGAGAGTCACCCGATTCAAGAACGTCGAGACGACAGTGGGCGTGCAAACGTCCTTGGCAAGGGGGTCGCTGGAGGCCTCAGAGCAAGGGCGGACGAAATCGAGATGATTGGTGCAGTTGGGCCGCTCCCCTGGGATGCTTGGCGGGTTGCTGCAAAACGTCTGTGTTCCGTATATCGCATACTGCGGGGCAGCCAGCATGGCAACGGCGTAATTGATCGCCAAGATGATGAGTGCCAACATGACAGTAGCGATCAGCAGTGCTTGCGGAGCTGTGCGACCCTTTTTGATCTGAAAAATGCGAACCCAGAGGAAGCGGATCCCGACCGTTGCAATGCCAGTGATAGAGCTGCTGAAGAGGAAGAGGACGAGGAGTAGCATCAGGACATAGTCGACAGGGAAAGCCTTGGCGGATTGAACGAAAACCCAGTTGACGGGTTGGAACACGTTGATGTGTCCAAGAATGTAGCCGCAGTGCTGCTTGCATACCGAGTTCGCAGCCTTGTCGATGCCCGTGATGAGCATTGATACCCAGACGAGGATCGCAACTAGGAGCAGAAGTATGCCGCCGAGTAATTTGAGTGGCCGGAAGACTGCCTGCGTCTTGGTCCAGGCTCGGAAGATAGCGCTACGACCCTCTCCTCGAGCCTCAGCGGCCAGCCGCTCGCGGCGGACAAGCGTTCTCTCCTCCCGGAGGAGAGCGTCCATCTCCCTCCGGTCTTTTTGAGATATGCCGTCCGGTCGGCCAGCATTGCGCATCTCTAGCTGCCTCTGGGAGTCCCTGTTGCGCTCCAACGCCGAGGCCGTGGTAGCAGAAAGTTGAGGCGCCGAAATCGACGGCGCCGACTTAATAAACGATATTGGGAGAAGCGCGAGACCGGCGCCGGTGTACAGAACGTACAGGAGCGTGCCCAGGGTCGTCAGCAGGCCCAGAGCGAACGTAAGGGCCTTCTCACCCTTGTTCGCCGCAAGCAGCCGCTTGAAGTAGTCGAGATCCATGTGCTTTCCATGGCCGTTGCTAGCGGCAGGGACGAAAAAGCCGACGAGAAAGAGGATGACGACAAGGGCGACGAATACAAGAGTGTACTTCATCGCCCCCCAGACGCGGGAGCTGAAGCTGCTCTCGCCCTCCTCCTCCTCGACCTCATCGTACTCCTCATACCAGAAATAGGCAAAGGGTATGACGATCAGACAAAGAAGCGCATCGAAGCTGTAGAGTGTATAGTAGACGATTTTGAGGGTCAGAAGGATGGAATCGACCCGCTCCTGCGTAGCCCAATCCTTCTTGGCACCTAGCGTTGCCGACGTTGTCGACGAGACGAGGGCGATGTCGACCGGAAGAAGCAAGACAGTGGCGAGGAGGGATGTCAGACTGACGATGGCGACAACACTGACGGTGGCCGACCGTTCGTGGGGTTGTTGCCAGGTGAAAGTGGTGATGACAGCAATGAGCAGGACCAGCGCGACGGCCACGCCGTACGCGACCCAGATCAGACTGGTCTGTAGCAGGCCTGCCGCTGCCATTGTGTGGGATTTATTGGCAAGGTATCTTTTCGGTATGGTAGTGGGGAAACAACAGTGTCATGTTTGGCCTGCAAACATCCTAGGCAGTGAGGATATGGGAAGTCCGTCCTCCTTTCCAAGTTCCCTGGTCTCAAAAGTCTGTGACGCAATGCCAATGCCAGTCAATGCATGTCGCGTTCTCCACGCTCAGCTGCAGCTGCCTGCCGGCCCGCATCCGCGCTAAGGCCGCTTCGGGTATCTGCACAGACCACCCGCACAGGTTCGTCGCGCTTGTGCTTTGTGCGCGTCTGGCCTGAAGTTTGGAGACGACTTCGAGGATCGACAGGTCCCTGAGCAGCTGAGCTTTGTGCCTTGCACCCTTCACAAGCCCACGCAGCTGCGAAGTGCTGGACCAACAGCCCAAAGCCTAGCACGACTATCAACCTTTTCAGTATCGGAATATGCGCCCAATTGCATTACGATGCAGTGCTATACCGAGCTGACGCCGCCAACGGCCGTCACCCATTCGCTGCCGTTGCAGTTCATCCCTGGCCAGGGCACCAACCTGGCTGTCGCAAAGACATCTCTTCTGCAGATTTTCCGGACCAAGATCGTCTCCCTCGAAGTCGATATCCCCGAGAGCGCTACCCGTCGCGCACAAGCCCCAGCGAATCGGTATGAAGACCGCCTTGCCAACGACGACGATGGCCTCGAAGTGTCCTTCCTCGGCGGGGATAGCCTTGCAACAAAGGCCGATCGAGCCAGTACACTCAAGCTCGTCCTCTCCGTCGAGCTCACTCTCCCGGGGACCATAACCGGTCTTGCCCGAATTAAGTCTCCAAGGAAAGGCGCTGGGGGCGATGCGCTCCTCATGGCATTCAAGGATGCGAAGCTCGCGCTCGTGGAGTGGGATGCCACACGGCACACCATTTCGACCGTCTCAATCCACTACTACGAGCAAGACGAGCTTCAGGGCAGCCCCTGGGCCACGCCGCTGAGCCACCATGCCAACTTCCTGGTCGCGGACCCGGGCAGCAGGTGCGCAGCACTCAGGTTCGGCGCGAGGAACTTGGCCATCCTGCCCTTCAAGCAGGCCGATGAGGACATTGACATGGGAGACTGGGATGAAGAACTGGACGGCCCCAGGCCGGTCAAAGACCAGTCCAGCGCAGTCATAAATGGAGTTAGCAGCATAGAAGACACACCATATTCACCTTCATTTGTCCTCCGACTATCCAATCTTGACCCAAGTCTCCTCCATCCTGTGCATTTGGCCTTTCTGCATGAGTACCGAGAGCCGACCTTTGGCATCCTCTCGTCGACAAAGGCGGCCTCGAACTCAATGGGCCGCAAGGATCACTTCACCTACATGGTCTTCACCCTAGATCTACAACAAAAGGCCTCCACAACCATCCTCTCGGTCAGCGGCTTGCCACAGGATCTCTTCCGGGTTGTGCCACTCCCCGCACCTGTCGGCGGCGCACTCCTCGTTGGCGTCAACGAGCTGATTCACATCGACCAGTCGGGCAAGCCGAACGGTGTGGCTGTCAACCCCCTGGCGAGGCAAACGACAACTTTCGGCCTGATCGACCAGACCCACCTCAACATTCGTCTCGAAGGCTGCGTCATCGACGTGCTGACAGCCGACGCGGGTGAGCTTCTTGTTATCATGAACGACGGTCGCATGGCTCTGGTCACCTTCCGGATCGACGGTAGGACTGTTTCTGGTCTCGACTTGAGAATCCTGCCCTCTGAGGTTGGCGGATCCTTGGTGACTTCCCGTGTCTCGTCACTTTCGAGGCTAGGGCGAACTGTCATGTTTGCGGGCAGTGATGAAGGGGATTCTCTGGTGTTTGGGTGGACGAAGGGTCAAGGGCAAACGACGAAGAAGAAGTCGCGCACCTACGATCTTGATATGGATTTTGAGGATGAGGAGGATATTAACGAAGAAGATGATGACGACCTATACAGCGAGGAGCCCAAGGCTCGTCAGCAGACAGCGTCGGTGGCGGCTTCATCCAAGAGCGGAGAAGTCAACTTCCGGATACACGATCGGCTGCTAAGCATCGCCCCTATCCAGGGGATGACATACGGTCAGCCGTCTTGGTTTCCCAAGAGCGAAGAGGAGCGCAATTCGGAGGGTGTTCACAGTGAGTTGCAGCTGGTGTGTGCTGTGGGGAGGGGCAAGTCGAGCTCTCTCGCGGTCATAAATCGCACCATTCAGCCAAAGGTTGTTGGTCGCTTCGATTTCCCCGAAGCACGCGGGTTCTGGACGGTCTATGCGAAGAAACCCGTCCCCAAGTCACTACAAGGCGACAAAGGCGGCGCCATCGGGAATGATTACGATACCTCAGGGCAGTACGACAAGTTTATGATTGTTGCCAAGGTGGATTTGGACGGATATGGGACATCCGATGTCTATGCTCTCACCGCAGCAGGGTTCGAAAGCCTTACCGGCACTGAATTTGAACCAGCCGCGGGCCTTACAGTTGAGGCAGGGACAATAGGTAAGGATGGGAGGATCATCCAGGTCCTGAAGTCGGAAGTCAGGTGTTATGACGGCGGTATGTCTTTCTTGCTATTTCCGGTATGTCGCTTGGGTGTGGTAGACTGACACAATGCGCAGAGCTGGGCCTTTCCCAGATTCTCCCCATGCTGGACGAAGAAACAGGTCAGGAGCCTCGTGTCAATAGTGCCAGCATTGCCGATCCTTACTTGCTGCTCGTCCGAGACGACTCCAGCGTATATATTGCGCAGATCGACAAGAATCTCGAGTTGGAGGAAGTCGAAAAAGAAGACAAAACTCTAACCAGTACCAAGTGGCTCACCGGATGCTTGTACGTCGATACAAGCGGTGTTTTCGCCGATGAAACACCCGAAAAGGGAACCAACGCAAAAGAGAATATTCTCGTGTTTCTTCTTAGCGCGACTGGCGCCCTCCACGTAAGGCTTTTTTACCTCTTTCACGCTTCTTCTCATGTGGATTCTGACTCGCCCAGATATATCGCCTACCCGACTTGACAAAATCTATATACGTGGCCGAAGGACTCTCTTACATACCACCTGGTCTGTCTGCAGATTATGCTGCCAGGAAGGGCACAGCAAAGGAGCCAGTGAGCGAAATACTCGTGGCTGACCTTGGGGATGTCACATCCAAGTCCCCACACCTTATTGTTTGCTACCCTTTCTCCATGTTTTGAGACAGCGACTAACAAATACAGCTGCGGCATCTTAACAACGATTTGACTATTTACCAGCCGTATCGAGTCAAGAGGGATGCTGGCAGCGCATTTTCACAATCTCTGTTCTTCCAAAAGATGCATAATTCTTCGTTCGCAAAACCCCAAATAGAGACGGGGCAAGACGACACGACAGATCTACCTAGGTTTCTCCCGATGCGTCGGTGCAGCAATATCTCGGGTTACAGCACGGTCTTCCTCCCCGGGCCATCGCCTAGCTTTATTGTCAAGTCGTCAAAGTCAGGGCCAAGAGTCCTTGAGCTTCAGGGGGCTTCTGTTCACGCCATGAGCTCGTTCCACACCGAGGGGTGCGAGCACGGGTTCATCTATGCAGATATCCATGGCATTGCAAGAGTCGCACAGATACCGACTGATTTTAGTTATGCCGAGACGGGCGTGTCCGTGAAGAAAGTCGCGATCGGAGAAGACATCGACGCCGTAACATATCACCCCCCATCTCAGAGCTACGTCGTTGGCTGCAACATTGCTGAGCCTTTTGAACTGCCAAAGGATGATGACTATCACAAGGAATGGGCAAGGGAGACTCTGGCATTCAAGCCCACAGTCGACAAGGGTGTACTCAGGCTTGTGAGCCCCATAACTTGGACCATCATCGACTCAGTCGAGATGGAGTCTTGCGAAACCATCCTCTGTGTTGAAACTCTCAACCTTGAAGTTTCTGAGTCAACCAACGAGAGAAGACAGCTGATTGCGGTTGGCACTGCTCGCTCAAAAGGCGAGGATCTCCCGACCAGAGGTCATGTCTATGTGTTCGATATAGCAGATGTCATACCCGAGGCTGGCCGCCCTGAGACGAACAAGAAGCTCAAGCTATTGGCAAAGGAAGACATACCCCGTGGCGCTGTGACAGCGCTGTCTGAAGTAGGCACCCAGGGTTTGATGCTCGTCGCTCAAGGCCAGAAATGCATGGTCAGAGGCCTCAAAGAGGATGGGACCCTTTTGCCGGTGGCATTCATGGATATGAACTGCTATGTCACGAGTGTTAAAGAGCTTCCGGGCACGGGTCTTTGCTTAATGTCGGACGCGTTCAAGGGAGTTTGGTTCACGGGGTACACCGAGGAGCCATACAAGATGATGCTATTTGGCAAGAGCACCAGCAACCTCGAGGTGCTGAATGCGGACTTCCTGCCCGATGGCAGGGAGTTATTCATTGTTGCAAGCGACGTAGATGGTCATATCCATATTCTGCAATTTGACCCAGAGCGTAAGTCTCGACTTGATACCCCAAGTAAACCCCGCCACTAGCTAACAAGACCTTCCAGACCCAAAATCACTACAAGGGCATCTCCTCTTGCACAAAACAACCTTCAACACAGGCGCCCACCACCCCACCACCTCCAAGCTCCTCCCACTGGCACCAACAGTCCCCTCCCCAGACTCCTCTCGCACAAGTGGCTCATCTCCAGACTCACCACCGCCACAAGTCCTCCTCCTCGCCTCACCAACAGGCGTTCTTGCCACCCTCCGTCCAGTCACTGAGGCAGCATATCGCCGTCTCTCGTCCCTCGCAGGTCAGCTCACGACCTCGCTTCCGCACCCAGCAGGTCTCAACCCCAAGGGATACCGCGTGCCGTCGCCTAGCTGTCCGCCGTCGGGCGTCGATGCTGGCGTGGGCCGTACTATCATCGATGGTGCTATCCTGGAACGATTCACCGAGCTGGGAACCGGCAGGCGCGGGGAGATAGCTGGGCGAGCTGGGTACGGTGGCGCCGGGGAAGTCAGGACAGAGCTGGAGGGTGTAATTAGGTGGAGTGGGTTCGGGTACTTTTAGAGTAGCTATGGCGAGTGAAGGGGTTTCAATGTTGAGGAAAAGGATTCAGTCAGTGAGGAGTGATATATAGGCTTGTGGTTGTGTTGTTGTATAGCATCACTATATGAAATTTGATAAGAACAAGAGTTATAGGTGCCAATGGTGCATGTTGCTTGGTTGATTTGGCTGCTGTTATAATCCAGGAATGATCAAGGGAATGTATTTGCACCCCAGCCTCCGTCTTTTGTACCGTATCCCCAATGTCGAAGTGCATTCCTACTGTTACGACAGGCCTTATTTCATCTGAAAGAGGCCTTCATGTTTTAATACACTGTGTCCGAGGGTTTCTCCAACGCATCTTCACATAAATCCCCTGTAGTACTACGGTGCAAATAGACATTTTCATCCTGAAATTCCGTCTAGTTTAAACCAACATGAGCTGATCCGACCACTAAAATATGGTACCATTTAAGACCGCTCAAGTTGGGTGACAATAAGTCTAAGCACAGATCACCGAGACTCGTTCTCGTTGAGTACCCGGGTTTTTATTCTCATAAATGCCAACAGAACGCCAGTTCATCATCTTCCCAGTCCGTATCGTTAAGTGAATGCATGGGAGGGGTATCATTGCCAATTGCCACTTCGAAGCGTATTTAAAAGTAACGAAAAAAAAATAGGAATGAAAAAAAACATCAGTACCCAGGGAAAACTCGATTTCTCATCCGCTCCCCTATTTTCAATTATGTTAGCGGCAACTTCCACCAGATTGGTACTTCAGTACTCTGATTACTTACATCTTGTTGTGGGAGTCCCCGTACGGTACTCAAGTGGAGAACCGGCAAGCGCCCGCATCCGATCCCTTGCGGAAGACGTAGGGGTTTCCCGTGATCTCTGGCCTGATCCAGGCCGCCGTTGGTGGTTCCTTGCTTTCCTTCCTAATCTAGGCGACCCAATCGGGGCGGAGGGCGCAAGAGTGAGCTTCTTGCGATGTGAAATACGGTTCTTAATGGCACTTTCCAAGCCCCATACCCGGCGGTTGCCGCTACCAGCATAACTGCCGACGCCCCCTGGATCACTGTGCCGTAATCGGCGAATAGCGCGCTCCCGGCGCACTGTCTCATTCGTGATTTCGGGGCAATACCCTCTTGGAAGCATGCTAGCTTTACAAATAGGGCAAAGAGAACTCACTTCACCCAAAAATTCGTCGATACTGTGGCGGATATCAGCAAGCATCCCCCAGTTTGAAGTATTTGGCTATTTCCGAGGGGTAGCGACTGTCTCAAAACTCCCGAGACAAGAGGAAAGGGGACAAAACGGGAAGAAGTCTCCGATGAGGCATTGTACTCACCAGTCTGGGTGGAAGATATGCCCGCATCTGACCTCCCGTATCACGGTGACTCGATTTTGGTACGGCGAAAGGCAAATGCAACATAATGGTTGCGAGTCTGTTGCGATGGAGGAGGCCCCAGGTGGGCTTTCCGGAGGCTTTTCTGGAGTGACTGTCTCTGGCGAAAATAATGCTTCTTCGCTGATGTCTCCCAGCGATGGTTGGCCATGTTCTGTTGCCCTGATGCGACCAGAGGGGCGTGAACTTCTTGGAGATTTGGGAGACGTAGGAGGGCTAGTGCTTGGCGGCTCGTAGCGATAAGTGTATAGGGGAAACCTGTGGATCTCGTCCATGGGTACGGTGAGCCTTTTGATACCCATACCTTCCAGATTAACCTCTCCGGAGACGACTCTGCGGCGTAACGAGATGCGTCGCCCAGCCTGAGCAAGATGCATTGTGAGCGAGGTAGCGGAAATTATTGCGACAAGCACAGCGATGACAATGAGAAGGTACACCCAGATTCCGAGAAGGGGGGGTGGTGTTGACACGTCCATGTCGGTCCATATTCGGACGTAATCATCAGCACTGGGATCGTAGAGTTCAGATATGTTTTGCGCAAAAGGGACTTCGGTGACATTCCCAGAATACAGACTCAGCTGGCGCATCATCTCTTGGCCAACCATGCCGGGGACGGCGAAGACAGGGTACAGCCTCTGGGCTCTCCATTTTGTCGAGCCGTTTATATCCCACACCGCAGAGGTTGCAGCGGGGGGCTCGGTGGATGAGTTGTTGGGCCGATAAAAGATGAGTGCTCGGATAGGGTCCGAGTCCGCTGAGGTGATATACTTCTTGGAGCAGGTGGAACTTATCCAAGGCGCAATTGCAACCAAGTTGTAGTTTGTTGGCGGAAGATTAGAGCGGCGCACCGACTTGGATGGAACGTATGGTGCCGCCTGCTTTACGCAAGGGTCGCCCGCGGGAAGATCAGGAACATATAGCAGCCCATTAACGCTTGTCGGGGTTTTAGCGGCCAAAACGGTGATGTTTCCTCTCGTGCGGGTCGAGTAGGTGATCTGGTCCTGTGCTCGTTTTATTAGAGGAGCTGCACGCTCGAGCCCGTGCCGCCCAAAACGTACCGACAACGCCGTAATGTTCTTAACAGTGGTGCTTGATGCTGGAAACTTGATCCAAGATGGGTTACTGAGCAAAAGCCTGGCATTCGATTAGTTCAGCCACGCCGATCGAGGATATAACAAGCATAAATGGGGGTTTACAAAGTGGGGCAACAAGATAGAAATACGGCGTCAAGATTGTCGATACCCGAGCGTGGCGCCATCATGGAATCATTGGGCGGGACACCTTTGCGGCGGTGGCCTGGCCTGGCAGCATCAAGTCAAGGCCATGGGTAGCGGTGAAAGCGCCAAAGTAACCCAGGGCGATAGATGACAGAGGGACGAGACAGGACGAGACAGAGGGAGGAATGGAATGCGGGAACTCACACAACATTGCGGATCTCATCGACAGCTGTGAGACGTCAAGGTCAGTCCCTGGTCTTACCCCAGGCTTGGCAACCTGAAAGCTTAGCACAGCCAAGAAGCCAAGAAAAGGCCAAGAAAAGGCCAAGGAGCGGCAATCGGATGGCGTTTTGATGGGCTTTTGATGGCGGGGTGCACGGGGTGGGCACTCACTTGTCGACATTCTTTTGCATTTCGATGTCTAGCCGGCCTTTGAAACAAGGCTCGGCGTCCATCCAAGGCACCGATTCTGTTTGGACGGCTAGGAGATGGCTTGCGTCGCACAGCTCAGCTCTCAAAATGGGAAGGCGGCGAGGACAAATAACTTTGCCAAGAACTTTGGGGAGTGGCCTGGTTTTAAAGTCTTGGCACCTTACGACGGGGACCCAACGGTCGGGTTCGCAGTTGGCCAATGACGGTTGCTGCCTGAGATGGTCATGTTCGCAATTCCGCTTCCTCCCTAATCATGCCCTAAGAAGCTGGGGAGGGGAGTCTTGACCGAGGGTTCGCTTCTGTCCACCGTAGCAGGCCAAACTCGGACAGCCGTGTTACTAATGTGTCGTGTGAAGCACCGATTATCCTTACCAGACCAGGGGGGTTTGTGCCATATTTGAGAGTTTTTCTCTGATGTGGGAGACTAAAGTCGGCATCATTGCCTCTTTGGAGGGGATTGCAGGTGGGGTGCTTGGGTTTGCTGGCGGTTGCCCGGACGTCTTCCCCGTACCCACATTTTAGTCCTGTTGCTTTCCGTATTACTCTACTGAACGGAGGTCCACCGGCGGTAATAAGAGTAAGATGTTTGTGATCAAACCTTGCCGCACTAATCTCCCACAAACTTCTAGTTATATCCCGTCCTAGATGCAAGGCTCGCCGGCCGAGGAGGGCTGGTTGGCCAGTGACGGTCACAGCCTTGTTGGTTCTTGAAGGAAGACAGCCAACAAACAGGGGGTCTTGGCATTCCTCCAGCCCTTGGGCATGGCTGCCTGAAATGTGATCATCCGTAGAGTCCACCTTCACCATAAAACGGCGAGAGGAGAAGGAGAGCATCCACAAAGCATCCTGTCACCTTTTCTTGATCTGGTCTACTCCGTAATGGCCCCTTTGGCGAAAGATCCGCGCCAGGTGCTCCTTGTCCTCAACCTCGCCAAGCGCAAGGCGCTCTACACACTTTTAGACGAGATCACGCGATGGATGCGCTCTCAGATCGAATTCAGAGCGAACGAAGAAGATGGCATGGTTGAACAGTCGCCGCCGTCGCCCAACCCGGTACTTGTCAATACCCGCCGTTCAGCTCTGGCGCATCTTGACGCCTGGCGCCGGGATGTACTCGCGAAGCTGAAAGAGATCCTTTCGGTGCCCGATGATGCGAAGATCATCGACGAGCGCCGGAAGCGGACCGAGCAAATGGCCCGGCGGCGTGTGGAAGTGCCTGCTGCGGGAGAGAGTCTTATCGACTTCGGAGGCTCCGGCACCGGGAAAGACGAGGCAGCCCGCGCCGCTGCTGTCGCCTGCCTTCGAGCATCGTATCACTGCATCCCGACACGCCTAGTGACAATTCCCCTCGAGGACCGAGAGGAGACGCTGAGCTGCGTGCTGTTGATTCTACTTTCCACCGGACGGTACTCCGCGGAGTCCAGAGCGCTGGTTGTGTATTTGGCTTCGGCATTGGAGCTGCCTCTTTCGACCCTCAATTCAGAGGAGATCGAAATTGCTACCTCGCTCGCCGAATCAGGGGCTGAAGCGGAACACCAGCAGAAGAACCATACTATGTCAGCAGAAGCGGAAGCAGAGAAACGGAAGCAGGACGGTCAGTCGAGTCGATATTGGAAGGTTGGTTTAGCTTCCGTCGCTGGCGCAGCTCTTATTGGAGTCACCGGTGGGCTTGCTGCCCCAATGGTCGCCGGAGCAATTGGTGGCATCATGGGATCTGTCGGCTTGGGAGGTGTGGCAAGTTTCCTCGGTATATTCTGGATGAATGGAGCGCTTGTTGGTAAGTGAATTCAAGCAGCATTGATAACCGGAGCTAAAACGTAGACCAGGAACTCTCTTTGGTGCTTTTGGAGCTCGGATGACGGTATTTTAACACAAAGCATAACCGTATATCAGTCGGAGCTAACAACTTTTAGGGAGAAGCTGTTGATCAGTATGCAAAAGAGGTCGAGGATTTCCGGTTCATACCCTCGAAAGAACAACGGGGCCGCGGAGATAGGAATGCCGACCAGAAGAGCAGACGGCTGCGTGTGTCAATTGGCGTGAACGGCTGGCTCAGCTCGGAAGACGACATCACCACGCCCTGGAAACTTGTTGGCGATGATTCCGAAGTGTTTGCGTTGCGGTATGAGGTGAAGAGCCTCCTAGCGTTAGGCACATCGTTGCAGGATCTAGTTGCCTCTTACGCATGGAAATATGTCAGGTTGGAAATCCTGAAGCGGACCGTCTTGGTCACGCTTTGGTCTGCTCTCTGGCCTGTCACCATTCTCTCTTTGGCCTCGAAGATCGATAACCCGTTCAGCCTCGCCAGAAACCGATCAGATAAAGCAGGGAGAATCCTAGCGGATGCGCTAATTAACAGAGTCCAAGGAGAACGACCTGTGACCCTGATCGGCTACTCGCTCGGCTCAAGGGTTATATACGCTTGCCTCAAGTCATTGGCGGAGCGACGAGCATTTGGTCTCATTGACGTGAGTACTTCAGCGGATGGGATTTCTTCGTGTCTCGTCCCCCTTCCCTGTCTCGGCAGCAAACCCTGAGACAGTCACCCCTCCTTGTGCATGGGGTACTTCAAAATGTGGAATAAGCGCTGATATCCACCATAGACGGTGGTCTTCATCGGCTCTCCTATCCCGAGTAACAGGGACCACTGGCAGCTTATGCGAACCGGTATGTCAAAACACCGTTCTTTAGCCCCCCCTTTATTATTTTATGGCCGTTCTCGATGTTGCCTGAGACATTCCGTTGCCTACTATTGCCCGAAAAAGGGGAGTATCAACTGACATTTCTAATTTCTAGTGGTATCTGGTAAAATGTACAACGTCTACTCCGAGAACGACTACCTCCTTGCCTTTCTATATCGGGCGACATCTTTGCAGCTAGGCGTTGCTGGTTTACAAGAGATCGCCGACATCGAAGGCGTCGAAAACCTGAACTTGAGCGAAGAAGTTCAGGGTCACCTCCGGTATCCCAAGCTCATTGATAAAATTCTAGCACGATGTGACTTTCCAATCGCGGAGGGGGTCGGTCCCATTGAGCGCGAGGAGGACGAGATAATATTGCGAGATGAAGACCTCGGCAGGACAGGCACGCTCATTGAGCTGGATTCACTAACTCCTGCCGAGCCCCGTCGACCTGTCGGGACGGCTGATGTCAAGGCACCTTTAAACGCTCCAGGGCAACCACCACAGCGGACAACGGTTGTCAGAGCAGCAACATCCAGTCTTCCGGCTGGGGGTCATGACCCATTAGGCTTCAGGGACCCCCTATCCGATTTAGAGCCACCTCCACCGTACCAGTTCCGCTCAACGACAATGCCGGCGTTGCCACCGAGGACCTTGTCCCAGACACCTACCAGTCCTCAGCAGGCCGACTACGGGCACCACAAATCCTTATCCGGAGAGCTGCCAAATGTGAAATATGGCGGGGTTGCCCGAGATATGGCTTTGGGGCTGAGGCCAGCTGGCCAGCGGAGTGATCAGGCGCCGCTACGCGCTCTAGGTCCGAATATCGCGAGTGCACCTGCTCTCTCTTCGCGACCATCGAGGCATAGTCTCCCACAGCAAAACCAGCCACTGGATATTGAGCGGGAGGATGAAGATGAAGATGATTACGATGATGAGGATGAGGGGGGCGGGATCAAAATGGTTGATAACGACAGCGACTTTGAGTACCTTGATCCTACACCCATTGAGGACTGATCGTTTCGGTTCATTACCCCTAAGAAATCAATCATGCTTTGACGAAAAGTGCCCCAAGGAGCATTACTTTGCAAATCTCCCTCCATTGAGCTTATCATACCCAGGCAATGTGAAACAAGGCGTCACAACCGCCACTCTAACAACACCAAAGACGGATTTTCCGTGCTGTGATTCTACATCCAACAGGCCTACTCATCATCTTCCTCGTCGTCTTCCTCATCCTCCTCATACTCCCCCACGCCGTCCTCGAAGTCTGATCCATTTACAAGATCGACATCCTCGCCCGAGCTCTCGTCCTCCTCTACTGCCATCTTGTCCTCATCCTCGGCTTCCTTCCGCTTATTTGCCTCCTCCTTTCTAGCCTGCTCCATCACCTTCTGCTTTTCAGCCCTCTGCTTGCGCTGCCCGACTACGAACGCACCAAGCGGCGTCTTCTCCCAGTCAAAGTCTTTAAGGAAAGCGTCCACTTGGGTACGATCGCTTGGCGTGAAGTCGACCTTTGCGCGCTTCTCCTCGACAAACTTGGCATTGGCTTCGATCTTCTGCACTAGGAGCATAAGACTGGAGCCGAGCTTGCCGTTATTGTTACCCGTCGACTTCTTACGGCTGTCCTTAAGCCATCGCTTGAGCATGATGATGAGCGGCAGCGAGAACTCGGGGAAGGCGATGTTGCGCGCCCAGATGACGAAAAATTCGGAGAGGAGCTCAATGACCTGCTCGCCGACACCATCTTGGTAAACCCGGGTGTGAAGGTACGACTTGGGCGCCTGATAGGCTACGCTAAAGTCGATCTGCTTTAGGGTTGATGCCTTAGGCGGCTTCTTCATCTCAGCCGAGTTGAGGACTTCGATGAGGGCGGAAGCGAGCGGGATGTATGTGTCCGTTGCGCGCGAGACACGCAGTAGGGAGCGTATGAGCTGGAAGCGGAGGGGGAAGTAAAGTGCGGTCGGGATGAGGCGCATGGCGCCAAGGGTCACCTGGACGAGGGGATAGATAAGAAGCTTCAGTTGGCTCTCCTTTCCAGCTTCCGCCTCTTTCAATGGGCTGCAGTGCTCCGAGAGAACGCAGGACCAGAAATCCAGGGAGTGGACGTATTGCCAGTTGTAGACCTTTCGGTATGAGTCGTTCTTATTGTTGACAATACTGTTGCGAAGATGAATTGCCAATTGGCGAATGAAGCTGAAAGCAGTGGTATACCCAAGACTTTGGTCGATACCCCACAGCTCAGCTGCCGAGTTCTTCATGAGGTTGATGCCTTGGATAGTGTTGACGTTTGTGACACGGCTGCCTTGCACTAATCCCTGGTACGCCGCCTTCAAGACTACTTCCCTGACACCCTTATCTCCAACGACCACCAATCGCCGCATAACCAGGAAAGCCGTTATCCTAGTTGTGTCTGCGCTGGCAGGCTGGGACCAGAAAGCAACAACAGTCTTGATCATGACCTTGAGGAGTTTCCGGAATGAGAGAAGGTATGGTAGAAGCGGTTGGAGAGCGGAGAGTGTGAGCTTGAGGGTTGCCTCGTCAGACAAAGAGCCAAGAAGGCGGATGATGGACGAAGCGAAGCTCTTCACCAACATGGAGAGCGTCTTGAACTTCTTCGATTCTGTGTTGACATAGAGCTTCCCGGACGCCGACTCCTTGACGGGCAAATGATGTTGTAGCACCTCGGGAATATACTTGAGTGCTACAACGAGGATATCGTTGAAGGCATCCGCGTCCGTGATCGTATATCGCTGCTGGTTTTCCTCGTCGGTCTCGTTAAGATGAGCCGCACAACGGAAAGCAATGACGGTTTGGCGCGCCGCTCTGAGTGAGTGTGTCGCAGCCATCGAATCCCTCCATTTGGCAACCATGGCTGGGGTCAGTTCGCGATCCTCTTCAGGCACGTCCTTTGACTTCTTCTCCTTCTTCTGCTTCTTTTTTGGTTGCCCCTCCTCCTCCTCCTCATCGCTGCCGCTAAGATCGTCGATCTCAGAGAAGTCCGCATTTTCGTCGAAGTCCAGCGCCTCTGGGTCGTTCTCCTGCAGGAACTTGTAGAAATCTGGGTCCTTTTCGGCGAGGGACGCCATAGCGCTCTTGGACATGCCCATGTCGTCGTCGCTGATATCACCGCCCTCCATATCATCATCGCTGCCGCTATCCATAACCTCGTCTGCGTCCGAGACGTCTGAGTCGCTCTCCTCTGACCCCTTTTCTTGAGGCTCGGCCTGGCCGCGCTTCCGTTTCCCCAGTTTCCCGGCAGCCTTTGCTTTAGGGGGCGGGGCATTGTCGAGAATCTCGAAGCCGCCCTTGAAGAAGTCGTCGACGCTCATTTCACCAGCCTTGGGCCCGGTCTTCTTGATGGGGGCTAGAACCTCGCCATTGGCGCCGGTGCCCGGCCCTTTAAGGAACTCATCGTCCCTCGATCTCTTCGCCTTCTTCTTGTCCTGGATCTGGTTGCGCTGCTTGACTTTGGCCTGGGCCTTTCGGCGTTCCAAAACACCTTTGAGATGGTTTTTCTCAAACTTCTTCGTCGCCTTCAGGTTTTTTTTTGATTGAGCCATGTTGGGCGGCAATTGGGGGTTGGTGGACGCAATTCGAATTGTCGGTCCTGGTTAGAGCTGCAAGGAGCATCCACTGTTCCTGACTTCAACTTTTTTTTCTTCAAACCGCTGGGGGGTTGCTTATCGGGCCGCTTATCAGAGAACTCAGCACTGTGGGGAACAGGCGGTGAGTATTCTGCCGCCTGAACCCAACTAACCCCTGTCGATTGAGCGAAAGCATGCATGCAGCTTCCCCACACTGGCTTCGGCTGCCTATGAGGTGGACGTAATTGTCTGGCATCATCCATCAAGGTGATAACAATGTCCTAGGAACAACACTCTCTCAAAACGTCAAGATGATGCCACGGCAGGCCTATGCGCCAACACCGCATAGCTATGTTCCAAACACGACGCTTTCGGCGATCATAAACCTCGACGAGGTCAGCTCCCTGCCCTCACCTCGTCTGCCCCGCATTTCATGTCATCTAAACGGTGCTCTCAAGTACAGGAGGTGAAGCTTGCCGACACTCGCGCTGAGCGTGATCTCCAAGACTCTCTCGCAGAGATCTTTAGTATTATTGTCACTATAGACGAGCTAGAAAAGGCCTTTCTCAAAGATGCCATCCCTGAAGCCGACTACACTGAGATCTGCGAACGGTCGCTGAAGCAGTACAAATCACTGGTCGCCGACGAAACCGTCGCAAAGGCCTTTGTGGGACTAGAGGAATTCAAGGCAGAGTGGGATGTACGAATTTGTCATCGATCTTGTTTACGTTCATGGCTGACAATGCTGCCGTAGCTCGAGGTGCCCCGTGCGACGGAAAGGATACGAGTTGGCATGCCATCGACAGCCCTGACGGCATCCTCCGGCACAGCAGCCACCCCAACATCTGGCGGAGGCGCGGGTGGCACACTGATCTTGGAGGCCACACAGGACTTCATTACCTTCTTGGACGCATTGAGGCTTGGCTTGCTCGCAAAAGACCAGCTCCATCCATTACTGACAGATGTTATTCAGTCGGTGAACAAGGTAACCGATCGAGATTTTGAGAACCGGGGCAAGATCGTTCAGTGGCTCATTGCCTTGAATCAGATGAAGGCAACAGAAGAGCTGAGCGAGGAGCAGGCTCGAGAACTAGAACTAGATATCAATTCAGCATACCAGGGGTTCAAGGGTACCTTGTCATAATCATAATAAAACTTGCTGCCTCGATTTACGTACCAGAAAGTGCCTCGAATCATACCAAGCACCCGCGGGTTTTTGATTTGCTTATAATGAGGCAGCATTGTTCAGATGATTTAGACTAAGAATGTCCAGAAGCTGGGATAGACAAATTCCTCTTCAAATATCCTCCTGACTTGCTCGAGGACGAACCGTTCGACCTTACCCAGGTTCTTGAGGCTTTGCTTTCCACTTTCTCGCTGGCCGATTTCACTCTCGACCCTAATTTCCTGCAGCAAGCTCCCCATCTTGCTTCCTGAGCTGGCTCCCAACCCCTGGCCTGGAGGCTGTTCTGTTCCGGTGTTCTCTTGGTTCTCTTCCCCCCCAACGGCGAGATGTGCGTCCTCTGGACTGAGGAAGCAGAAGTGCACTCTCTTGCGGATTTTTGCAAGCACTCCTACACCGTCGAACGTCAACCCCGTTATACTAAGCCGAAGCGGTATTCCCACGAAGCTCTGCATTGGGTAGTCAAGCAGAATATCGGCGGTCAACAGTAGCTTCACATCCCCTGCGTATTTGATATGAAATACTGCTTGCATGTCCTCGATCCGACGCTCGCGAAACCGGCGTTGGGTTTCCTCATCCTCAAGATCATCTGCTGCCTCGCCATCGTCCTCGGCAATAGCGGAGTCCACTAGAGCCGCCGCGTCCCGTGTTGGTGGGCGCGAGGTCCCGGCGGACGTAGGTGCCAGGGTTGACACGCTCGACTTCTCCCTCAAGGCGGGATGAGGCAGCGATGTGCTGTTGAGGTTAAATGATGAGGGGGTTCCTGATGCGGCCGAAGCGTTGAAGTCCATGATGGAAATGGAACTTTGTGAAGGGTTGCGACTGTGGCCTCGCTGCTGAGGGTCAAAATTCCCCCCATAGCGGGCTTGCTGGAAGTTGGGCTCAGGCCACGCATTGTTCATGTGATGTGCGCCCGCAACAGCGGCAAGCGGCGTATGGGTGCCCGAGAGGCCATTTGCGAACTGCGAGTGGAAGTAGTTGAGGTTAGACGTCCCGCCTGGTATACCCGGTGTGGATACGCCAAGAAACGGACTGCCCAAATCATTAAACTGGGCCGTACTTCTCGTCGAGCTGCCTGGAATACTGAGATGCGGCGGTAGGTGGGCTGTCGCCGTCCCGAATCGTCTGCGGCGGTCGGCGGCCGCATTTAAGTCCTCCGGAACCTGAGCCGCATCACTATCATTCTCACCGTCGCCATCCTCGTTAGAGTCGGAACCGTCGAAGTCGGAGTTCTCCTCGTAGAAATCAGGCAGCGGGTCGGTAACATCCTTTAGCTCGACCTCGGGCGGGATTGTGCCAAATTCAAAGTCATGCACCGTGACAGACTTGATGAACCGTGGGAGTGGCACCGACTGGAACTTGGTATGGATGAAATCCCGGATCTTCTGCGCCAGCTCCAGCCCGTCAGGGCCTCCGGTGACCGTCTCCCAGTTGAGATCGATCGACATGGACAGCTGATTGAGGATTCATCTGGGAAATGTGATTTGTGTCCCTAATTTTCACCGCATCCGTGCAAAAGCCTGAAATTGGTTGGTGAGTTTGGGGGTGTTGGTCTTTCAGGGCAGTGCCTTTGGAAGGAAGAGTCGCCGCACGGTTGCACGGTGCGATGAGCATACTTTCAAGCCACAGTGGCACGAGCTCTTGAGCGCGCCGCGCCCACGTCCTCCCGCTGCAGCCTTGCCCCAGCATCAGCGCATCGAAGCCTCATCAGCACACCCAACACGAGAACCATCCCGCTTCCTCACTCCGCCAAAACTGTCCTCCTCCACAATTCTGAAGATCCTCGAACCTGCGCTTGTCTGCGGACTTACCAGGCGCTGCCCAAGCCGCAAACATGTCGATAACACCGATCATCACGTTCAAGGCGGGCATTTGCGACGTTGACGTGAGCTTGCATCACAGTTTGTCCAGCCACAGCTCCCAAACTGACCGCGCTGCTAGCAATCTTCAAAGCCGTACAAGGTCCAGCCCCAGGCCAAGCCCGGCTATATCTACCTCTATTCTGAAGACGGTATTGTTCCCTCCTATTGTCGCTTCCCGGCAATCCCAAGCTAATATTTGCACAGACCTCATCCACTTTTGCTGGCGATCCAGAGATGTGCCGCTGGACGAGCCCGAGCTGGACCTTGTTATGATCCCTACCGATGGCCACTTCGTCCCCTTTGATACCCGATCGCCCGCCCAGCCAACATCAAAGACGAACGGTCGCATCTTCGTCCTCAAGTTTGGTTCCTCCTCGCAGAGACACCTCTTTTGGCTGCAGTCTAAGCCCCAGGGTCGCACTGGTAACCCGGCGTGGTTCAGCCCGAGAGATCTGAAGATCGGAGAGGTCGTTGATAAGCTCCTACAAGGCGAAGAGGTGGACGTCAACCGGGAACTTGCGTCCGTGCGTGGCCGCGGCAACAATGACGATGAGGAGCCCCGCGCTGGCGACGACGACGAGACCATGGAGGACGTCGAGGGCCATGGCGACCCCCATGGCCACCACGAAGGCGGCAACGGCGGCGCTGGCCCTGATGCCACGGGCGGAGACTTCCGCAAGGAAGGCGAGGGCTCCCGAGAAGGAGGAGCAGATGGAGCGCGAGCGTAGGTTATTTCTCCAGCCACATCGCATGACATCACTTGATGATCTTCTGCTTTGCCTGAAAATAAGGCGTTACTGAGAATTGAGCTGCCCACGGCGTACATGAGAGGGGGTCAAAATATCGTGTACTTACTAGACATGGTGTCGCAGCGGTCCACCTCAGACGGTAGCGGAGAATGTGAAACCATGACATCACGTTATCATCTTGGTCATTCGTTCAATCTTCTGTGCACACTAGCTAACGTTTCTGTAGAGCAAGCTCCGATGATGCTGCCGCAGTCGTGCGCAATTTCCTAGCATCCCTCAAAGGCGGCCCGGTTGGCAGCAGCCAATCGCAGGGCAAGCTCTATCCGCTGCTGAACGACCTGCTCGAAACGTCTACCACGATTCCCATGCTCGATGCGGCATCGGATGAGTACGTCGAGAGCCTTCTAGCCTATCTTCCGCCGACAGTGCTCGTACTTGCCCAACAAGGCGAGAACGGAGACGCCATCGACAGAGAGCCTAGCGGAGAGTCGGTTGCCGCTGCTCAGCAGGCTATAAGTTCAGAGCAGAAGCGTTCCCTCCTCAAAAAGGTTCTCCGGAGCCCTCAGTTCAGCCAGAGCCTGGCCAGCTTGTCAATGGCGCTGCGGGATGGCGGTCTTCCCAGCATCGCCGAGGCGCTGGGTATTCCATTGGAAAACGGTGGCTTAGTGAGAGGAGGGGCCGTTCCACTGGGGGGCGGTGACGCCATAGAGGCCTTTGTAAATGGCGTTAAGAAGACAGTGCAGAAGAAGTAATGTACTTGAGCTTTGCACACAGGGCCCCTTTAGGTACCCATGGATGTAAATAGACACGGTATAAAGCCAGGTTGGGTCTTCTATAGCCGTTTCATGAGCACCTAGGCCTACAGAAGCTGCGGAATGCTGCCCGATTGGTTGCCAAGGGGCTGGGTCAATTAGAGAACGGAAGGAAGTGAGGAAAGCTCAAACAGTTAGTTCGATCTCGCCATGGGCATCGAGCTACCTCGTGCCTACCAGAACAATCAGAACGGCGCATAGTTCCTTCAATTATTGCGAGGCTACCTTTCGTCCTCTCCAGTGTCATTACGGTGTAGTGCCAAGATCATACAGTGCGGATAGTATCAGACTGTGCTGTCTTGGCGCTGCTGGGTTCTCCACACCGACCTGCAGAACTACGTCGCTGGCTTCGTCGGTCAGCGTAGATGCAACTTATTGGACCATCCAACATCGCAGATCGACTGCTTAGCGCATCTTTCTTCACTACTTCCACGGCAGCATCGCAGCCATTTAGCCTGCAGCCATGTCGGGCGAAGCCGAGTACTGGACGTTCCCGACGAGCTTGGACGAGTTCGACAAGGACGAGCGCATCTCCTTCTCGCGCCTCGACAACAAGTACATTGCTGTGCAGGACGATGGCACCGAATACGAATTCGACACGGGTCTGAAGAGATGGATTCCCATGATCGACGAGGCTCTGATCCAAGAGCAGCAAAAAGGCTACTTCGGGTCGGGCATCGACAACGACGACACGCAGTCGGGCTCGGCACAAGGCGGGAGGAAGAGAAATCGCTCCGACGAACGCGAGGTAAGCTGTGCTCGCATGCAAATACAACCACCACCTCGCACACACATGCCGCGCACACAACTTCTTCCCGAAGTGCTCGCGCGCGAGATACCGGGTAGGGGGAGGACAAATGACTGACCAGTCGCTTAACCTTCTTTTTTCTCTCTGGCGCAACAGCAGGACAGCAATGGCAACAGTAATGGACGCTCCGCAAAACAAGCAAAGCGTGACAAAAAGGGGCCACCGCAGCCAAAGCAGAACACTGCCGTCTACGTCACCGGCCTCCCAACCGACGCGACGGTCGACGAGGTAGCCGAGCTCTTCTCTCGAAAGTGCGGCGTCATCGCCGAAGAGATCGACAGTGGCCGCCCGCGTGTCAAGCTGTACACAGATTCCGAGGGCAACTTCAAGGGCGACGCTCTCATCGTCTTTTTCAAGCCCCAGTCGGTCGATATGGCCATTATGCTGCTCGACGACACTGACTTCCGCTTCACTCCCTCCGGGCTGACGACGGGCAAGATGCGCGTGCAAGCTGCAGACTCCAGCTACAAGAAAACCAACTACAGTGCTCCGGCGGCCGAGGCACCTGTTGCCCCATCAGGGAATGTTGATCTCAGCGGTGGCAAGGCCAACCCCACCCATAGGCAGCGCGAACAAGACAAGGCCAAAATTATCAGAAAGACGCAAAAGCTTGACGCCAAGCTCGCTGACTGGGACGATGACGAATCGTCGCTACATCCAGACCTTCCTCCAGTTCCTCCGAAGAACTCCAAATGGGACAAGGTTGTGATCCTTCGACACATGTTCACGCTGGAGGAGCTCGAGGAGGACCCAGCAGCGCTGCTGGACATCAAAGAGGACATCCGCGAGGAGTGTGCCAAACTCGGCCCCGTGACCAATGTTGTACTCTTTGACAAGGAGGAGGAGGGCATCGTCAGTGTGCGTTTCCAGACTTCCGAAGCGGCAGAGGCGTGCCTCAACCTCATGCATGGCCGCGCATTTGATGGCCGTACCGTGGAGGCATTTTATGCCACCGGGAAAGAGAAGTTTGAAAAGTCGAAAAAGGGTGAAGAGGAAGGGACGGCGCAGAACTCGGATGGCGAATGAATTTTTGGGTGCTGAACAGGTAGGAGAGGGAAGGAAGAGGGTAAACCCACCCGCCCCTTGTGTGTTTGATTATGGCAACAGCTGAGATCCGGCCACTTATAAAGACCGTCGAACCCCCTTGGATTGGGCGGGTGGATATGATACCTAGCTTGCATTTGGCAGGACACCATTTGTCACTACCGGGCGCATTCTGGGGAATTTTTGAAGAGCGGATAGACTTTCAGTAGGCATCAGGTAATTCGAGCTCTACGGTCTATCTTACACGATGCGTTCCCATTCTATCAGGAAGAGTTGATCGGGCCACTTAATATTTTGAAAGCCTTGTATGAGTCAAGGGCGTTGCGGTTGGAAGCAGATGCACAAGAGATACCTCTACTCATCCGGTGTTCACTCGCCACCCAAGGTGGAATACTGAAATGCAAGTAAGGTTTCCTTTCGTGCTATGTCCCGTTCTATTTTGGCAAGTCTCTAATTGAAGTGTTGAACTTTGTGTGTGCCTGGCCCATCCTGCCCCATATCCCTATTATTCTTACATGGAATCAAAAACGATCGAGAAGAAAACGATTGTCATAGGGTATCTCAGTTTCTATGATGGCTCATGGCCCACCCCATCTAAATATCCTTAGTGGTGGAAGAGCCTTGTGTTCTGCTCGACGAAGGTGATACCGAGCTTCTCGGCGGTCTCAAAGACGGGCCCGTCGTTCTGGCTACCGCTGGGAGCTGCGATATACTTAACTCCGGAGCGCGCAGCGCGGTAAACATTGTCGATGAAGGGGAACTAGTTTGGGTTAATTTCCGCCAAGGTGACAGGGTATGGGTATATCACTTACGAATGCGTCGCTGGACACACAGACACCAGTCAGCTTGGAGAGCCACTTGGTCTTCTCCTCCTCGGTAAAAGCAGCCGGGACACCCTCGAACATTCCCTCGAAGGACTCCTTCTCAGCACCAGACTTGGGCAACTGGCCGCTGACGAGCAGGTCAATAGCATTGCTCTTGTCGGGGCGCTTAGTACCCTTCTGCCACTTGATACCGAGGACACGGGGGTGGAAGCGCAACCACCAGTTATCGGCCTTGTCGCCGGCGAGGCGTGTGCAGTGGATTCTGGACTGCTGGCCGGCACCGAGGCCAACAACCTGTCCCCTGACGGCATAGCACACCGAGTTGCTCTGCGTATACTTGACGGCGATGGTGGCGACGGTAAGATCGCGCACGGCATCCTCCGGGATCGGGCCGGAACCCTTCGGTGTGATGATGTTGCTGAAGGTCTTGGGCGAGATATCGACGTCGTTGCGACGCTGGGTCAGGGTGACGCCATAGACTGTCCTCGACTCGGGCTCCTTGCTCTTGGGCTCGAAATCGGGGTCCATCTGAAGGATAAGGTACTTGCCGCCCTTCTTCTTCTTCAGGATCTCTAGCGCCGCCGGCTCATATCCAGGGGCAATGACACCGTCGGACACCTCTTTGGAAATTATGCTGGCGGTAGGAACATCGACGATATCGCTGAGAGCAATCATGTCGCCGAAGCTACTCATGCGGTCAGCTCCTCGGGCGCGAGCATAGGCCTGGGCAAGCCCAGAGGTCTCGATGCCAACAATGTCGTCGACCATGTAGACCTTGCGCTCCTCGGCTGTCAGGGGCAAGCCGATGGCAGCTCCCGCGGGAGAGACATGCTTGAAGCTGGCAGCAGCGGGCTTTCCGAGAGCTGCCTTGAGCTCCTTGACCAGGGGCCAGCTGTTGAGGGCATCCAGGAGGTTGATGTACCCCGGGGCGCCACTCAGAACCTTAAAAGGAAGGTTACCCTCCGTGACGTAGGCGGAAGCCCCTGTCTGGTGCGGGTTGGCGCCGTAGCGGAGCGGGAGGTACGACTCTCCAACAGAGTACTTGGCGCGGAAGAAGCCTGCGATGGCCCTATCGTAGTCGGCCGTGTGCTCGAACGCCTTGAGGGCATACAGGTCGCGCCTAGTTTTGCTGACCTCGCCAGCTTCCAGGTCCTTGAGGAACTCGGGGTAGTCATTGGGGTCGCTGAGAATGGTGACGCGGGCGTGGTTCTTCGCGGCAGCGCGGATCAGGGTAACGCCGCCGATGTCGATTTCCTCCACGGCCTCGGCAATGGTGGAGTTGATCTTGGCAACTGTCTCCTTAAAGGGGTACAGGTTGCAGATGACATAGTCGACCTTATCGATGTTCTGCTCGGCGAGGTCCTTCTCGTCCGAAGCCAGGTCGCGCGCCAGGATACCAGCGTGCACGGCGGGGTGGAGGGTCTTGACTCGGCCAGCGAGCATCTCAGGGGCTTTGGTGATGGCCGAAATGTCCCTATCATGCGAGCGCTTGTCAGCCACTTCGCTGATTCTAACAATGGGTGTACGACGGATTAAATTGGCAAATATGGAAATCCTCACTCAACGGGGAAGCCCGATTCCCTGATCAACTTCGCAGTGCCCCCCGAGGCGAGGATACGGATGTTGTTCTGGACGAGGCCCTTGGCCAGGTCCAACAGTCCGGTCTTGTCATAGACGGAAACGATAGCGATTCTCTGGTGGGCGGCCATTGCGAAGCTTAACCACCTCCTTGTGAGGAGGGACGGGAGCGAACGGAGAGGAATATCGTCGAGGTGCCGCTGGGAAGCAGTTTAGAGTCAAACAGAAAAGCAATCCGGAGTCTGGATGACCTTTAATTCGTTCGATTGGGCAGTGGAAGTTGGGAGCAACGACTTATAACATTGGCGGGGATCACATCATGGAGGGGTCAAAAATTTCCACTGATCGGATGGATTGGCGGGGCATGTGGTGCCGCAATCGGGGCTACTGCGATACCCTCCCGCAGCTGTGGGGAGCGGGGTGGCAGCCAGGCTCGGGTTTAGTCACCTTGTAACCCTGATGGATACAAAATATCTCAACTTGCAATGAAGCATGGTCGTCCAGTGAAGAGGAAGAGTGATTTCAGACTGGAGGTCTATCTTGTGGTCTTGGCTCAGTAGGCCAGAGGGACATTTGGGGAACTCAGGCAATCTGAGTCCTCAGGATCTCTGCCCCGGTCAGCTAGCAAGAAACGGTTAGATACCAGCTGGGGCATTGATGGTTTTAAGCAATAGCCGCCGGTATTAGGGTTGGATTTGCTGGGACCTGACTATGCAGTGGTCAAGCTCCTGGCATAGGTATAAGAGGGGTCGCATCCCCAGAAATCGCGCGCCTCGGGGCTTCTGCCCTGACACCCCCAATTTCTTCGGTTCAAGATTCTATCACTCATATGTAAGAGGCCACTGCCGCATAATAGCTCTCCTTTCGAATGAAAGCTCTTGCGAATATTACTTCTTTTTGCGCTTCATCTTTTTCCCTTCACCCCTGGTGGTGGTCTTCATGCACCTGGACCCCGCAGGAGCGCGGGCGCCCGCTTCAAAAAGTGGGGGCGAACAACTGCCTAGGGTCCATAGCCAAAAACTTGTAGTGAGTCTTTCGCCCTTCGGGGCATTTGGTCATTTGGTTAGTTGCCTTCCCCTAACTTTCCAGTGATTCTATTCTAACTCCATTTCCAGAAACGATACAGAGAAGATTAGCATGGCCCCTGCACTAAGGATGACACGCTACTCAAAGAGACGCTAAACATTTTTTTGCCATTCTGACCCTTCTAAATATCATCGTCATCAACTCGGTTGGCAGCTCTCTGCCCCGTCGTCTAGGCCTTGTCCAGAGATCTGGGAATGGAGGCATTTCGTAGAGGCGCTGCGTTCGAATCAAGCCTGCGCTCCTTTTTTTTTAGTCAATCAATTACAATTGCACCACTCTCGTGGATCTTGCAGTGCTCTCAAGGCCTATCCGCATTAGTACCGAAGTGTCTGTTGCATTCTTTCGAAGAAATGCAGCGTCGAGCCCAGAGTCCACGATCCAGGGGTGGTAAACAAACTACCCAAACAGGTCACTCTCATCAGCCAGCATCACCAAATAATCGTTCTCAGAACAAATTCCGTGTATCCAGAATACAGCCCTGGGACCTACCCACTCAAAACAGAAAAACGCAAGAGCTCTCAGATAGATCCTGTAAGGTTGGGCCCGAGAGTGACGGTGTTATATCGACATTGAAAACGAGGGATCGCACAGTAGAACACTTGCATTGCGAGGATGAAACAAATGAGTAGTAAGATATCATGTCAGTTAAAAGATGCTATGTCCAAACTATACACCACCAGAGAAAGTTAAAATGCGAGTCTCTATCTCAAATAACGATTGGGTATCATGGCTTAGAACTCCCTTCCCCGTCCTAAATGCGTAGGTTCCATTTGCAACCATGAATAATGCAGCGAGCGACCGTATCCTTCTATGCGCAGCTCTCCCCATGCGTATGCTTATTCCCCCCCCGAATGCCCGCCCCTTTTATCTTTCTCTAAATGAACGCCTTGCTTCCCCGACAAAAGAAAATTGATGTCAATCTATCCATTAAATTAAATCGTCCTCGGTGAAGAAAGACCAGTGCCGAGCCGCGAAAACGATCGAGGGAGACCGGCTTTCCTTTTCGTTCTGCGAGTTGATCACTTCCTCGCTGGGCTGTCGTTCCCCGATGTTGGTGGCCGGTACGGGACGTATGCTTGGCCCCGTGCTACACCTCCAAGATCCGCTTCATCCATCAGCTGTGTAAACGTTGTCATGTTGCTAGTCCGCTTGACACGCGCGGCATTTGTTGCGCTTTCGGGGGTCAATGTTAAGGGGTCAGCGAACACATTGATGCTGACAGAACTAGGCTCGCGGTCTCCTTGACGTGGTGTTCGAGGCGGCGGGGGATTCGGAAGGTCCGCTGCAGAGTAGCCATATGCTATACTGCTGTGACGTAGTAAACCGTTGCCGGTGAGGTTACGGGCGGGGACGTCGGAGCCTGCGGAGCTTAGGGACTTGCGGTTCAGAGCTCCCCCATCTAGCGTTGACCCGTCAAAGCTGCGGGTCGCCCGGCGGTTGAAATCAGTTCGCATGGCTGTTCCCTCGACTATGATAGGGTTGCTGATGATGTTGCCAAACGACGACGAGGATCGCGTGAGCTTCAAGCTCGGTGTTGCGGCGGCCTTCTTCTTCTTGCGTTTTATGAGGAGGCAGGCAACAACAACAGCGAGAATAATAGCGGCAATAGCGCCCGCGACAACGCCACCAATGACGGCAGCAGAGGGTCCGCCCCCAGTCTGGCTGTTGTCGACAGTCCCCGGCCCCCCGACTGCGGGGTTTGCGGTTTCTGTAGGTTCGGAACTGCTGGTTGTAGCTAGAGACGAAATGCTGCTCTGATTGGGGAGAGTGGTCGAGCTGGGCTTGGGGCTGGGTGTTGCTGTCGTGGAGGCTCCCGGCGGGGCCTTTTGTTCCTTGTCCTTCACACAATCGTCCTTGTTGCACGAGTACCCGAATGGACAGCAACGGTCGCCGCACTTGAGCATCTCGCTCGTCAGTGCTGTAGTCTTGACGACAGCCTCGAAATTTTTCGTGGCATTTTGCAGTTGGATGTCGCAGGATATCGGCTTGATCCTCGCGCAGTCGGATCCTGAGGGGCAGCAGAGGAGGGTAGTCGCGCCAGCCAGAGAAACGCAGGCCTGGTTGGTTGGGCAGCAGAAATTGCTTGGGAAACCCGGGCATGAGGAGAAATCTGCTGGGCATGTGCCCTGCCTGGCAAATAGTTCCCTCGGTGGAATCGCTGTTGCTGAGGCAGTTGCATAAAGCCCAAAGAGATGGGCGCCCCGTAATAACCAGCCCTTCTGGCGCATGTCTGAGTGTGTCTTCCGCATCAAGATAGCCAAGCGGGTGTCGATGTTGTCTGCAGGAGTGTGTTGCCTCGCTTGGAAGGCAAAGTTGGTGTCACCTTGGGTTCACCAAGAGCGTATTATGCACGGGAAGTTGGAGTTGTCATCCGTAGTCAACAAACTTTGTTGCCCACAATGATGGTTCGGTGACTGGCTTCTGAGAGTGAGAGACTGGGATCAAGTCTAGGGGCGGCAGAGGCGTGATGGGAGTTGAAGAAGAAACACGATGGCCAGCTTTCCGGCAGCTGTGACTAGGTATAATGGAAACAAAATAGCTGGGCGCTTGCCCATGTGCCCGTAATTCTATGGGTTCCATGACCGTTCATGACGCATCTAAGCCCACGACGGAGTCTGGTAGGAAGGAAACGCAGGGTCGAAACGGGCGGGACCACCAGGTCCAACCGATGATATTCGATGGCATTTCGGAGTGCCGTGGAGCCAAAATGATGCCAAAATCGTTTGAGCTCGGCGCCCTGTGGGCGTCGAGGCCCGCGCAGGACAGGTTGGGTCGGCGGTGCACCTTAGCCTAGCGAAATGGTGCTAAGAGAATTGCTGGTGGGAATGAAATGAGGCAGTGCGTGGTTTGGGAGCTTCTGGCTTCGCGCGAAACGAGAGGCTGTCATGAAGCGCCAACAGGCCTGATGACCAGACCCATTGGCCCTACGGGTCCATACGGCAGTTTGACTGGTGAGAGATAGAAGCTGGGGAAAGAAGGGCCGTCTTGAACTGAGGCGCTCTGGCCGCGACCACGCGTCTGATTGGCCCATCCATCCTCCGCCTACTATTTTAGTCATTCAGTTGATAGGCAGCGGGCCTGTCCCACCAGCAACGTCAAACGTCCAACTCACGATTTTCCTCCAGATCATGTGAGAACTCATACTGTATGATGCGCTACTCACTTTTCGTCGCCCCACCGCATCCCGCGAACTGACAACCATGCCCAAAGTCCTGGGCCTCTTTCCTTGTTGCGCCGCCTCACCGGGTTCAGCGTCTCAGCACTAGGCCACATCCACGGGCCAGAGGGCGCCCACATCAATACGGAGCCCAACGATCACGGGCAACTCGTCCCGAGGCTGGCGATGGATGCGCCAGGTGACTGACTGTCGGTGAATCACGGAGCCCAACTCGGGAGCGGTCACCATCCGAAGCCCTGGTTTTTCCTGCTCGCCGCTCGGCTGTGCAACCTAGGTACGGTACGGTCTTGGATAGCGGCAATACCCCTAAGCGCCCGGAGCTTTGGGCGGCTGTCGCTTACAAGGTCTGGGCGGCAGCGACCTCCCGCTTGTGCGCTTGGAACCTAGCTGCTGCTTTCCGCCCTACGTACCACTCACTCCCAGTCACTCGTCCCGGTCAATTGAGAATGCGGCCCGGCTACCTCACTATCCACGCAACTGTTGCCACCAGATCAGCGATTTCCAGGTCCGCGTAATGAGTTTCTTGTTCTGTGCCACATCTTGATGGCTCGGGTCGAAACGGCCCAGTCCTCGACCTAGCCTGGTCGTCACTACGTATGCAGCCAGCCTTCTGTAAGTGAGGTGAGGCAACCAGCCCAACGCTGCGAGAACCACAGCGAGTCATGGAAATCAGGTGTCACCCGTCCTTTTCCGCTGCTACTTTATTTTCCTATTCCGCAATCTCTCGTTGAGACATACACCGAGGCCGGAACTCTTATCAAGCACAACTCACTCACACCTCCTTCCACGCGAGCTGAGGCCAGCCCGTTGCCAATGCATTAGCTCTCCTGCCTGCCGATGTCGGTCCCAGGACGGCAGGAAATTGGCCCTGCAAGGAGAAGCGACTACGCGCAATATTGAGTGAATTTCATCGTCAATTCCATCATTGCGATGGGCTGTTGGTAGAATATAAGGCGGAAAGGGGGGGTGTCAATCTATTCATCACTCGTTACCTTCTCAGCCCCCAGGAGACCGCTTCAATTGTTATATTTTCACGCGCGTTGAACAGTCAGAGTATTTGGATTTCTTTTGTTTGATTTGTTCTTCTCTCTCCCAACTCAGGGTATCATGCTCTGTCTCTCGTAGAGTGATTGTAAGTTGAGCTACTTTTACACAATTGCCATCTTCCCAATATGGTATCCCATTCCTGTAAAGCCAGACAACCCATTGCCGGCCTACGGTATTCCCTTTCCCAAAACTCCGGTCCCATGCATGCTTTGGCTCCGCTGGTATATCCCGGCAGACAGACAAAGAAAATAATACTCAAGGAGGAGATATTATAAGGAAAAGGGAAGAGTAAAGGAAAATCGTAACCGTCCCATCTTGTTTCTCCTCCTTCATGTCCTCCGGGGTGGAGGGGAAGATCCATGACACACTCTGGCAGCCCCAGTCCAAGAAGCTGCGAGAGGCGCGAGAAAATATGGAATCCCCTACCAACAACCCCATATCCCAGTGTCGTGTGTCCAAGTGATTGATGTATCGTTCAACAAAAAAAAAAAGAGGGAAAAAATGCTTCCTCTCCAACTCATTGCCTTGCGGCAACCTCTTTAAAGTGATAAGAAAGAAAAAAAGAGATGAGAAAAAGAAAATGTTTGATGATTCGAGGAGGCCAGTTCCTGCCACAAGTTGACAATATTCATGCAGATAGAGGCCTCTTCGAGAAACCAGCTGGAAGATGTGGGGTATGTTCAGATGAGCAAGTAGTCCCATCCCTTCATCTGCATGACATCCCGCCAGTGGATGTATTGTTGTGGAGTCTCCGATGTGGTGCTCGCCGGGGACGTGGCCTGCTGGTGATCGGCCTGGAGCCACTGCTCGCGAAGCAGGCAGGCGACGCGGCCGAAGCTGCCAAAGTTGGAAAGGTCGCCGAGCTGCCCAATGCGGTCGTCGAAGAAGGCGCGGAATGAAGAGCCCGCGACGCTGACGGAGCCGCCGACCAAGTACACCCAGCAGAGCGAGCGGTCGAAACCTGCTGGCCCTGAGGGGATGGTCTGAAGCACAGCGGTAAGCTTCTCGACGAGCCCGATGCAACTGGCCTGGCTAGGATGAAAACCAGGCACAAGATTGCACAGGTAGATGCGCGCAGCGAGGCGGAAGGCTGCCGTCACGTTCTTGCTCAGCTGCTTGGGGCTAAGCGTGCCGTTGGAGTTGAAAGGCAGGACGACGGTGTCGTCGGGACCCTCAGTGAGGCCAATCTGGTCGCCGAGGACGCGCACGTGGTGGCAGAGTGTGATGTCGTCCATGCCGTCCTTCTTGAGCGCCTCGAGGCAGGCAATCTCCGAGATGAGGTACATGACACGATCCTCGCAGCCCATCAATTCGCGGAGGCCCAGTGAGGGGTTGTGCGATAAGTGCTTCTCGCGGTAAGTGTGTGCGAAGGTCGGCGCGCGTCCGAGCATGGTCGAGCCGAGGATGTCGATCCATGAGGTGAGCGTCATGTTGAAGGGTGCCTGTGTGAGACTCTCGTTGGGGTCCGAGACAATGCGGGGGAGGTCGAGCTTCTGAACCAGCGAGATAGCCGCCTGGAAGTGCTGGTGCCACGGGATGTCGGGCAGCGCATCATCGAAGCGACCGACACAGCATTGGAAGAAGATGAGGCTGAGGGTTGTCTCGAGGATCTGCTGGTGGTTCTCATCTCTGTTGAGAGCGTCGCAAAGCGAAGAGATGACGGCGTAGCGGTGTCGCATGATGTCGCCATCGATGTCTTCACCCTGGGCGCCCATCGCAGCCTTGTAGTGCTGGGCCGCGATGCTCAGACAGCAGTGCAAGTAGCCTTTATTGCCCTGCAGTGCCGGGAGGATGAGATCGGAGCTGACCGATCCGTGCTGGTTCGACTCAAGGATAGGGAAGATGGTGGGGAGCACATATTGAATGAAGTGGTCGAGTAGCCGCTGGTCGCCCTCGTCCAGCTCAACAGCAACTTGCCGGCTGTTCATCGTCGGGCCGTGGGAGAAGTCGAAGAAGTTCACATTTAGTGTCTCCTCTGTGAGCGACTCCCTCCGCTCCGAGTACACCTGCTCCGTCCATTCACCTTCCAGAGGGAAGGACGAGAGCATGGATCCTGTCGGAGGAGGTGCTTGAAATGTGCTGAAGCTCGATGTTGTTGACTCCCTGAGGGTTGGGATGTCGTCGACAAATACTTGACGCTCGGTCTTGACGTCAATGCCATAGGGTGAGTAAGGTGAGAACATGAACTCGCCAGCCATCTGTGGCGTCGCGAAAGGAGTGTAGTCCTGGGCGCTGTTGGGGCTGTTGAAGTTGAAGGGGAAGTGGGAGTCGATCGAAGCGGATCGCGTGCGGTCGAGCGGGTCGGAGAAGGTCGCCGACGTGGGAAGGGAGTGAGAGAGACCGGGCGGCGAGTTCATCGACGTCTGGATGGTGTGCGACGACTTCTCCGACAGCTTCTTGCGCTTGATGATCATCTTGATGTCGTCCTTGTGCTTCCTCCGCGCATCGTTGTTGCTCCACCACATCGGTCGCTTATACTCGCAGCATAGACCGAGATGCTTGCAAGCCGTGCACATGGGCGAGCCCTCATCGCACTTCTTCCGTCGTAACCTGCATGTGTAGCACCCTTCAGGAGGAGTGCTGTTAGCTGGGGCCCATGGGGAAGATGGAAGCACGCGGCGAGGACGAGAAGGTAGCGAGGAAAGGAGGGAAACGAACCTGTTCTTGAGCGGCGGTGCATCTGTGACTTTTGTTTGGAGGTGACATTGGCGCCAGCCTTGGAAGGCGGCTTGGTCTTTGTCGCGGTTGCTGCAGCCATGTTGACTTGCGATGCCTTCATGAGATCTCCTTGGTGGTTGGGGGGTAGTGTTGACATTTGTACCCTCTTGTCTCCGGGGAGGTACCTGCAGTCGACGAGACCGGGGGGTGCTGGGGGGTGGTCGAGGGGGCGTGGATGTTCAAGGGGGGAGGGGTGAGCCTTGGGATGGGCCGAGCAAAAGCGGGAGGCGGATGGCCAGGGTCCACACTCTTGTCAAGGTCCAGGTGCCCTGGGGCGAATCGAGCACCCAACCCGCTGAAGGGAAGGGAGGAAAATTATTAACAAATTATCGTATGGTTGTTGCGAATGAACGACTGGATCTGAGCAAGTCCGGCTTGCGTTGACTGAGATCTGGATGAATGATGCTGGCGAGCGTTGAGATCGTCTTGGTTGGACGACGTGAGGAAGAGTAAATTAACAGAGGATGATGAGTTTTGTTGACTGGACTGGACTGGACTGAACGACGACACCTGAGGGGGGGGGATTTCACGCTCCTGGCTGCTCGAGAAAGGATCGAAACATTTTGCAATGGAACGGAAGTGGGCAAATTCTTATATCTCGGCCAGCTTGAGGGGCCAAGGGTAGCCTTCTGCGGTGACCGGCCGCGTCTATTTTTGACAATGTGGGCAAAATGCCCGCTTTCCTTTTTTTGGCCCATTTCGTGGCAGCCCACCATCACATCTGCCCTTTCGAGATGTGGCTCTCTGCGTGCTCACACTATGGGCTGTCAGGGGGGCGGGGACGATGCTCATTGGTGCCACTCGACAGACCGACGGGCGCCCGGAAGGGTCTCACTCGGATGTGGGAGCAACCAACTATGGGACCCCACTCGCGAGCACGATGACCTGGGCAGGGATACGACATGGGGTCCGGATGCGGCATGTAGTGTGGCTTCTCCACGTCGCCGAGGGGCACGGGAGAAGGTGGCTGCAGGGGAGGGGAGCTGTCCAGCGACTAAACGAGCCGGGCATGCATGTCGAGGCCGACCAGGCCGCCTGCTATTGGAACGGGGCACGCTGGCTCTGCAGAGACCTGCAGGGCACATGGGAAGGACCAAAAAATCCAACAGTCGATATGCCTAACCCGCCTTGGTCAACCCGGGTCGACTATTCGCGGGCCCAGCAGACCACGGATACAGACCACGCTGTAATGCCGAGCGGGGCATCGATGACCAGACATGACGGCCCTCGTCAGGAATGCGAAGGAACCGGACGCCCCCCAAGGCGGCCGCGATTTGCAGCTCCTAACCAGCACGGTCCGACGTTCGCAGGTATAAACTTCGTGTTCCCGACGAGACAGCGAAGAGTCGCAAACATGCGTCAAAAAGGACTTGAGCTTGGGCGATAGGTAGACGGACGGGAGAATCCTCGAGCCTCCGGTTGTTGGCGCGCTAGCCAATAGGCTCGAACTCCCCCTACACCCTCTTGCCGAGCTTCCCTGCAACCTTGGCTCGCCGACATCGAGATGGCTGCTGCACTCTCGCAGCATGCATACACTACGACATCTCGCCAGGATATGCTCTTGGCTGTTCGGCGACTATCCGCGCAAGCTAGCAGCACAAGCTTGCCAGGCAAGGAATTCTACTCGGGAGGATGACAACGATGTGTTCACACTCCCGGTGGCAGAAAGCGGTGGCTTTGCGACATCTGCTGGTCGACTCTCGTCACTCTCGTCACTGTTCTGGCAAGGTAATCTCGCAATCTCCTCCTCCGTACGAGCTAGTTCCGGCTGACAGGTCTTCCGGTTGCCCGCTGCCTTGAGCGAGGATTTTGCAAGTCAGCGGGATTTTGCTTGTGGCCCTGCGTGGATTGGCTGCAATGGTGAGCCAGTCGCTGCCTTAGCACCGGGTTTTTCGGCATGGCTGGTGCGGTCCAAGTGGGAAGACATCCGCGCTGCAGGCTGTTAGTGACCCGTGGTAGGACAAGCTGGTGAAATGACGGTGTGTGAGCGGAGATACCTCTGGAGCTCGCCTGCTCCTGCGGGACGAGGCAGGTATCCCTCCGAACCTCTCGACCCGCACCACCAGCGGAGGTATTGGCTCGTGGACGGGTGTTACCATGGGTACTTGGCCATCACCACTTTTCCCGCAACGGTGTGGCGGGATTGTGTGCGCGCAGAAAGTAGCTAGGTAGCACTTGGGTGGGTGGGCAGGTCGCAGTTGTGGGCAGGGAGGCAGGTCGACATTTTGGAAAAGCGCGGTTGACGACGTTGATTCGATGAAGTGCGGTCAACAAGTGTGACGAGCGCTCCCTCGTGCATGCTTGGATGCGGCCCGCGGGGCGGCAATCACTCCAGATTGGCCCGCTCAGCCAGATCGAACATGGATGCTAGCAGGGATCGCTACGCTAGCGGGAAGAGCTTTGGCCAATAATGCAAGCAACAGCAGGGATCCTTGGCAAGCCCGAGCAAGGTCCTCGAGCCGTCGCGGGGTTTTCCTTGTCGATAAGATTGACCGCGGCCGAGCTTGGCCCTTCGACTTTAACAGCCTTGTCCAAGGAACTGAAGAGTCGTCCGATCTGCCCACCCCGCTACCTGTGCCGTCCTCGCGTCTGGTAGCGGGCGACCTCAACTCGCCAGGCGACTGCTGCTTGCCGGCGCACAAAAAGAAGCAGGAATCAGACATCTCAGATCTTTCTATGCCGTTGCGCAAACTGCTGGTGACCGATTGCCGCGATCAAGATGCAAACTGATCCTTCCAGATTCATGGCGTCGTCGGAAGCGCCAACCAAGCTAACGCTCTGGATGATGATGCCGTCACCCTGCGAGCTTGTCTGTAGTCGCGGGAAGCGAGCAACGCCCCCCAGATGGGCAAGTGCCTCCCTAACGTTAGCTGAAGATCCCCATGTCAACATGTAGGCGAGGAGATCCTTCGGCAGGGCCTGCAGTTCTGCCGGAGACCTTGATCGAGAAATGGGCAAATTAGCGCCCCGCTTCCACAATGGGGGTAATTATTCCGCTTCACTTGGCAAACTTAGCCAATGTGATGAAATTTGCCCTCTTTGCATAAGTTGCTAATTATGGTCCTTCCTTCCATGTCACCTGCTCACACCCACATTGCCCCGTGCGTTACATGGCTGGCTCGTGTGCCTTTGGTGACAGGACTTCGCCGTGCACGCTAGCTATTTTTATTTGCCCACTTGCAGAAATTAGCCCACTTACATTTCGATATCACCTTTCACCTGAGAGGGGTAAATTAGTTTGCCGTGCTGAGCGGGTTAATTATGCTGCTCAGCTGGGGCTCTCTTGGCAGCCCAATGGCCGACGCCTTTCTCCGCTCCAGCCCACGGCAGCTCGGGGGCTTCGAGCTTCGGGCACCCGACATCTGCAATGGATTCTGCCGATGTTGGTTGCACAGTCACCAGGTGATGCTAATCAGCAATCTGCGCACTCGATCTCCCGTTGCTCCCGTGCCTAGACTCACCAGACGGATGTCAACGTGCACGATCTCAACATCTTATCCAATCCCCGAGAAAGGGAGCCGGAAAAGCGCGGCCTCGACATCAATGGCTTTGTTGCGCGGCCGCCCAAGCAAGTGTGACGTTGATCGCCTGTGATATCAGATCTCACTTGTGACCTCGCAACAAACTCGAGCCGGGCCAGCATTCTCTTCCTCCGCAGTAATTGACCACGTCTACCGTACCTTGGCCGGATCGACCCTCACAAAGTCGAACCCGGTTCGATCTCCTCCACCGCGGATGCGACTTACACGAGGAAGGACTTTTACCCCAGATCATCGATGGGACGGCTGAATTCGGAGAGGCCAGGCGAACCCGGACGCCCAAGAGGATCCTTTGGGGAGGGTGTGCACGTAGTAACGGTGCTTTTTGGCTATCTAATATCGTGGCGTTCAATGCTTGCGAATCGGACATCCCTACTGTGTAAAGCAGAACATCGACATTGTCGACAACAATGGGCAGGCCCAGGACTCCATCGTGCTAGGGGCCCAGGGGTCGTCCGCTGGCAAATCGACGAACCCGCCGCTGCCCTGCCCGTGTCCGCGTAGATCCTCATGGGCAAACCCCACACACGTTAAATGCCACCCTGCTGCCAGCCCTCTGACGCGACAGCGGAAAGCCCGCATTGATGATGGCCCAAAGTACCGTGGTCCCAAGCCTCCCTATCGGCCAGACCAGAGGCCTCAGGGGCGAACCAAGCTTCCGCAACCCATGGCGACTATTGGGTCGGCATAACAATCGACAACAGATTAGGCCGAGCTACCATTGAGCATCTTTCTCTCCTTCCGCCGTCGCGGTGGGCTGGCGGGCGACGTTCCGCGAACCCCTCGAAGGTGGATAAGAGAGCCCCTCGCTGGGCTGGTGAACTACGGATACCTCGCCTGTCCCGAAGACCCCCGTCCCTCGGTCGGACCCTCATGGGATCTAGGCTCCTCAATCCTTGCTGTGAACAGTTGGAAACCCCGGCACGACGTGACCGCCTGAGATGAATCAATGCAAGTCGTCACCATCACATTGTGACATCGATTGACTGATCAGAAAAAACAAATAAAGCTCTATAAAAAAGCATTTGCGGAGACTTCCTCTTCGTATCCTGGCAGGGCGCGCGGGAGGTGACGGATTACGTGCTCCTGGAAAGATAAGCTTAATGTGAAATGATGCTCATCATCGCTCGTGCCGCATTTCACACCTCCTTGGTTGCCAGATTGCGCCATAAATCTATTGCGGCATATCACTTGCGTTTCTAGGCACAAGCACGTCTTTGACGAGAAGGAGCGATAGATCAAGCTCATTCGATGAAGCGTTGTAACGTCGAAGGGCCCAGTGAAAGACGCTCCGCTTCGAGTACTCCGTGCCGACCACTCAGGATCAAGAAGCGGCCAGCATTGAGAATTTGAGGGTTTCGACGGTATGTAGGAGTTATGGAACCGACCACTCATCACGGCCACTCTTGTGCTCTGCACGCATTCCCCTCCCGTCATGTGAATTATTGATGGCTGCATCCTCGACTCCAATTGGCGTATGCCATTCTCTCCTCGTGGTTCGGAAGATAGAGGCATTCCGCTACGTACACCGCTGTCGCAACACGTCCCGTCTCGCGAGGGTGGTCCGAGACGGGAAGGCGATAAGAAGTCGGGGGATATCATCGGCCTTAGGTTCGGTAAGGTCGGTAAGGTCGGGAGATCCTCCGATTCCGGATGCCAATCAGCTCCGGAACCAAGCCTTTCCCCTTTTTCGCCTTCGCCGTTGATGATGTTGGAAATTATCTGGCAATTACCGGCATCTCACCTTACCCCGAGCCATAACCCGCCCTCAACGTTTTTTTTTGGGGGGGGGGGGGGGGTTTTGGGGGGGCGGGTTGTTGGGTT
>Ga0247770_1000386_pt1 | contig 43139 bp, 44 predicted proteins | sample UWRJL136409B6_FD_179943 | JGI IMG/M metagenome (GOLD analysis project Ga0247770, IMG submission 179943) | Plant litter microbial communities from Arlington Agricultural Research Station in Wisconsin, United States - UWRJ-L136-409B-6 | ecosystem: Environmental > Terrestrial > Plant litter >... | reverse complement strand
GCTCACCGAACTCATTTCTCCCTGCTGCTTCCTCCCCTTTCTGCGCCGCCGCCGCACCACCCCCTCCCACAGCCTTGGTCATCGTACCAGGTACATGCACAAACTCCAGCCCCCACTCGGTACAGACATCCTCCCACTCATCCAACTCCTCCTCCCCGTCCTCGCCAGGACTGAGATCGCCCACTCCCACCGCGAGAAGAACCCCGTCCCATTCCCACCCGCCTAACCCCTCGCGAACGACCCTCCCAACGTGCGCGATGAGCTCCTTTGCGCGCGTCTTGGACCCTTCCCCCGCCGCAGCACTGGCACTGACCGAAGGGGGGATCCCAAACACGAGGAGCACGCCCCCTAGTACGTCGAGGACTTCCTTGGCCTCGGGGGCGAGAAATGTCGCGGCCCATTCGGATGGGGAGGTGATGAGGTCGAGCCAGACGGGGACGGCGGCGGTGTAGTACTGTGTTGCGAGGGGGAGGGTGTGGGTTGTCCCTGCGAGAGAGGCAGAGGCTTCCACGGCGGAGGAGGGGTTGGGGTGGGAGCCGCTTAGTTCTATGAAGGGGGGTTTGTTAGTTAGTGAGTTATCGGGTGAGTGAGTGAGTGAGTGAGGATGTGAATGAGATGAGGCCTTGGCGGGGTATGTGTTTTTTGAGTCGGTATTTTGGTGAGGGCGTACCTTTGATGACCCTGCTCAGATGCTCGGTTGACTCGGCCAGAGACACGGCTAGGACGCGTCGCGGGCTAGATATTTCCGTCATATTTCTTTTCGTGATGTAAGAGCGCTGTTGCTTGACTTGGAGGGGTTGAGGTGATGTTCACAAAGGTGAACTGTGAGACGGCGGGGTTGTTCTGTGAGATAAGATAGCCAAACTTTTGGTTGGCTGGAAAACCTCCAGTGGCAGCAACCCCAACCCCAACCCTTCTGGTAGAGTTAGGGTTCTTTTTTATCTGTCAACCTGGGGTTAGGGGGCTCCAGTCACCTCCGTTTGCATGGATGACTGACATGAGATCACAACTCTTGCGCTTTCAGTTTGACCAAGCGCGGTGCAGCAATACACGCTGAGTGGTTGCTGTCATCGTGTGGAAAAGTCAGCATTGGCCCAGAATCCGGACAGTCACTTGGTCTGAACGACCCCGACTCTGTATCACTGATAGCACATTCGACTTTCGACTTTTTCAGAGAACAATAGAAATATGAAAGTCTTGTATACCCATTCTATTGAAACTACTTAATTTAATACCAAACCCTTTCACTCCTGTTCGAGCCGACTCCGGATCCCAGTTGTAAATATACACAAACATGGAGACACCGAGAATCGGGAGCGTTTTCCACTAATTGTAATACATTCGAAGAAAAAAAACACCCTACTGTGTACTAGGTTCCTCTGTAGTAGCCCCAACTGCCTCCTCATCCTCATCGACATCCACCAACTGTTTTGCCTTGAACGCCTTCTTCGCCGCCTTGGCCAGGTTATCAAAATCTCCGCTCGTCTCGCACATCCCCTTGAAGCTGCCGTCCGGCATTTGCATCAGCTCCCAAGGATGCCCATACTCGACTACTGACCCCTTATCCAGCACAAGCACCTTGTCGTAGTCTACGACCGTTTGCAGCCGATGCGCAATCGTGATGATTGTGCTAGTCAGCTCCCGGATGGTGTCTTGGATTGCGGCGTCCGTGGCATAATCGATGGACGCAGTGGCCTCATCCATGACCAGCACCCGCGGGTTCTTAAGTAGAGCCCTAGCGAGACATAAGAGTTGGCGTTGGCCCTGCGACAGGTTGCCTCCCGACTCCGTCACGGGGGACGATAGGTCGAGGAAGACATTCTTGTTGGTGATCGACGCTGGCCGAGACGCCTCTGCTTCTTCATCAACGATAGCAATTATGGGGGTCTGAGGCAGCAGCGGCGTGGCCGGGGTGGAGGTGCGCTCGTCGGGCCCAATGAGTTGCACCCGGCGGAGGGCTGCAAAGATCTGCTCATCGCTGTAGACATGAAAAGGGTCGAGGTTTGTCCGAATCGTACCCATGAAGAGCGTAGGTTCCTGAGGCACAATTGTGATAGCCTCGCGCAGGTCGCGAAGGCCAATCAAGCCAATGTCGATATCGTCAATCAGGATCTTGCCTTCATCGGCCTCTAAAGCGCGGAGGATGCCAAGCGCGAGCGAACTCTTGCCCGCACCAGTCCGCCCAACAATGCCAACCTTTTCTTGCGCGTTGATCTTGAACGTGAGATTTCGTAGAACAGGTTCCAACTCCTTGCGGTAGCTCGTGGTATAGTTGATGAACTCGACTGAGCCATTGGCAGGCCAGTTCTCTGGCGGCCTGTTCTTCTCAACAATAGCCGCGGCTTCTTGCTCAACATCCAGGTACTCCTTGATTCGCTCAACAGAGTTCATGTTCTGCTCGTTCATGGCGTATAGACGCACCAGCCACAACATATTGTCCGCAAAACCAATCGCATAGCTGAGCGAGATACCCGCAGAGCCAGGACTGATCTTTCCCAGACCGATGATGACAAGAACGCCGGCGAAGAAAGACACCAGATCTCCGAGCGCATCGGTTCTGAAGGCGAGCCATCTGTTAGCAGCCCACAGGTAGATGAAAGGTCGCAGTTGCTTGTTGATCCTGGCCAGGTTGTCCCGGACAAAGCGTCTCTCGTCGCTGTAAGCGCGAATTGTTGTTACGCCAGTCAGAGTCTCCCCAAACTGCTGGAACAGCGGGCTTCTCTCGACCGACTCCAAGCGTTTGAGGTCCCGAGAAGCATGGAGGTAGAAACTGCCGAGGAAAACATAGGCAAGTGTGATGAAAACACCAGCAACCAAGAATCCTGGTGTGACCGCAGCGATGATGACAACGGTGACGACAATTCCGAGGGCGCAACTTAGAACGCCAATAGCGACAGGTGCAACTTCTTGGTCGATACCCTCCAAATCCTTACTGAAACGGTTCATCATCTGGCCCAGTGGCGTCACATCAAAGAACTTGAACCTTGCTCCAGCCACGGTCTTCATAAGACGGCTGTGAAGTTCCCACGAGGCAGTAAGAGACCCGAAGAAGACCCAAAGGTCCCTGAAGAAAGCCGAAACAGCGCCAGCAACTCCAATAAGCGCCAAGATCGTCAGGTAGTAAGAGACGTTCACTTTTTGAGGTTCCCCGGCCATAGACATGGCACTGTCGTTCTTTCCACAAATGGCGACAGAGGCAAAATAGGTCGGTGACAAGGATGAGGCCGAGTAAGTCTGAGAGTTCATGTTAAACAGCGCAACCACGCTGTCTTCCTGGACGTATTGGTTGGACCACTCCTTGATCCACAAACTGGAAGCAACTCCAAGGACTTGCTGCGCGCCGAAGACAACTGTGACGATAAGCCAGAACCACCAAGTACCCATGGCCTGCATGTATAGTTTCAAGACGGGCCACTTGACCGCCCCGACCGCTTTGGTCTCTTCCATAGCGTCTTGCTTCTTTGTTTCCTTCTTCGCTGTCTTCGCCTGGGTCTTCTGTGGGGTACCATCTGGCTCGTTGATCAATGTTGTGCCGCTTTCTTCACCCACACTGGAGGGAACGCGGGATGGGACGCGAGAGATGTGAGCAGAGCCGGGCACCGACTTTTGAAGGACGTCGTCGCCGAGCTTGCCTGAAGCAATAATTTCCTTGGAAGGACCCTGGGCTGTGACTCTTCCGTTGTTCATAATTACCACATAGTCGGAGGATGGTACGCAGAGTGTGATATTGTGCGACACAAGGATGCAAGTTCGGTGGCGCATCAAAGGGCCCATGATACCGTTGCTGAAGATCCACTGGGCAGTATGCGAGTCTACGGCACTGAGGCAGTCGTCCAGGAGAAGATGTTTAGAGTTCGAGTAGACGGCGCGGGCAAGGGAGATACGTTGCTTCTGTCCGCCGGACAACGTGATACCTTTCTCGCCGACCAGCGTTTCGTCTCCGTTGTCCAGAATTTCCAAGTCGTGCTCTAACGCACAAGCAACGATGACATCTTTGTATCGTTGCTCATCGAAAGGTGCAGAAAAGAGGATGTTGTCCTTGATGCTTGCGTTCACCAGCCAGGCTTGTTGGGAAACGTAGGCGCATGTCTCAGCGAGCCCAGTCTCCGGATCCGGTCGTACGTCCTCGCGGCTGCGGCCTCCTGGTAGGAATACTCGGCCCTTCATGATGGTCATCTCTCCAAGCAGGGCCATCAGCAAAGAGGTCTTGCCGGAACCCGTTGGGCCGGTGATAACGTTAAGTTTTCCAATCTTGAAGTCAACATTCAGATCAAGAAGACGGAAAGCCATCGTCCCGTCCTCGGCAACCGTTGTTTTGCTACCCCAAATGAAGGTGGCATCCCGGAATCCAATAACCCGTTGTCCAGATTCATCAATGTTCTCCCGGCCGAGTTGCTCAAACTTTTCCGTTTCCTCTTCAGCGAGAAACTCCTCGATACGATCGATAGACACCTTGGATTCTTGAACATGGGCGATCATGTCGCCGAGCTGGTCAAGAGGGTACCGAAGTAGCATGAAGAGCGAGATGGCTGTGAAAGCAACTGAAGGATAAAGCGGCTTTCCTTCAATGACGGTGTAGAAAAAGAACGAGAAGAACGTGATAATGATGGGCACCGTATTCCAGACACCCACTGCGATAGCCCACAGGACGAAGCGATTGCGTAGAGCCTTCAGCTCAGCCCGTCTTTTTTCGTCAACAATCGTAGCATATCGGTGCTCCCAGGCAAAATATTTGATGATTCGGATGTTTTGGAGAATCTCATTCGTGGTGTGAATACGCTTGTCGGTTGCCGCCATAATCTTCTTCTGTGTTGAGTTGAACGCTTTACCAAAGCCAATATTGATAGGCAGCAAGAGTGCCATTACGATGAAGCCCGGGATAGCGCTGAGCCCCATAACTTGGTAGAGCAGCAGGACCGAGACAAGTAGCTGCGCAGGTGCTGCGGCAATGAGGTAATGCAGATAGGCAGTGATCTCGGAGACCTTAAAGCTGTCGACGGACATCAAATTGATGATAGTTCCCATGTTAGCCTGCTCGTCCGTGTCCTTCTCATTGTCGCCATCCTTTTTGGTGCTGTCGGCCGGAGCAGGAGCGGCTCCATTTGTATTCGGAGCCGTATCGACGTCCTTCTGATCTTTGGCGAGGCCCAGAGCCTTCATGACTTTAGCCACAAAGCCCCCCTCCGGAGCGGTGGCGGGCTTCTTCTTCTCACCAAGAGTCGTATCTTTCCCAGCAGATGCTTTTCTGCGTAGAGCTTTTGCGAAGATTTCACCCACCAGAATTGCTCGAATGTTGATGCAAATCTTTCGCCCGATATAGAGAGCTTGCCCGTCGGCGATAGACCGGACGACATCGGATAGCGGGAGGAGAATGACATACAGCCACAGGACGTTAACAGGGGCCACATCCGGATTCTCGACGTATTCGAGAATGGATTTCAGCAGCAAGGTTGGCGCAAAGGTAAGAACTCCACCGACAACAGCCCACAATGCTTGGACAAATAGCATGCCCTTGAAGTACTTGACGAGGTGGAATGCCAGAGTGGTCGTCTTCTTGAAGTGACGGTAGTTCGCCAGGACAACGGCAGCTTTATCCTTGGGGAGCAAGTTCCACACTTTGCTGGTATCCAAAGGCTCCTTCCACCCCTTCCAAATAATGGTATCAACCCAAGAGAAGGTATAATGTGAGAACAGGGATGCCAAGTGCTCTCGGCCTGGTTCGATACCGTCCTCCCACTCCAAGAGGACCGTCTTGTTGCCCTTTCGCGTGGATATGGCCATCAGGAACAGCAGCGTAGTCAATGAAAATTCGATGACCACCAGAAACTGTGCCAGTCCTGAAGACGGGTGGAGGATGACGGAGCGGAAGATGATTACGGTAAAGAGCCACTGCAGGCTGTAGATGGCAGCGGTATGGTTCCATATCCGCGGAACGCGCCATTGTGTGTTTCCTAGGAACAACCGGAGGGAGGCGAGAATCAGAACATAGACCCAAACCGCTAGGCCAACGACGGCCGAGAGGTTGCCGTAGGCGCCGCGGATCAAGGCGAAAGCGTTGGTTGCGACGAGGCCGGCGATGGCAAGCTCCTCCACAACGACGGACAGCGTCTGCGCAGGGGGTGCGTCGGCTTGAACGATGGATCCCTTTGTAGTCGTCTTGGCTAGCGCGAGACGGCCCCCGTTGATCGTGAGGGCCTCGTCCTCCTCATCCTCGCTGGTGGGCTCTTCATCCGGCGGGAGGTCCGTGTGATCGTGGGGCGATATCGGAGCTGCGGGATTCGGAATGGGCTGATAACGATGCCCTCGTTTTAACTTGGCAGCGCGAAAAATGCTGTGGACGACGAGCTGAAGGAGGGACAGGCCCATTACAATCAATGGCAGCAGGATCTTGAGGTAACTGCAGAGAAGATGTTAGCACGACCGGATACGACATGTGACACTGCGACACCCCAACAATGCGCCGTGACCAGCGCATCGCGGCCAGCTGCGGAACAGGACTCACTCGTGGAGGAAGCATGAGCTAAAGTCGTCCGTTTGCCATATTGGCCAGGAACATGAGGCAAACCCCATGTTTACAATCTGGCGGCGCGTCTTGGGCCGTGATGATGCGCGGGGAGCGCGGTGGGCGGCGCGCACGGGAGGGCAGGAGAACAGCAGTCGGTCGAGAGCTCGTCCGATTCCCGAGACAAAGTTGGAGCTATCTCAAATCCCAATGATAGAGGCGCTCGAGCTGCCTGAGGAGGGAAGAAGACGTGCAATGCGAAAAGGACTGATGGATCGCAGCCCGCGAGCTGGGCGTGGGGCGGTTAACTACTCCGTCCTAGTTGCAGCGTTCTGCATCTGGTGGTGTTGTATTTGGGCTTTTTTTCTTCGGCAGCGGGCCAAGGTTTAACTATAGGTAGGCGGGTCGGTCGAGATCCGCACTTTTGCCCCGCCATGATGGTACCCGCGATGGGTGGGGTTTTCTTCCCATGCCCTGGCAGTATTTCCTCGCCCCAAGGTACTCTCTGCATGTCTAGGCATGTACAGCTCGCATCCTGCCGTCCCTTACTTAGGCAGGTCGGTCGATTGGCAAGGCGACGAGTCACCGGCGGGCATAAATGTAAGTTTTGGTGGCCTTCCGTTATCATCTGAGAGCCCATTGCCCCGGGCTTACTTGGAGATCCTCCTTGGACCTCCAACCACCTAGCATGGCTTGCGCGGAAGTGTGGCCCAGAAGCATGGGGGTGGGACTCGGCACTGAATCTGAGGCTCATAAAACTCCTCGAGGCGTTATCCGTCAAGAGAACATGGCGTCTGCACACGGGCAGGATGCACATTCACACCGATTCCCCGCCTTCGCTGCGCTAATGGCCGTTTCTGTCTCACACCCACCACCTTTCCCGCGCGTTGCCAGAGTCTGTCTGGCGGGTAGGTACTGAGTACAGAACTGTTCCATAGAGAAGGTTAATGATGTCAGACATGGGCGGGCCCTCTTTGAAAATCTGTACAACCTTGGAACGCCAGATGGAGCCAAGTGGGTTGGATCCTCTGGATTACTAATTACTGAGTCCAATACGGGCCGCCCCCTTCAAGAGCCAGCTCCCATTGTGAGATCCAATGTTTCCGAGGCCCATAACTCGGAGCTTCCTACCGGATGGATGGCGGCACCCGACCACCCAATGCACTGCATGGATTCGTCCGCACGCTGCGCTTTTAGGTGCAGCGATAGCGTGCCGGCCAGGATTCCCGAGCCTGAAGCGCGCTACGACCAAGCCGGACGGAAATCCACATCCGACGCTTCGCGCTTTGCATCTCGTTCCACTTGCTGTTGCAACGACACCTTCCTAATCAAATGATCCACCCTGGCCATTCATCAATGTGATGGACAATTTTTTATACTGCTTACACCTCCTTCTCCCCCAGCGGCGTGAGTCACCTCATCGGTTATGGAAATAGAGGGCACGTTCGCCAAAGCACACCATGTTGCATCTGCAGCGTTGCGGCAATATCCTTGACGTACAGAAAGGCGGGATCCGCTGGGTCTTGACCTCTTGCAATCCTCCTCGAACCCGCCATCTAGAGCTATCGCAACCAACCCCCCTCCCACAAGCTTCTCCTTAGATGTGCCGCTTGCGGGGTATTTATTTAGCGGTTTGGCGGATGGGAAGCTCATTGGGTGTATCGGCGATCTGGTGGATGAGAACCCTATTTAGCATCCCAGGAAGTGGTTGCAAGATCCTTCCAACTGACCTCTCTTACCGCCTCATTGCACAGATGTTTGCCAGCTCTACCAATAGCACTGAAGCTATCAGCTGGGGCACTAACAAGCTTTCTATGGTGCTCCGGCGGTACCGTCTTTAGCGACTACCAGGTCCTTCGAGCATTTAGCGGGCGCCTTGTGAATCCCTTCGGGCGAGACGGTGTAGCCTGGACGCCTGATGGGGGTTGCCATTGCGCAGGCGGCGAGCAATTGGGGCCGACGACGACCACAATTGAATGATTCCCGTCGTTTGTGTCGTATCGACCGAGGTGTCACTGAAGGCATCATCACTCGGAATATTAGGCTTGCGTCATGGTTATCCAAAGGGAAGGGAATCACTCCAGACGGCTTCGGCTGTGATGAGCCGTGGAGGGTTGGGCGGGCCGACAGTCGCTTCAGGGAGACGAGACACTCCACCTCGTTTATACCATGTGTTGATGCCTCGGAAACCGAAGGCATCACCGAAACTCCGCCAGACACGCAGTCAAAATAAAGTACAGAGAATCCTACTGGGCAGCTGGTCCTGAAGTAGACCCAGAGTTAGAAACTGAGGCCAGGTTTGTACTCCTTTGTACTGACTGGTATCTACACTTCGGGGATTTTCGGTCATTGAAGCCTTGTGGACCACGGCAAGCACTTGTCGTGTTGTATCCGACGTGAACAGTGAACACCAAGTCCAGTCAAGCACTGAAGCTCTGGTTCATTGACGATTGAGAAGCTGACTAAGAATACCGTGCGCGCCGTAATGCAATTCCCACCCGCTTTTTACGAAGCCACCCTTTATGATGTTTCTTGCTAAAATACACAGCGTCCATTGCTCTCTCTTCCTAGAGTCAGTGTCGCCTGGAAAATCAACACATAGTGAATTAGATTTAACATCTCATCCCCCCAAGCGAGACTATTCCAATAAAAGCTATGCATGATAGCTCAGTCACGGTATTGTAATGGCGGATGAGCAGCTTGCACAAAGAAAGCTTAGCCCATGATCATTCCCTTCATGCCGGACAGATCACCCTCCTTCGCGGCGATTTCAAAGTAGCCGTAGATGATGCTGAGAAAGATGTTAGCACACTGCAGAAATGATTCCGAGAAAATGTTAACTTACGTGACAGCAAGCAGAGTTCCGGTTCCGGAACCAAGCGCACCCATGAGGTCGCTGGCAACGGAGAGGGCACCAATGCAAGCACCGCCGAAGGCGGCAGCGGTGGGAATGATGCGCTTGAGCTCCTTGTACATGCTCTGGTCGCGATGGCCAGCCATAACCAGACCTTGATCCTTGAGCTGCTTGGCAACGTCACGAGGGCTCGAGCCGGAAACTTCAATCCAGGTCTTAGAGAACACGGCGCATGCAGTGAGCATGTAGGCGATGTAGACGGCGGTGTGGATGGGGTCGAGCAGGGCGTCCTTGAAGTTGAGAGGAGGCGACATGTAGTAAACGAGGCCGGAGATGGCAGAGAGCTGAGACGAGCCGTCCTTGGCCTCCCAGACACCGAAAAGACGGACGAGGAGGTTCTCCGAGAAGCGAGAATAGAGCATCTGGCTGATCAGGAAGATGTTGGACGAAAGGGCGGACTGCAGCATGATGGGCATGTTGGAGGTGTAGAAGAGGCGAACAGGGTACGAGCCGCGAGCACCACGCTGGCGCGAGGACTTGACGGGGATCTCAACACGGAAGCCCTGGAGGTAGATGACCGCGGCGAAGACGAGGAGGGTGGCCAGGAGGTTCATGATGTTGGGCAGGTTCTGTCTGTAGAAAGCCTCCTGCAGAGCGCGCTGCTTGTTGGGCCAGGTCATCAGAAGGTGGAAGAGCGCGATGACGGCACCTTCGTACTCGGGGCCACGACCAGTGTTGATCGAGGTCGGGGAGAAAGCCTTCCACATGATGGACTCGCAGATGTTGGTGGCAATGAAGAGCGAGATACCGCTTCCAAGGCCATAGCCCTTCTGGAGGAGCTCATCGAGAAGAATGACAATCATGCCGGCGACGACGAGCTGGAGGATCAGGAGGAAGACGATGCCTGCACCGAGATCGCTGGGAGGGCCATAGAGACCGGTGAAGACGTAGACGGTGGCCGTGCCAACAGAAAGAATCAGAGCGAAAAGCTTCTGGGCGGTCTGGTAGAGCTCGCGATCCGACTTGAGGTCGAGGTTGACGTCGATCATGTGGGTGCCAGCAAGGAGCTGGAAAACCATGCCGGAGGAGATGATGGGAGTGATACCCAGCTCCATCAGCGTTCCTCGGTTACTCGCCATCATCATACGCAGCCAGTATAGCGGGTCGGATGTGTCGGAGGAGACAATGCCATAGAGCGGCATCTGGCTCATGACCAGGAAGATCATGAGGGTCAAGCCAGTCCACATCAACTTTTGGTTGAAGGGGATCTTTGTCTCCGGCTGCTGGACCTCGGGGAGGAACGGCACGAAGGGCTTGACCAAGTCAAGGAATCGTACTGCAAATGGTAGAGACACGTCAGCGCACCGTCGCGAGACTAGGAATGGCCCGGTCGGAGCTGCGAGAGCTTCCCTCGAAGCTTCGGGCTCGCGATGTCGCACAACGCGCAGGAGGGCACTTACAGGAACTCATGTTGGGCAATGGCAGAGAAAGAAAACCCTAAAGACTAAATCATCCAGAAGAAAGTGGAAAGAGGGATTGGATTGAGCGACAACGACTCCGACGGGATGCGGGTGTTGTCGGCGCGCTTTTGTGGAAAGGGGGAGAAGAAGACTGTGGAGTGGCTGCTCCTCGAAGATCTGGCTTCTTACGCTGCAAAGTTATTCTGTGATGTGTCCAAATTTGAACGAGGTCTGCACGTGACCCGTGCCAATTGAATTGAGCATGGGTGCACCGTGCGGCAGGAGCTGAGGCTGGCGAGCTAAGGTTAGGGGGTCCCCAATTTCCAACACGCCAAGTCTTTCAACATTTCGTGCCAAGGTGGGGAGACGAGGATGCGACCTAAAATCCTCACCCGCAGCCTCGCAACGTGCACAAGTTGCACAACGATGCGCCACGAAGAACGACGTTGGCAGCACTGTCCTGGGCATTGTCAATGACACTGCGCTTCCTCTTTCGTCGCAGCTTTTCAGCCTTGCGCTCTTTCAGACGAAACATGGAGCCTCTCGTTGTCATTTTCGGGTCCACGGGAACCGGCAAGTCCGATGTGAGCAGCCCAACAGTTTTGGTTTTCTGGAGGGATTGCTTTTGGACTGACAGCATAGCGCTAGCTCGCCGTGGAGCTGGCAACCAATTTCAACGGCGAAATCATCAATGCCGATGCGATGCAAATGTACGAAGGCCTTCCCGTCATCACAAACAAGATAACGCCAGAGGAGCAACGAGGAATCCCACACCATCTTCTCGGGAACATCCAGCTTGGCGAGGACCCCTGGACGGTCGTGGAGTTTAGGGAGGCGGCATCCAAGATAATATCCGAGATCAGGAGCAGGGGGAAGCTCCCTATTCTTGTCGGCGGCTCAACGTACTATCTTGACGGCCTGCTCTTCGACGACAGGCTGGTCAAGGACCAACCAGCGCCCGAGGTTGGTGTTTTGGATCGCGATGGGCTCGTCAAGAAATTCCCCGTTCTGTCCGAGCCACCGGATGTTATGCTCAAGAGGCTGCGCGAGGTAGACCCGGCGATGGCCGAACGGTGGCATCCCAATGATGCGCGCAAGATCCGTAACTCTCTTGAGATCTACTTCACCACCGGGCGGTGCGCCTCTGAGATCTATGCTGAGCAGCGGAGCCGGAAAGAGTCCAAGTGGACGGCATCGGGCTCTGAGTCTACACATAGCCCCTGGAATGTGTTGCTGTTCTGGCTGTATGCCAGGCGCGAACCTCTGAATGACCGACTCGACAAACGTGTGGACAAAATGGTTGACAACGGTCTTCTTGACGAAACGGCCAAGGTGTACGATTGGTACCAGGCCAGGTTGGCTTCTGGGGAAACCGTAGACCGCACGAGAGGTATCGTGCAGTCCATTGGTTTCTGGCAATTTGAACCGTATCTCCGTGCCCTCAAGGAGACCCCTGAGAGTCCTGATTTAACCAAGCTCAAAGAAGCCGGCATCCAGGACACCAAAACGGCCACCCGCCGTTATGCGAAATACCAGGTTAGGTGGATCACCATGAAGACACTGGCTTCCCTGCAAGAGGAGAAGCTTCTTGACAAGCTGTTCCTCCTTGACGGCACAGATGTACAAACCTGGCGCGATGAGGTTGCTCGGAGAGGTATCGAGCTGACAGGGAAATTTCTTGCTGGCAAGGAGTTGCCTCAGCCGGTGGATCTTTCAGAGACTGCGAGAGAGGTCCTAAATACCAAGGTTGAGAGGAGTAATCGCCAAGACACGCCATGTAATAAGACCTGCGACTTGTGTAAGAAGACCTTCTTAACCGAAGAGATGTGGCAGGCACATCTCAATAGCCAAAAACACTCGAAGGCTATCAGATGGGCAAAGAGGTTGGCGCTCGTCGAGTCGGATCCGAGGAGGACCGCCTTGAAAGACCTCTCAGACGACCAGGTAGCACATATGACGCAACCATCATAACAAGGAATTTGAAACTGTCTAAGGAATCATGGGCAACAGACCCTCTAGTTTGTGTTGTTGTAAGCCATTGCTTTTCTGACCCGAGCTTTTGTCCGGCCCGCTGTTTTTTATCTACAAGAATATGCTTGCCAATCGCCAGCCAAAGTACACAAGGTATCACGGCAGAAGAAGAACGACATTTATATACAAGAAATGTGGTACTCGATCTCAAACTCAAGAGATCTCGTTCTTCACCCACTTCTCCAGTCCACCACGAGCGATAATTTCTTGGACGTTGGGGGGCAGTTCGCCAACCTTCTGGTTCCATTCCTTGCCACCCTCACCTTCGGTGATGGTAACCTTGCTTCGCCGAACGTCCCACACAAACTTCCAGCCCGTGCGAATTGTCAGAGCCTTCTCGCCCTCCTTGTTGAACGTCTCCCGGAGCCGCTGCACTAAGCGCGGCACCTCAACACCCATCAGGGCGTTGTTGATGCTGTTGCGGCTGAAAATATTGCCGAAACTGCCCGCCACTACGAGTGGGATCTTTTTTGCAAGGATAGACGTGGCTGCTTGCTCGCGGGAGCTGCCGCAGCCAAAGTTAAAGCCAGCTACAAGGATGTCGCCGGCACGGGCGACGCTACCGAACGACGTATCGTAGTTTTCCATGCACACCTCAGCCATCTTCTCTACCGGGACATTGTCCTGATAGGTGTCTGTGGTGTGTGTCAGTCACCGAGTCAAGCTTTCGAGAGCGCGGTGTCGGGAAGCCGGCCAAAACGGGAAAGAGCCCTACGAATCGGTACTCACATTTGCCAGGGTAGATCCCATCAGTGTTGATGTTGTCAGCGTCACAGAAGACAATCTCGCCCTCGACCTTTTCCGGGAATCCTGGGAGGACCTCGGTCAGGGTCTCTTCCTCCTTGAGAGCCGGGGCGGCCGCCTCTTCTCCTGTGATGCCGCTCTCTGCGTTGGCGATGATGCCTTCGGCCTCGGCAATCAACTTATCCAGAGCCTCCTCGATGCTAATGGCTTTATCGGCCTGGAAGTCGCCGCTGCCCTCGCCAATGATGACCTTCTCGACGCCTTCGGGCTTCTGATACCAGCCTGGCCCTGCGATCTTGCCCTTCAATGCGCTAGCAGCGACAACTTCGGGACTGGCGAGGTACGCCTTGGCATCGGTAGAACCCATACGCCCCTTGAAATTACGATTACTCGCGCTAATGCCATTCTCACCTAAATATCGTTAGTATACTATGAAGGCATGTGGGTGACCATCAAACCCAGCGTCCGGTCAATGATTTTTCATCAACTTACCAGGCTCAAGCAGTCCCTGTAACAACTGTTAGCTGACATTCCATTTTTGGGAGTGCTTTGTATTTCAAGAGGGACTCGATTATTCACTCTCGACGTCGCACAAAACAAGCAAGAAGAAGTATTGGACACTCACAGTTCCAAGCCCAATGCAGGGCCCACAGCCTGACGGAAGAGGCTCGGCTCCAGCATCAAGCAAAACCTGCCAGTCTCCGGCAGCTTCCGCCGCCTGCTGTTCAAGCATTGAGGCAGCAGCGATGTAAAACTTGACTCCGTCCGCAATCTTAGGCACGACTCCATCCTTTGCCGCATCGCGGAATACCTTTGCGGCGAAGGAGATATCTGAAGCACGGCTGTTGGTGCAGGAAACAAGACTTTGTGGGAAATGTTAGCGGGAAGATCCTGTGCTGTTAAGACTGGGCAGTGGCATGTCTCGGCAGTTGGCCTTGCCCTGTCGCACAAGACTAGAAACGGAACAGCAATACGAGGTGAACATACTATGCCTTGTCGACCTTGATATTTTGCACCTCAAGATCCTTGAGAGGTGTTGCAACCTTTACCGAGTTGGGGCCTGCGACGAACGGGGAGAGGGTCGACTGCGCGAATGTTAGCCGATAATTACCATATCTCATGTCTCGGTATTTCGGGAGACCGTGATCAATTTCGGCTCACAAACTAGTGAGAAAGAGGGTAAATGGACAAGAAAATCGTTAAGGTTGGCACTCACGAGATTCAAGTAGAGCGACTTGGCGTACGTTGCGCCTTGATCGGCAGTCAACTGGTTCTCGACAAGATCATCGATCCTTTCATGAGTGAACTTGCCCTTTGCGGCGTCGGAGCTAAGCATGGCCGAGGTGGTGGCCTTCGCCCTCAACCATGACTCGAGGACTGAGTCGATAGGGAATAGTCCACTGAGGGCTAGCAACGGCTGTCAGAAAAGCTCAAGGGTTGAGGATTGGGAGCGAGCAACAAGATGCGCCAGGGGAGACTGTTATCCCTTGGCAAACCTGAGCCGGTATAATGACTGAATATGGGAATTAACGGAGCGAGACGTACCCCCCCATTCGGTGGTCATGTTCGCGATGGCAAGCCGGTCATCCACAGGAAGGCTTTGCAGCCCATATCCAGTGAATTCAATAGCATGGTTCAAGACGTCGTCATTGTTGAACAGGCCGCAAAGAGCTACGATAACGTCCTTGCCAGTCACACCAGGTGGCAAAATGCCTGTAAGGGTCACCTTCGCGATTGGCGGGATCTGCCACCACGTTCGCCTAATGGTAGATGTCAGTCAAATCCTTTTGCTTCAAGTGCCGAGCGAATTCAATATGACATACCCAGTGGCCCAGATACTGGCAGCGTCAGTCCGTACCATGGGCGTTCCAAGGCAACCCACTCCACCATACATGTTTGAATGCGAATCCGAGGCCACGGCAACGGTTCCAGGCCAAGCATGGCCCTCCTCAACCATAATTTGGTGACCAATTCCCTAGTGATAGGCGTCAGCCAGGGACTTTTCTAGGATTTACTGTGATAATCACGCCCGGAGGTAACATACCCGTCCAGCGGGATAGAACCGAACGCCATGCTTCGAAGCAAACTCCTCGATTTGCTTGTACTTCTTCAGGTTGGACTCGGATTTGTTTTGGACATCGTGGTCAAGGGTCATGATGATCTGTTGGTTGTCGTGGATTTTGGAGGCGCCGATTGCCATGAACTTCGTGGCCACAGGCCAAGAATTATCATGGGTCATGCATGCCTGCGGCTTCAACGTCACATAGTCGCCAGCCTTGACCTTCTTCCCCGGCGCCAGGCCGACGGAGTACCTTTGGATAATCTTCTCGGTCAACGTCTGCGGCTGCGAGGGCGCGGGCGAGTCGAAGTACGAGAACAAGGTTGGGGAGCCGGCGCTCTCCAGCTGTGTTCGGAAGGCATCCTGGCGGTGAATAGGGGTCGTGCTGTAGGATTCGGCACAGAATCGGAGGGGAGCGGGCCTCAAAGTCGAAGGGAGCGCGCGGGTAAGGCGGAGTTGGCGACAGCCTCTGTTGGCAGCCAATGCTAGGCTTCGTCTCTGGAGACCGGTCAGAGGGGGCGGTGACGCGCGACGGCTGTACTACACATACCACAGGCAGAATCATCATGGCAGAGGGTCAATTGACCATCGCTGGACTACGTCGAGTCAAATTGGTGAACGGACGTGAGGCAGATGGCGCAAACAACTTCACAATTCAGTTCCACGCCGCCGCTACGCAACAAGCTCCTGCGTAATGCTTGTGCTGGGACTCGTGCGGCAGAAAATTTCAGTGGATCCGGTTATCAGCGTTTGGAGGCCCACCGGCCTTACCGCCTTTGAAGCCCACATAGAAGACCCAGCGAATCGGAACCTTTCTCGACGAGTCGGCCAGATTCCGCTCCCTGACCCCGACCCAGCGACCCTCCATCGCGACCCCTCCCCCACCCCATGCGAAGGGGTGGGGTTGACCTCGTTCTCCAAGATTGAGCTGGTGGACGGTTCCAGAATCCGACACACAACGCGCGCGCGCGGCATTCTGTGTGTTGCGGTACACTACAAGGCGGCATCCGAAGCACGGCAAGGTAATGTGCAGTGCGTATGCCAGGCGCCCATTGCGTGTGATTGGGTCCCAAGCTGCAGCCTCAATGTGACAATTTCTCAAAAGTTCCCGGGCCGTTTGGGTCCGCGGCGGCCGATGCCGATTTGGACACAGTTGAGCAACAAATCGGTTGCCCGCTGACACATTGGAGATCGCCTGTTGAGCCTCCCGCTTGTTGTTCCCTGAGCCCTGGCGCAGCTCCATCACAAGCATCCTCCGCCCCACTGGCCCTCAACCTCGATGCGATGGTAGTGGACGGTGACGAATACGCGGACCGGATCGCAAGGAGGGACGCGATTCCAGCCCGCACTAAAACCCACTGGTTGCTTGCAGTTTGCATCCTGTACCGAAGCTAGGATTAAAAGTTTGCGACTCGCATTCGGGTTCGTCCCATCTGCTCAGAGACAGCAACGGGGCGGAGGCCAGCTCTCGGTGTCCTTCTCGCCTGTGTCACCACAGTCAGTTGAGCTTCCTCCGGAACTTCCTCATCGGAAATCAAACCCAGGCAGCCAGACAGACGTGCGGAATTCTCAGGCAACCAATTCCGCCAACCCACCCAGAATCCTGGTTGCTGCCCTGCTGAGCCGCTTCAGGCTCCCAGGCTGCCCAGTGTGAGACGAGCCGACTGCGCCAACCTGCTCGTGCGTCGCAATAAGCACCACGTTTATTATCCCGCCGTTGCTTCGGGTGCAGCACCTACCGATCACCTCCAGGCTCTTCGGCGGAACCAAAACCTACTGCAAGGCAGGGGGCGGGCCTTTTAACTTTAGACTTATCCAGCTATCCCACCCCCGCCAAGGTCGCAAAGTCCCGTCGTTCGTCATCTTTGTCATCTTCGCTCACAAGTGTTCCCTATCTTGTCCTCGTGGTTGATGGATTTTGTGGGTTGATGGTGTCTGCCCTGAATCGCCTCCCCTATTTCCCTGCCCAACCCATTCCCAGTCCCGCTCAAGGGCAGCCGTCAATCGCTGTGCTCGACTCCCGGCCGAACCCGTCGCGATGGAGCCCTCATCTGCCCAGAGCAAGCTCCAGTCGGCTCCCAGCATTGCGTCCGCCAGCAAGGCCCCGCGCATCCTCGCCTGTGTACTCTGTCAGCACCGCAAGATCAAGTGCGACAGGCACTTTCCCTGCGCAAACTGTACCAAAGTAAGCGGGCGACGACGACGAGAGTCGATGTGGTGCACCACCCGTGTGCGCGCGTGACCTGGCTAACAGCCCAAAGGCAAATGTGAAGTGCACGCCAAGCACCCCGGCACCGGCGCGCAAACGCCGGCGGCCCAACCAAGATCTCCAGGAGCGACTGGCACGGTGTGAGGAGCTGCTGAAAGAGTACGCGACTGAGAAGCCCGAGGACGAGGCGGCCACCCCGCCTCACCGGGAGCAGGCGCCTCTGTACGACGATTCCAAGTCCAACTGGCAGCCGGCCGGCAAGCTCATCCAGGAGGACGGCGGTGTTCGCTTCATGGATAATTTCCTGCTCGGCACCGTCTATGACGAGGTTGGCATCCCTCCTCTGCGCCTTGTTGGCCGCACTTACTCACGCCTTTTGTAGTTGCGAGCAATGCGCCAGATAGTTGACGCGGATGATACGGAGGAGACATCGCCCGAGTCAATGACCCCTGACGATCAATCGGAGCTGATCCTAGGCGCCGATTCACCAGAGCAGGACATCGAGGACCTTTGGCCGGAGGCCGGTCACATCTTCCGCCTGTGGCAGGTCTATCTGGACCGAGTGAATCCGCTGACCAAGATCATCCACGTGCCTACGCTTCAGCCTTACCTCGCCGAAGCGATAACTCGGTCGCACAATGTCCCCAAAAGCATCGAGGCGCTTCTCTTCTCGATATTCTTGATGGCCGCTATAGCTCTCACCCCAGACGAGTGTCAAAGCCTGCTTGGACAGTCGAGAGAGGAGGCTTTGCAGAGGTATTCAAAAGGCGTTCGATTAACGCTCTTGCGAATGAACTTCCTCAAGGCTCACAACCTGAACACCCTTCAAGCGCTCGTAATCTACCTAGTATGACGCCACGCTCGTATTACTTTTCTTGACTTTGTGCTGACTATAGGTTCAGATATCCTTACAAGGTCGATACAATCGGCACGCGGCCTGGATCCTGAACGGAATCGTGATCCGCATGGCCCAAAAGATGGGACTTCACCGTGACGGTGAGCTCCTCGGGCTAGGACCGTTCGAAACGGAGATGAGAAGGCGAGTATGGTGGCAGATCATCATGGTAGACGCAAAGTACGCCATGTTTTCTGGGCTCAGCCATACTCTCCTCCCGCGGAACTGGGACACCAAAGCGCCGAAGAATGTCAATGACGCGGATATCTACCCCTCAGCCACCGAGCCGTTCCAGGACCGGGATGGGCCCACGGAGATGATCTTCTGTCTGTTGACTTACAAATTCGCCAAGTTCATGGTGGATAACCCCGGCCTTGAGCAAATGCTCATCGCGCCGCAGACTGCCGACGTGATGCACACCCCGGGAGCACTATCCGAGGAGCAGATGAAGAAGTATCGCCATACCTGCGAATTGCTCGGCAACGAGCTGCTGGAGATGCTCGACAAGTACTGCGACCCAACAGCTGGGCCCGTCCACGAAATGGCCATCGCAATGAGGAAATTCATCATCGACAAAATTCAGGAGCTCATTACCCCGCCCAAGCTACAGAAGGATTTCAGGGGTGAGGTCCAAAGCTCCAAAGACAACGCCTTCAAAATTGCGGTCGCCACGCTAGAACACAACGAGCAGAACTACCTGTCCTCCAAAGACCGAGGATTCATCTGGTTCTCGCTCCTGCACTTCCAGCTCGACATCTTCCTCTATATGACAGGGCAGCTCTGTCATCGTGCCGAAGGTAACCTCGTTGAGCGGGCGTGGAGGCAGGTCGAAGTTGTCTTCACCTTCCATCCCGAGCTGTTTGATGTCTCAAACAAGACATACTCAACGGTTGCAATCTTCATCCTGAAGGCGTGGAGGAAGAGGGAGGAGACGATTTTCAGGCGAACAGGGCACTATCCCGAGACCCCTTTCTATGTGGAGAAGTTACGGGCGTCGATGCCAAACGACGATTACAAGACGGAGCCGACGCCGCCGAATCCGTACACACCGTCCAGTCTCGACGATGGGCAAGAAGTGGATGCGACGGGCTTTGACCAGTTTCTGGGAGGGCTTCTCGACGCCCCGGCCCTTGAATGGGACATGTTCTCAGGAGCTCCCGTGCACAACTCAGGGGTGTCTTCGTACGGGATGTATGGGATGGGGGGGCCTCAGCCCGAATGGTGAATATTTTCGGAGGATTCCAGAGGAAGATTACGAGAGTCACGGACGGCTCGACACTCCTCTCAATACCGCAGCGGCGTTATGATACCCAGCCGCGTTGGTCAATGTGTTATTAGCATATCTTCCCTCTCACGACTTGAACGAACTGTGCTTGCGATAAGTGTATGATGGGGGAAACCGGGGAAACGGCCGGGCCAGGTCGGGACATGGGAGCACAGTCGGGGGCTGCATTGGCCGCGCCGTAGCCGTACGCGGCCGGTGCTTGATCCCCGCACATCCTCTCGGGGCTGCCGCTTAGAGGTGACATGAAAATAGCGCAAAGACATGATAGCTCGCATTCCTCGCTTTTTCCAAATGCTGTCGCGTGACAGACTCGACATGTATGACGACCACAGCCTGGTTACACGACACGAATTCTTCCTGAAAGATCCGAGATGCAGGCAGGGCTTTAAACCGAGCAACGTGGGACGGGGGATGCAAGAGGTGGCCGTTGAGTCATACGGGTGGCTGGTTCAAATGATGTCAAAAAGACGGTCGCAATGCTGACCCGTGTTTGGTAGGGGTCAGCATCGGAAACAAACGGCCTGTTTTCGTCGTCTAAAAAAGTTGTATGCAGAGGGGAGCCAAGGGCTTGTGTTGGATTTGCACATGGCCAGGGCCCAGCTGGGCCTTCGGAGATGAACGGGGGCGGGGGAGGGAGGAGGAGTTAGGAGTTACAGGAGTTAACCGTCCTAATACAAAGTTCTGGTTTTGGGGGTGGAAACACACAACGCCGCCAAGTTTGACGGCACAGCACAAACGCTTAATACCTAGGTACCTGGATACGCTCCGTACCGACCCAGCTCCTAGGTGCATGCTTTCGAGATGGCTGGGCGACTGCAAGATGATGTGCATGGGGAGCTGGCACAAAGAATTGAGCCTTTACCGTTGTTTGATTTAGATTTCGCCATGTCTCAAGTGTTCTGCGGAGACAATAAACAGAAGGGCTGACTTTCAATGCTTTACGGATCCGTATAGTGTACTGAATACGCTCTTGTTGGATGAGGCGGCCTTCCAATGCTGGGTAGGCAGTCACTCGGCGAGCAAATCTGGCACGGCGAGACCAATCCGGCAACGCTCAACTTTCACGCCCTGTTGCCGCACGGCAGTCGGCACGTCGCTGCAAGCCGAGCCCGACTACAACAATGACAGTTTCAGTCCTTATAAGCGGGAACCGCCAAGCTATTTTCGACATCGCTGCCGTCGACACCACACAACAAAGTCGCTGTGTAATATCACACCATTGGTTGGGATTGGCCCAACGACTTTGGTTTTCCTACTCATACTCCACTAATCTTTTTCATATCTACTTTCGGCCGCCCGTAATTCGTTGAGGTTATTCGCACCTTCCGATTTCCACGACCATTCACCGCGCAGTAGCGACTTCCAGCGCCATGTTTTTCAGCAAAAAGAGCAAAGAGCCCGGCGCTCTGCCGGCACCAAAAGAGACGCCGACCGAAGTGCTCCCCCCATTAGAACCCGTGGAAACCGTGACGGAGTCGGACCCCAAAGGCGAGGCCTTGGCGCCGACAGCGACGGCGGCGTCTGAGATTGTATACCCCGAAGGCCTGCGGCTGTTCTTCTTGATCTCGTCCGTCTTCGTCAGCCTGTTCCTCATCTCGTTGGACCGGCTGATTGTCGCGACGGCTATTCCCGCCATCACCAATGAGTTCAACTCGGTCAAGGACATTGGCTGGTACGGCAGCGCGTACCTACTCACCAATGCCGCCTTCCAGCTCATGTTCGGCAAGGTGTACACCTTCTTCAGCGTTAAGGCCACCTTCATGATCTCCATCTTCCTGTTTGAGGCCGGCTCCGCCATATGCGGCGCTGCCCCGAACTCGACGTCGTTCATCGTTGCCCGCGCCATCCAAGGGTTGGGCGCCGCTGGCATCATGGCCGGGAGTGTTTGTCTCCTCAGTCCACATGTGTTTTGGTCCAGCAAACTAACACCCACTCTCTATTTTAGTTCACAATCATTGTGTACGCAGTTCCCCTCGCCAAGCGGCCCATGTACCAAGGCCTCGTCGGAGCTATCTTTGGTGTATCATCTGTCCTTGGCCCCCTCGTCGGCGGCGCTTTCACGACGAACGTCACCTGGAGATGGTGCTTCTATATCAACCTGCCCTTCGGTGCTGTCGCCCTGATCTTTGTCGCGTTCCTGCTCAAGGTCCCTGACCGACCGGAGACCAATATCTCTCTCAAGGACAAGATTCTTCAGCTTGACCTGCTTGGCAGCGCTGCTCTCCTCCCCGGAACTGTCTGTCTCCTGCTGGCCCTCCAATGGGGCGGGTCAACCTACGAGTGGAACGACGGCCGGATCATCGCCCTCCTCACCCTGGCCTTTGTCCTACTAATCGGATTTTGCCTCGTCCAAGTCTACACCCCCAAGACAGCCACCATCGCCCCCCACATCTTCAAGCAGCGTAGTGTCATCGCGGCCGTGTGGTGCACCATCTGCAACGGCTCCTCCATGCTCCTCTTCATCTACTTCATCCCCATCTGGTTCCAGGCCATCAAGGCCGAATCCGCCATCGACAGCGGAATCCTCCTCCTCCCGTTTTGCCTACCGATGGTCGCCGCCACCATCATCACCGGCGCTATCACCACCAAAGTCGGGTACTACACACCTTTCTTGATAATTGGAACCTGCCTCATGGCCATCGCAGCAGGTCTCCTCACGACTCTGGACGTGGACGTCTCCAATGCGAAGCCGATCGGGTACCAGGTCCTTTTCGGCTGGGGCGCGGGAATGGTGCTGCAGGCGCCGAACTTGGCGGCGCAGACGGTCCTTCCGCGGAAGGACGCCCCGGTGGGACTGACACTAGTTATGTTTGTGCAGCTGCTGGGTGGAGCGGTCTTTTTGTCTGTCGGACAGAACGTGCTCAACAACCGGCTGTTGGAATATCTTGGTCCTGTTCCCGGGTTCAGCAAGCAGCTGTTGTTGAACAACGGAGCGACCACCCTCATTGAGGTGCTCGGAGAGCAGTTGAAGCCCCGTGTGCTGGCCGCGTATAATGAGGCGCTGATGTGGGTGTTTAGGGTGGGATTGATTGTTATCTGCTTGGCAGTGTTGGGGGCCGTGGCAATGGAGTGGAGGAGCGTCAAGAAGCCCCAGGAAGGGGGGAGGGGCGAGAAGGTTGACGGAGAGAAGAAGGCTGAGGAGGGGAGAGGGATGGGGGAAGTGAATGCGCCGAGGGCGGTTGATGATGAGGAGACGGCTGTGGAGGAGGGGGAGAGAGAGAAGAAGGAGGGGAGTGGGGATAACGAGGCAGAGACGGCTGTGATCGAGAGGAAAAAGGACGAAATGGATGAGAAGAACGAGATAGAGACGGAGAAGGTCTCCCAGTGATGTATCCGTTTCGTTGGGAGAGTTGGAGATGAACCGGGGTAATATGTAAGATGTACGGGGGAGCTTGCAATTGGGATCTGTTGCTATAATCTGTAATGTACGATACTGGGATTGGTGTGGTTGGTAATGATACCCTCTCTTCTTTGCTGTCGATGATTGTCTGGGACGTAAGGATATGGGATATAATGTGACGACAAGGCTGGGCAGATTACTTGTTCACCTGAGATAACACACTAAGGTACACTTCTGTGCTTTGCTTGGTTGTCTTGTCCTTGTGTGTGATTGCTAATTGCAATCATCACGAACGGCTGCTGGTTTGGCAATTTGGCGCCGTTGCTATAGGCGACGAGGTAAACATAACCTGAGGCAGTTGAGAGTGACATCACGAAGGTTGAAAAAAAGGATGGGAATGGAAGTGCAGAAGGCCCGCGATGGAGGCACGGAATCAGAGGAAGGCGACGAGGGACGAAAGCAGCAACCAACACCAAAGATGGGAATTGGCAGCAGTGGAGATGTCCTCAGAAAGCAGCGTCGAAGAAACACCATAACCAAAATCTCCGCCCAGGAAGGAGCACAGACCCAGCGCCAACAAAGAAACATCGGATGAACTCGACTAGAACGATGCGAACCTCGTCGCAACTATATAGCCTCCGAGCCAATATCTCCTGTCAGTTCAGACTCAACAAGGAGCGCCTTGGTCGAGTGGTAGTTAGTGACGATCTTCACTAACACAGCTGAATAGGAAAACGTCACTGAGCTCATGCGTGGTATGGGTTCGAAACGTGTTTCGTCCGGCCCCGTCCCAGCCTGTGGTTTCTAGTCAAGTGGCTAGCGACCTGTCCCAAGTCCCTCCAAGTGGTGCCAAGTGGTATAGCCAAGTGGTAGGGGACTTGTGTGACAACAGGTACTGGGGGGGGGCCTAGCTTTATGTCGGTTGATCCAAGTTATTCACTGTTTTCTTTTTGGTGTTTTGGTATGGCGATTGTCATTGACGAGAGGCGAACTTGTGATGCTTATTGAGTTGAGGTAGCTATACACCCTACAGCTTTGGCGCTCCTTCTTCAGTCGTCTCCAACCTTGACGATGACCTTTCCCTTTGCGTGCCCGCTTATCAATGTGTCATACGCGTCAGGGACCTTCTCAAACGGCCACTCGCTATCCACAACAACGCGCACCTTTCCCTCACCGAACATCTTGGTTAAGCGCTCCATCATCTCTGCGCCGGGATCCATCATGCTGACCGCTATCCACGTCCTCCCCGTGCCGCCCAGCCAACTTGCCTTTGGCCTCAACCCATTCCACAGCAGCGTCATCCCGGCCTTGAACACCGACCAAAGCGCATACCCCTCGTAGTGAATACTCGCCGCGTCATACACGCCCTCCGGCTTCAAGAAGCCCGCGCAGTAGTTGAACAACTCCTGGTTGCCATACGCATCAAGCACCACATCGAACGGCTCCGCCCCATACCTCCTCGTCAGCTCGCCCGCGAGATCCTCATACTCAGTGTAGTCAATAACCTGTCCACCCCAGGTATCAGCACCCACCGGCAACTCTCACCGGGCCCACCCGGCAGAAGGAAGAACTTACCTCATCCGCCCCCAGCCCTTTCACCATCTCGACATTCCTCCCCGAACAAACCCCAACCACTAAACCCTCCCGTCCCACCACCGCCCTCGCAATCTGCACCGCCGCCGTGCCAATCCCCCCACTAGCACCATTCACCAACACCCTACTCCCCTCCTTAATCCCCGTCTCCTCAACCTGCTGCAACGCCGTACACCCCGCCAGTAACAGTCCCGCGCCATCACGAAGCGTCTTCCCCTCCGGCAGCTTCACCACGTACTTGGCCGGCACGGCGATGAGGCCCTGCAGCCCGCCTACGCCGCGCGTGCGGATGTGGTCGAATATCACGAAGGCGATGACACTGTCTCCTTTTTGGAACCGAGACTTAACTGTAGTCGCACCACCCTCCTGAGCAGCAGGGGTCCAAACATCCACCACTGTCGCAGTGAAGTCATCTATGGCAAATATCAGCTTATATTCTCCATTTTAGGAGATTACTTTGTGTCTCATGAGCAGGAATTCTCTCTTGAATCCTCAGACAGCATGGAATGGATAGAAAGGGAACAAAACCACTCCGATTTGCACTTACAGCACGGCACTGCAGCTGTGCGCGCCGGCCCAGACCGTACCATCACAGGCATGACGGCCATGCCGAGTACGTCGCCGGGGTTGAGCGCTGCGTAGGCGACGCGGAGGAGGAGCCATTCCGAGGATTGGTCGGCGGGTAGGGTCGGGGGGAAGGGGGGGACGGGGTGCGATTGGTTGAGTGTGAGGACCGCGCGAGGGGCGCCGCGCGATGAGTAGGTCCAGGCTTTGGTGGTGGGGGGGATGGTGACCAAGGGGATAGGGGGATTGGCCATTGTAGTTGTGGTTGGTGTGTGGTGATAGGGGGTTTGTTTTGGTTGGGAGGGTGGATTAAGGGGATGGATGTTGTGATAAAGGTTGGGTGGTGGTTTGGTCTGGAATCGTATCCCTGTAGTTGTTCAGATAGAGGAACGGGTAAAGCGATGTACGGACTACAATGCACTCATTGCGTCCCAAAACTGGTATAAGGGGATGATGACTTATAAGACGCACCCAACCTCAATAATCCTCTGCAAGGCTCGCATTCCAATCCTCAATCCCTTCCATCAAACCACGTTTCTTTTCTCCTCCTACTACCGATTGCACGTTGCATCGGGGGAGCGCATCGTATGCGCCACGTCAGTTGAGTCTCAGTGGCTTGCAGCTCGTCTCGCCCGGCCAATTGCTGACCCTTGTGCTCCCCAAAACAGCCCCGAAAGAGTGCAAAAGTTCCGCCGAGATCTCGCCAAGCCCAGGGCTGAAAAGAAAGACGACGCACTTGCCTGCATTCTTCGTCCGTATGACTCCAACAATTGAATGAGCCGAGGGATATCTCCAAGTAAAGCATGTGAAGACGCAAAGAAAGAGAATCGAGTAATTACAGCAGTAGGTATTAACTGTGCATCGCGATGCAAAAGAAGGCAAAAATATAAGACGGTGATCTATGTCCAGAGTCTTTCGACTCGATCCAGCCAATGGCAGCTGCTTTGCTTGTGTGCAGTCAAGCGCGCCAAAATCGCTCGCTCGCTCAGCGAGAGCATCCATCCTACTTGCTTTCTTCGACCTTCGCCTCGACAACGGGCTCTGACGCGGCCACTTCCCTCCTGGGTTCCTCCGTCCTTACTTCCGTGATGGTCTCCAAGACAGTTTCGGACGCATCCAACGCAGAGCCTGCTACGCCATACGGCGTATGCCCAGAAAGGTAGTCCTCAGACTCTCCGATGTGCTTACCGCCAGCTCCCCAGCGCGCCTTGCGCGCGGCGTGCCTCTCGGAGCACAGCTTGATCAGTGCTGGCCAGTAGACCGAGTGGTCGTACTCGAAGTCGAGGTCGCCCTTGAATGTTGTCCAGAGTTGCTCGGCTGGGACGTACTGGCGCATGTCCTCGTTGAACTTGAGCTTCTCCCGAGTGTGCGGGTCGATGAAAGGGGTGATGAGCTTGAAGAAGCCGTGCACAATCCAGGGGGCTAGAGAGCGGTTAGTTGGTCATTTGTTTTGGGTCTGTGTACTTGTCGGCTTACTGTTGATGATAAGAGCCCTCCCAAGCCTCTCGGGGTAGTGGTTCTGCAGGATATCGAGAACCTCGCGAGCCTGGGCAATGCCGGGGTTGGTGTTGGACCGAGTCTTGCTGGGCTTGAAGTCGATCATGAGCGAAAGGGTCTCCTGTTGGGCCGGCATGAGGTCGATCACGCGTTCGAGCATAAACACGAGGTGCTGGACTTGACGAGGCGATGGTTGAGTGTTCTGGCGGCCGGGATTGAGGTAGTGGCACACGCGGCCTTCCATGTCGTAGCCCAGAATCACCTGCTTGCCAGTCTCGTTCTCTGGTGAGCAGTGGTCAGGGGTAAGATCAGCCACGCCGTACTCCCGTCGCCAAGTCAGCGTCTTGAGTAGGCGCTTCTCGGCCTCCTTCTCGTGCCACTTGGTGGCCCGCAGATAGCGCAGCAGACACTCCTTGGTGAGCCATAGCTTCTCCTCGTCGGCAAGTGGCCCAGTCTTGCCCTTGGTAGAGGGGACTTCGGTGATGGCCTTCACCTGTTCGAGAAACCAGTCATATTTGGTCTGCTGGTCGTCGGTCAAAGCCACCGGCTCCTTGGGATGGCTAGTGGACGTTGGGGACACAATGGGGAGTCTAAGTGGGCCTGAAGACTTCTCCTGAACGGCATTCTCAACCATGGTAGGCGCGGCAACGGCAACGGCAGCCATTTTGTCCAACAAACGAGATAAATCTGTTCAGGAGTCAGCAAGCAAGCACAAAGACTTTGGACTTTGGGCTTGCCAAGTCTTACACCGCTGCGAGGTAACAGAAAACGGTCGTGAATTGGCCGCCTGTTCGTCCGATTGAAGGTATATGTACCGAAAAGTCTCGATCAAGCGTAGAACAGGACTTCAATGGGGCAGCGGGGAAACAGAAAGGAGGAAGCAAATGTAAGACACCGAAGAAAAGGTCGAAGATTGATTGTCAGAGTGCCATCTCGCGATACGATTACGAGATGCAAGTACCTGGGAAGTCCCGTCCCGAGATGCGGATGCGGGCCTGCAGGCTCTACTTCGGCCCCACAGTTATCTCCCTGTGAGCGCCATCCCGTTTTGGACCTAGCGGGCCATTCGCGTTAATTGAGTGCAGCGCGTCGAGTCGCGTCCCACTGACCAAATATTGATTCTGCATCGAGCCCCTCCATCGCAAACTCGCAACAAGGGGATCACAGCAAACCATCAGGAGCGGACGATTGAGCAGTCGAACCGCTCACTGACCAACTTACCGATTAATTGACTCGATAACTCATCATGGCCGACGAAACCCTCACCGAGCTGACAGAGCGGTTCGGCTCTGGCGACAAGCCGCTGGAGCCCGATGTCGCCTCGGAGCTGCGCTCTATTATGCGCCTACATGAGCTGTCGCCGGAGGACATGTACTACAAGTGGGATGCCTACTGCATGAAGATGGATGCCAACGATATGAAGGTGTCGCTGGCGACCCTGCGCGCCTTCAAGCAGGACCTACAGGACGGCCTCGAGCGGAACAACCGCGCCCCAGTGCACATCAAGACTGAGAAGCGAGTCGGCGCAACCCCGCGGACCGCCGCCAAGACCAACGCCGATGTCTATGGTATGCTAGACGGGCTCACAACCCCGGGCCCGGGAAGATCGGTGAAGCCCTCCTCCGCGAGGAGGAGGCAGCTCGAGACGCCGAGCGTATCGCGCATCAAGGCAGAGCCGATGAGCTCGCCCCTGAAGCAGGGTGATCAGTCCAGCTCTAAGGCTCCGTATGCTACACTTGCTTATTCTCGCCCTGTCTATTTGTGATTCTGACTTGCGCAGGCCATCGTCGTTCCACGACAGACAGAACCCCGGTGAGGTCGTCGTAACCCTCAACGAGAAGCTCCCAGCCCCTGAACCACCAATCGCCCCATTTAGCGAATCACGCATCCTCGTCACCATCGGTTCGGACCGCAAGAAGTGGGGGTATAAAACACTCGCGATGAAACTCTCAGAAGCTGCCGAGATACTCGACGATCGGATAGAAGAGTTTGCGAAGTTGGTGATGGAGCATCACAAGCTGGACGAGCTGGCATTCGGAAGCGCTGCAAGGCAAGGGACCGGCGAAATCGTCGCCGTTGGCCGGATTGCGTCCGACTCGTCCGAAGGCAAGCTCAACGAGGCCTCTCTCGTCTTGGAGACATCTAGATCCACAGGCAACGCGTTCCGTATTCCCCTCAACCTGAAGCAACTCAAGGGATACCAGTTCTTCCCCGGTCAGATCGTCGCCTTCAAGGGCACCAACGCCTCCGGCCGCGAATTTGCAGTCCGCGAGGTGCTCGAGATCCCTCTACTCCCCAGCGCGGCCTCTTCTGCTGCAGATCTCGAGACACATCGCAATCGTCTCCTCGGTGGCCCAGATGCCATGGACTCGGATACAGACCCCCTTCCGCTCAATACTATCTTCGCGTCGGGCCCCTATACTGCAGATGATAATCTCGATTTCGAGCCTCTACACACACTATGTGATCGCGCCGCCGATACCTACGCGGACGCGTTGGTGCTCGCCGGACCCTTTATCGACGCTGAGCACCCGCTTATCGCCTCAGGAGACTTCGACCTCCCCGACGACGTGACCTACGAGCCTGACACCGCAACCATGGCAACAGTGTTCAAGCACTTCATCTCTCCCGCCCTCAACCGACTGGCAAGTGCCAACCCGCAAATCAACATCCTGCTCGTGCCTTCAGTGCGCGACGTCATCGACAAGCATGTCTCATGGCCACAGGCTCCTTTCTCCGGGAGGAAGGAGCTCTGCCTACCAAAGAAGACCAACATCATCGGAAACCCAATGACCGTCAACTTCAACGAGACCATCCTGGGAATCAGCACACAAGACGTGCTGTGGGAGCTGCGCCAGGAGGAGCTTGTAGGCGGGAGGCCGTCTGATCCGGCGTTGCTCTCGCGCTTGTCTCGACACCTGATCGAGCAGCGGCACTTCTTCCCGTTATTCCCACCAAGTGACAGGACCCGACTTCCCAAGACGGGAACCGCTGAGGGAGTTCCGCCTGGGGCTATGATCGATGTCAGCTATCTGAAGTTGGCTGAGATTATGAGAACGAGACCGGATGTGCTCATCTTGCCCAGTGCGCTACCGCCATTTGTAGAGGTAAGGCTCTTTTCAAACCATTCGTGATGGAATCTTTGCTAACAGTTCATGCAGATCGTGCAGAACGTTGTTGTTATCAACCCTGGGTTCCTTTCCAAGCGGAGAGGTGCAGGAACATATGCTAGAATGGCATTATACCCGCCGGACACATCACAGCCAGAGATTAACGGCCTCATGGCACATGATGTCTTTAAGAGGGCGAGGGTAGAGATTACGAGGATATGAAAGGTCGCGTGTCGTCAGCGGAGACGTCTTTTCCGTCCAATGTTTAAACAAGGGATGCACGCAGCTAATGTGGTAAATGGTTGGGTATCAGGCTAGGGGCCTTTGTTTTGATCATGTAGCGCTGCTTATGATATACAATATTACACTTCAGCTTCTATCTGGTTTCTACCTTTCGCCGCTTATCGCTGTTATACAGATCCCGGTCGCGAGAAGGTGAACGCTTGCGCCGGTCGCCGTGACGATCATCGCGATCGCGCCTTGGAGAGCGTGACCTAGACCGCCTGCGATCTCGCCCGTCGTCCTTGCGCCGGCTGGCATCGCGATCGTCGCGGTCATCATCGCCCCGTCGTCTATCTCTTTCCCGGTCTCTGTGTCTGTCGCTCTCTTTATCTCCATCGCGGTGTCTGTCTGAGACAGGGCGTTCCGGAGCTCTCGGAACACTCTTCCGATCACCCAGCGGGATGGCATTCGCCCCGTTGACGCCGGCGTCACGACCCCCTCCGCCGTAGTCACCACGCCTGTCGTGTTGATCTGGCTGGAACCGCTCGTCCCCGAACCGGTCGAAGCCTCCACGGCCTGGCCTGTCGTCGAACTGTCCCCACTGTCCGGTATCCTCGCTCTTAAGGTCTCGGTACCTAGTCGCGCCCTTCTTGCCGATCTTCGTCTGATCACGCAGCTGCAGCGCCTTGGGCAGCAGCTCGCGGTTTCGGATATCATCTTCGATGCGGGCACCCATGAGGTCGCGATCGGCAAGCCCAGCAGCCTCGCTCTCGTCGCGGTAGAAGGCGCCCTTGTGGAAGTACTTTTGCATGTAGGCCATCTTGCCGCGGCCCTCCTTCTCCTCCTTTTGCTTTGCGATATGCTCCTCATCCTCGGCGCGCCTCTCATCCTCGGTAAGGTTCCGCCGGCGCTCAAGCTCAGCCAGCTCGGCCTCACGAGTCTCAATAGCCTCTCGCTCGCGCCGGATGCGCTTGAGCTCGCGCAGCTTCCACGCCGCATATTCAGCCTCTGGGTCGAGATCGTCTGTATCGTCCACCTCGCCTTCGACATCCGAGTCGTCATCCCATTGCTTCCGGCCCCCCTCGCGCTCCGCAAGGTCCTTCCGTATCTGCTCCTCCACCATCTCATCCGCAGCTTTGAGACGCTCCTCTTCAGCCTTCGCGGCCTTAGCCTCCTCATCCTCCTCCTTTCCCTTCTCCTTCAAAACCGCACCCCCATTCCCAGCCCTTTCACTCTTCGGTATAAACTTCGGCCGCATCATAATCCTCCTCGGCGCCTCCTCCTCGCTCGATTCCTCCTCTTCACTACTCTCCTCCTCACTGCCACTCCCACTCTCCCCCTCCCCTTCCCCCTCTCCACTCCCCTCCTCATCCTCCGTAACAAACCCCTCCTCCTTCGCCCTCCGTTCCGCCTCAACCCTCGCCTTCGCCGCCGCAGCGCGCCGTTTCGCCTCCTCCGCATCAGCGTTCACGGAGCTCCCAATTGCCCCGGCAAGATTGATCTTCCCGCCCTCGCCGCGGCTGATGACCTTACCCGGACCCGCACTAGTAAATTTTGGAGGCGGGGCGATCTTGCGCGCAGGCGCCTTCTTGGTCTGGTTGTCGTCATTTTCGGAGCCGCTGCCTGAGGAGGAGGAGGATTCAGCGCCTGTGTCTTTGCCAGCCCGGTGGCGTGCGGGTCGGACGGGGTTTGCCGTCATGCGTTTTGGAGGCATTTTGGCGGTTGGTTGGGGTTGTGGTGGTGTGATGGTTTGAGGGTGTTGCGACGATGTGGGTTTTGGTGGAAGAGCTGGTTGCGCACCGCTGGAAATTTAGTGGAATGGCTGGACCCGCCATGGCAGGTAACTAGTTGTGCGGCTGAAGCGGGGCGGTGGAATTCGAGGATGAGGGTTAGGGTCACCCGTTTCCGGTGCTTGTATCTAGGTACTTTGACAACCAAGGACTTCTTTATTATGCGATATGTGCCGTCTTCGGATGGCAGGCTGCGGAGAATAGATACTATCCTAACACTCGAACTCCAAGAAAGAATGGGCCACAGAATCGGGCTTTTCCTGTGGATAATTTCCCCCGACATGCTCCCACCCGCTCAACAAACCATGAAAACAACCAGCACTCCGTAAACCCAACCCATCCGTCTCTCTTCTCAAGGCTTCCCTAAGTTCATAACTCCAAACGCCCTATCTAACTCCTCCCCCTCATCCGGAACCGCCATCTCGCTAACCCCATCCCTCCTCTCCTGGCCAAACTTCACCCCTCCATACTCCTGCTTGACCTCCGCACCACCCCCTAGTTCTTCTCCCACCCCACCGCTCTGCACCGGCGTGGCGCTCTTCCTCTCCGGCTCCAATAACCTCGCATCACTGTCCAACCACCCCGGCGCAACCCTCCTCTTCTCTGCAAGCTCCCTAGCCTGTATCCGTTCCTCTACCGCGCGCAGATCCGCGTCCGCATCGGCCTGGAGCTTGGCAATATGTGCCTGTAGGGCGCGACACGAGGCAATGATGTCGTCTGGGTGGGCGGCGTGGCCTGAGGAGGAGATGACGTATTTGGGTTTGGCGGCGGCGGCGGGGTCTTGCTCGCTGCCGTTCTGTGTGGCGACGCCGATGCCGGTTGCGGAGGGCGGGAGGGTCGAGGGCATGGATTTGTACGTGTATGGTAGGGTGGTGGCCGTGGGGAGGTTGACGAAGGGGGAGACGGTCAGGGGGACTTGTTGGAGGAGAGGGTGAGAGCCTGGAATGTTAGTCTGGGCAGGGCGGCTGGTGGGCAGTGGGGAGTCACGTACGGTTGTCATGCATGGCGAATTGGGTTGGGGTTTGGGACCCGCGATTCGGACTTGGATGATCACCTATAGAGCTGGACTGGCTGGAATTTCTGAGAATTTTGAGAGAGTTGGATATAACGGGGTAGACAATTCAACTCTCAATGAAGATGTTGGAATAAGAGTTCGCGAGCGAGGTGAGGCGCGGGGCTGGAGACGTCAATCTAACGATGCTCGGCGCGTCGTCCCGGCAGGCAGCACCGGCGATAGGAGCGATAAGGATTCCACCCCACTAAAATTTCCCCAGCTTCAAACCAACCCCTCCACCGCATGTCAACATCGCCAGTTCAAGGCAACCATCGCAAACATGATGACCTCAACAATTCGCTCGCCTCCTTCTTTGGGTGACTACACTCCGCTCTCCGAACACCAGGAGCAAACCCCGGCGACGTTCCACGGAGGAAAGCCGATTCTGTACTACCATGCCATCGGCGCAAAGGCTTGGGTCCCCCGCTCGCAGCGGGGCAGCCTGCCCATCTTCCCAACCGACGCGTCGTCCGCCCCTACAGCGCCGGAAAATATCACGTTGAATGGTGCGTCTGAAGAAATAGTCGAGCAGAAAATCGATATCTTTGTAAACTCCGAGTTTGTCTCCCTCCCCCCTCTTGACTCCCGTCGCTAACCGCCATGTTTGCGCCAGAACCCTCACCATTTTCTCTCCCACAGCCGAGACTGGCGTTTCTATCCCGTACCCCCTCGTCAGCATCCACGCGATCAAGACCCTTGGCTCGGACGACAAGAAGTTCGCATCCGTGTATCTCCAACTGGAGCTCTCGGACGGCGGCGCTACCGACGACGAGTTCGAGACTGTCGAGCTCACTCTCATCCCGCCCCCTTCGGCATCCGCAGATGACGCGGTTCTGAGCGGGTCGCCTTCGTCAGAAACCACCAAGCTGTTTGAGGCAATCTCGGAATGTTCCAACCTGAATCCTGACCCCGTCGCCGATGGGGATGACGAAGAGGAGGATGGCAGGATTATTTTTGAAGCGGACCACGAGGCTTTAGAAGGCTACACCGCTGTGTATACTGGAGCAAGCGACGGTGGGTTGCCAGCGCCGATGCCTGGAAGCTCTGGTTGGATAACCGCCGAGAACGTGCATGAGTTCTTTGACGCGGATGGTAATTGGATTGGCGAGGAGGAGGAGGGTGTAAGTGGAGAGTTGGGTAACGGCGCTGGCACGGTCCATGGCCGCGAGGAAGAGGAAATCAATGAGTCTGAGGGAGGTGACGCAGCTGAGAGCAAGAGGTCTAGAACTGATTGAAAAACTGAAATGAGTCAAACAACAGTTACTTCTTGTTTTAGCGCGTAACTCAGTTCTTCTATTACATCAAGTCTACCTGTCTGCCAAACAGGTATGTAGAAGACCTCTATTTTGACTCGGAGTCCACGATTTGACAGTCTAAGGGGGTTGGCTGTTTGTTGAACACACCAGACGGGGCTCAAATCAGAAGTCGATTGCATGGTATCTCACCTTACATCCCACGTATGAACTGGAACGGAAAGCCTGGGAGTCTCATAATGGGCACCGATTGTGGAGCCTCTGTTCGCGCTTTCCCTCCCAGCAACCTGCCCTGTGCTTGGACTAAAACTCGTTGGCTCGGCCCTCGTGGTTTCTCTTCACTCCACCTCCTCGACAGGCTGTTTAGTTCCTGATACTACTGCCATTGCAATCGGGCACAGCGGAATTCCATACCTCAAACAGACGCCCAAATAGGTGTGCATCCTTGCCAGAACCTGAGGCGCAGATTCTAATTTGATTCAAAGGTCAGAAATTCAAATTCCAGGACCCCGAAGTGGCTGGGTGTGAGCAAGTCTATAATCGCCTTGGCTTTGCCTCCCACTCGGCGAGGAGCGCGGCTGGCTAGATTTAGCACCCGACAGGCATTGAGCAATGGCCGGTCAAGGCCCTCGAGTGAGAGGGTCGCAAGAGACAGGACGCCCTTGCCAGGGAACTAGCAGTATTAATATCGTTCCCTTGGCAGAAGATTCCCTTCCCCCGGCGGACGATCGACGGCGTCGCTGGAATATATCGACGGTTACATCTCCACTTAGCAGACCACCCAGGACCACGAGCCAAGCCAGGGACTTATATAGAGGACGCGACCAATTGCTCCGATGGCGACTGCCAGTGAAGCATCCACGCACTGGTGATATACGCTCCAACCAGAAGTATACGCTAATCACATTATCCGGGAGCAGTCCGGGGTACGTCAATATGCGAGAAACAAGCTCTGTGGCTGGCTTGGCCAATCGACAAGCGGGAACGAGCCGCTTAAATTCTCCGACCGCTATATCGCCGTCGACTACCGTACCCTCCGCCGTGCTGGGCACCTCTTCCCCACACTATCATGCTCAAAATGGCAATAAACCATAAAGAGGTGGGACCGGGGGCAGGCGGTCACTGGGCCTTCGGCAGTTCACCCCACGATGAATCGCCGTCTCGGTATAATGGGTCGTGCAGTCCTCCAGATGACTGTTGGTATAAAGGGGCGGATGAGTAAACCATGGGCGGGTCATCAACCCCCGGGCTACAAGGCAAAATATATCGATCCGTGACCCAAAAAGAAGGATCTAGGTATCCCGTCGCTATTCGAAACAGCCATCGGCAGTCACGTTCCCAACCAACATAATGGGGAACTTCAAGTTCGCTTCCATCCTCGCTGTTCTTCTTATCGCAACGGCGGGCGTTTTCTCCGCCCCTGCGGCGAACTACTTTTGGTCATCATGGACTGACGGGAAGGCCAAAATCACCCAGAAGAACGGGCCCGACGGCCAGTTCAGCGTGAAATGGTCGGGAAACAAGGGAAACTTCGTGATCGGGAAGGGATGGAACACGGGAAGCAACAGGTAACTAATTATCTCCTCAGTGTGTGCACTTATGTATTTCTCCTATGCGGAGCCTTTCTTTGATTTCAGTCCGCAAGTTGCTGCCCGGAGATGCTTTCTGACCAGGCCACAGAGAAGTTGTATACTCCGGCGACTTCAAGCCCGTCGGGAACGGATATCTCGCCATTTACGGATGGACGACCAATCCCCTGGTGGAGTACTACATCATCGAGTCATACGGCGACCACAAGCCGACAGACAACCCCGAGGCCAAAATGAAGCAAAATATGACCAGTGATGGCGGGACCTACGAGATCATGACCAAGAAGCGCGTCAACAAACCATCGATCCAGGGTACAGCTACTTTTGACCAGTTCTGGTCCATCCGTACTGACAAGCGCGTGGGCGGAACTGTCACGACCGGGAACCACTTCAAAGCGTGGGCGGACAATGGTCTGAAGTTGGGGCGACACAACTACATGATTGTTGCCGTCGAGGGTCAGGATAGCTCTGGCGAGGCGAATATCAATGTCGGCGTACCTCCTGCGCCAACGCCAACAGCGGCTATGGCGGCTCCATAGATTTTTCTCTTCGTCGACGTTTGAATAGCTATTTAGTGTTGGTATGGATTATGTCATCTTGTAAGTACGCTTATATATCAGCACCTTCAATCATATGATCCCTTTCAGCGAAGAAATTGATAATCAAATCCAAAGGCCACGGTCCACCGGGATAACTGCGAGTCATCTCACCCCTCAACATTGGGGCTCTTTTCAATGAGATTGCCGCTAAGGTTACTCTAGCAAGAGAGGCTTCATGTGCGTTGCAAACTCTGGCGCTGCTCGTTTACCTATATTCAACCACTTGGTTCCTAAGCCGTCCATTCGTTCATACTCGTAAACCAATCCTCATCCTAAGGCGTTCCGCTCTTTTGTTCAACCTTGATATGGCCGCCAGCGTGTCCTGTGTTATCAAGTCGTGCAATAGGGAGTGTGTTAGTGCCATCTGGTAGGTCCCGCCGGTTGGAGAGGCCTGCTGTTCCTCGTTCCTATCCCTCGAAGCGCCGGCCACAGCCATCACTGTACTCCATTGCACTCGAGGTTGAGTCAACTCGTGTCAGCGTCGAAACCATCACCGACACGCTAAGGGCCAGATCGACGACCACAGCGCTTGCTTCCACTACCATGCGCCGTGTTTGCGAAACGCCAAGCAGCATTTGTCCTTGAGCGCCCGGTTGAGACCATATGGGAAATAAAGATTTTGAGGATTCTAGAGGGGTGTTTATAAGAGCTAGGTAGAGAAACTAGCCCAAGAAGAGTGCAGCGGAAGCCCGACACAATCGTTCAAACACTTTTTGGACATTGAATGGCTCACAGGGCAGGAGCCCCCAGTCAATTTAGGGTCATACCATGGCAGGGAATAACTGTGTTTGTGTTTGGAGGATTTGTGTTGTTGAGCTAACCTTGTGCTCTGAGACACCAAGCTAGTGATGGTTTGTGCTGCCCTTTCCCCGGATCTTCGGCACCATGTCCACGTTGCCGAACACGAGAAGTCCCGAGGTAATACGGTGGGTGTGCGAGTGTTGCACGGCAGCCTAGGTAGGTAACGATGAAAGAGTGCGCGCATCAGAAGTGCGGCGCTCATTTGTCCTACAAATGCTACCTCCTTTTCAACATGACAAGACAAAGTTATTGTTTTGTTGAGCAAGCTAGATCCACTTTCGACAGGTGCTTGGTGCCCCGGATTCCGCAGCTCGGGCCGTGAGCCCCTATTCCCAATTGGATTGGATGACAGGGGCGGCAGACAGGGGGTCGCGAATATTCCCGTATTTGGGAAGGAACACTCACCCGGCACTGCGCTTGGGGGGAGGTGGTCAGCAGGCGCCGGGACAGGAACTGGTAAATTATCTAGGTGACGTTTATGTGCGACCAGCAACCTTCGTAGACAGGCCGCGTTCATTCTGGTCCCAAGCACTCTCTTCTCCCATCTCGCCGCGGCAAACCTAGAATTCCGCCCCGACCACCGGGCCGGCTGTTGACCTCGTTGCCATTCAGCTTGGTGCTTGCAGCTGGAAATTGTTGAGATGAAGCGGTAGCCTTTTCAACCGGACTCGATGTTACGTCTGCTAGGCCGCCGCCGCTGTGGGTGCGCACTCGGGTCTACCCGAGTACATCTGCGATATGGCCTTTACACGATCCTCGCCGCCGCCGTCTTCTTCTTCACCTTGTCGACCTTGCTGCCATACGACAGCTCCTTCCGCCAAGCCGTGCGCTTCAACCTCGAAAGGTTATGGAGAGCTGCGGGACCGCAGTCATATGAGAGATGGGTGTTCGCGCCGCCCGCTTTCCCGGTCGACCTTGGGGAAGACGTTCTCATCGTCGCCAAGACTGGTTATGGCACCAGACATCGAATGAAGACCTCATTCGAGGCCTTAAGCCCTAGGAGCGAACTCCGGGATTTCTTTCTCATTGCCGACTATGCCTCGAAGCCAGGCGACCACTTGGTGTACCGGGGGGAGGAGTTGCCGGTGCATGATGCCGTCCAGGAAACGCTGAATCATGTTCCCGTGTCGGAAGACAACCCTCGTGTTGGACAGTACCAAAGCCTAATCGACGCGATCAGAGTCGGCGATGAGGAACTGGCCCTTCGGCTCTCTAAGAAATTTGGCTGGGAGCTGGATGCGATGAAGGTGAGCCATCCCTGCTCTCTCCAGTGCTCTCACCACTAACTGTGGCAGGATATCTCGGGGCTCCAGCTAGCGTACGGGAAGTTTCCGCTCAAGAAGTGGTATATCCTGCTGGACGACGACACGTACATCGTCCAGCCGTCACTCAAAGCGCTTCTGGGACACTTGGACTCAAGCCATCCATATTACCTTGGGAATGCCGTCGGAGACTACCGTGCCCGCTTCGCCCATGGAGGATCCGCCATTATCCTTTCGCAGGCATCCATGCGTATGATGTTCACCGACAATCCAGTCACTACCATGATCGCACACAGGGAGTCGCTGTCAACAATCTGGGGAGACCGACTCATTGCTAGGGCTCTGGTCAGAATCGGTGTGTTTCTCGACGAGCGCTTCAGCCATTTCTTCAGCGGCGAGGCGCCTGAGTTCAGCAAGATACAAGCCGATCGGCTCTGCTCGCCGATACTCTCGTTTCATGGGCTGGCATCCGCGTCGAGTATGATACAGACCGGGAGCCACTTTCAGTCTGTCGAGAAACCCTTTCTCTGGATCCGGCTCTGGGATGTGTACGAAGCGCCTTCCCCGTGGCGCCATGGACTGCCATCAACACGTGAGGGCTGGGACCACGTCGGCAGACCGGACGATGCTGTTGCCATTGTCAATGGTGTTTCCAGCGCTGACGGGTGCGCAAAGGAGTGCGACAGTCGGCCGGGGACTTGCATGGCCTGGACCTGGGAATCAATCTCACGAGACTGCCTTATGAGCCCCTGGATGATGGTAGGCGAGAAGGCGGCCGGGAAGACCTCCGGCATCAATGCGCAACGGGCAAGAAAGCTCGAGGCAGATTGCGTCGAGTACGCGGGTTGACGGCACGGCCTGACGTTCCACATAGACCCCATAAAAGCATCACGTCTCGACCAATCTTGCACATACGACCATACCCGCTGGAGAACTCGGGATCCCGTCCGCTCTCCTCTAGATAACCCAACGAGGGCCAGACTAGTAGTTGGGTCGGTGACGACCAGCGAATCCCTGGTGTTGTATGTTTTTTGCCCCATTTTCTTTTGCCGCTTGAGTGGTGATGGGGTCGCTCCCGACCGCGGTTTCCAGATCCTCAAATTCGATGCGTGGCGTTTGTTGCTGACATTTAATCACCTCAGTTTTAGGTCGTCACACCAAGGTGTTCAAACTCATGTCGATGGAGTACCGCCAAAGGCTAAAACTCTAAGTCGAAGCTTTGTGGAATGGTGTGAGGAGCGTTGTGGTGTTGCCCAAACGAGGCGGCTGAGTGGGGTTCTGCGTCGCAATATCGAAGTCTTGGTACGGAATCATGGTTAGTAGCGACACCTGGAGGAGGCGTAAAGCTTTACAAAGCAGTCCCGTAGTCTCCCTCGTCTTGACAGGCTGTGGATATTGAAACAAGCCCGTTGAGCTGAGTGGGACATGTACTTGACTCCTCCATGCCCAGTCATGTGTCATTTTGGGGCTTTCGTTGCTTGCAGACCCAGCAGTTCCCTTGAAGCAAGTAATAATTCGATGCGTGCATGGAATTGAGATCCTTAATCGGCAATTGTTTGCTGAGACCCCCCGGACTTTGGATTGCACCTTCCCGCGTCAGCGCCCAGGCTCTCCACCAAGCTAGGTTCCGCTGTGCCGCCCAGCAGCCCTGCGTCAGCTCAAAGGATCAAGGGAAGTCTAGGCGGTCACGGGCATCCCGTCTCGCTCTAGCCCCTTAGGTAGCAGGGCGAAAAATAGTTCCATCAACGCGGGTCGCGAACTTGCATCCAACACCATTATCTCTTCTATAGTTATTTCAGCGGCGACAGCGAACGCTCCATCGCGCTCACGATGTTTCGCTTTTCCGTCCGCCTCTCAGTGCTCTTGTGGGGTGTTGCCCTGCTCACAACCCTTGGATATACCGTTTCGCGCCTCCTCGTCTTCAAGCAGATCTTCCTGGAACATGCCGGTATTCCCATCAGTCAACCACAGGTTGCTACCGCATACGGCGGCGCCAACGAGATGCGACCGCAATTAATACCAAAAATCATCCATCAGGTCTTCCACAATTGGCACGACCCCGGGAACGAAACGCTGCCGTCCGACTGGGACCATGTCCGCAAGACGTGCACCGATGCGAACCCGGACTGGGAGTACAGGGTACGATGCCTCCCACCTTTGCGCTTCGTCGGCGATTGCCTGTGCTAACCCGTGTGCGCCGTGCAGCTTTGGTCTGAGAAGAGCTCGCGTGATTTTATCGAGACACACTACCCGTGGTTTCTTCGCACGTACGACCGATACCGATTCCCGGTGCAGCGAGTCGACGCTGTCCGATATTTCATCCTGATGCACTATGGCGGCATCTATCTCGACTTGGATAACGTTGGTGCTTTCCGCGCAAACAAATACGGGCATTTTGCTAACATATGTGACTCGTAGGGCTGCAAGACGGATCTGACGCCTCTTCTTTACTATCCCATGTGGATTACCGATCCCGGTCGCGGCGCGCTGAGCAACAACGTCCTGGCCTCGAGCCCACATCATCCTTACTGGATCCGCCTCACGCAGTCGCTGATCCCCTACAATTACGACTGGTTTTTCCCGTACGTGACCATCAGCTACGCAAGCGGTCAGTGGTTCGTGACGTCCATCTGGCAGGAGTACCACTCCCTCCTGCCCCCTGTCGACCAGAACCCGACAATCGAGCATCGCCAATACCGATTGATGATGGATGATCGCGATGGTGCCGATGCGTCAGTTTACTTCACGCAGGAGCGCGGAGGCACATGGGTGAACTGGGACAACCGCATGTTCCTGTGGATTGGCGACCACCTCTTCCTATTCTTCCTGATCCTGGTTGGGAGTATTGGGTCTACCATCTGGGGCTGCCTGAGACTCCGGAGGAAATACGCCGGTGCGAATAAACCGGCATACACGCGGCTGAACTCAACGATTTAGTGGAGTTGGTCAGCCTACTTACTCGCAGTCTTCTCATCTCCAGCATCTGAGATGTTCTTGGAACTACCCGAACGCGAAATCTCCACCGACTTGGAACCAAGACAAGGATGAGACGTCAGTTCCAGGGGGAGCGCTCGTCTTCTCGTCGAGACCAAAGATCGGGCCTTCGGCTACTTAGTCAGATTGCCATGGCATAACGTGCCACTGTATCACCGGCAGGGATCTGTGGTTGATGAGGTCAATGAAATCCTACGAAGCTGATACGGCCCAAGATGTATATGTGTATAGACCAAATTCTGGCTGTCTGGTGGTTACATGTGTTGCGGTCGCAACCTGGCTGAGGGCAGATAATGCGGCGCACAAAGTTGTGCGCCGAGGGCGGATGTTGCAGTCACATACGGGTGTAACAGGAAATATCCTCCATGTATTCATCATGTTGGTGGCTTTGTGGAGTATCATGGTGTATGTTTTGTATGCACTGGAATGACTTTTGGATAAGCATTGGAAAGTATACCCAGCTAGAGACGGGGAGAGGCGGGACACGGGATGATGTCTGTAATAATTTGAGTGTATATCTTTACAATCTGTCTTGAGCCTGTCATGGAGCAATGGGTACTAAACACGGTGTTTAGGGCCGACATGTAGGAAAGGGTCAGCAAACTAGCCTTTCATCATTGTCCGGATGTGTGAGCCCGGTGGGTGGAGTTCGAATCCGCGGCTTAGATCGGCGATTACGAATCGGAGGGAGCGCCGGCCCGGTTGGGTCATTGGAGCCAAGCAGGAGGTCTCGGCTTCGTGGCCAACTTTGGGTTTCCACGGACAATATTTGCTACTTAATGGGCAATACTCGACTTGGCCAAGTTTCCAGAGGTATTATTGACCTCGGACTCGCTATTGTTCGGAAGCACAGGCCGAAGAAACCGCTGCAGGGTGATGCATCGCTGTACTACAGGACGCGCCCCGGTGAGTGAGTCAACCGCCGGGCTGCATGCAACCATTGGTTGCTGTATCCCGACTTCGACGCAGCTCATAGATTCCGTCATAACAACAAACAGATAAAAGCTGCACAGTGAGCATATACAAACATGATCCAGACTCGAGTCGAGGAACCGCGGGCCAGCACCGTATCTTGACTGAATTAACAGACAATTAGGGATTTTATTGTCAGGGCGACACAAGCTCACCTGACCAAACCAGCAAACACATAACTATGACTTCAACTACCACCAACAACGGCTCGCACACAGCCTATCTCTCCCCCTTGGACCAGTACATGCCTCGAATCTACGTCACAATCTATCTCATATTCGACACGCCCGACCCATCAGCCGCCGTGAACACTCTTCAGGCCGGCGTCAAGGAACTCGGATCCCGACTTCCCTACCTCAGAGGCTCTATATCGACCCCCGAGGACCCCCGAGGCCGTATGGCCATCACCTGGTCATCCTCAGACGCACCTCTCTCCCTACACCCCACCCCAACCAGCCTC